>Ga0256838_1001322_pt1 | contig 12069 bp, 8 predicted proteins | sample 4571419metaG_FD_185978 | JGI IMG/M metagenome (GOLD analysis project Ga0256838, IMG submission 185978) | Hydrothermal vent microbial communities from Guaymas Basin, Mexico - 4571-419 | ecosystem: Environmental > Aquatic > Marine > Hydrothermal vents | place: Mexico: Guaymas Basin | collected... | reverse complement strand
AGACAACGTGACGTTTGAAGTAGAGCTTTTAAAGCCGGTAGCTATAGAGGAAGGATTAAGGTTTGCTATCCGTGAAGGTGGAAGGACAGTAGGTGCTGGTGTTGTTACTGAAATTCTTGACTAATTAATGGGAGAGAGGAGATGGCAAAGAAAGGACCCCGTGAAGTAATACAGCTTGCCTGTACTGAGTGTAAGAGAAGGAACTACTCTACAACAAAGAACAAGAGGAATACTCCGGATAGACTTGAACTGAGGAAGTACTGTCCTTGGTGCAATAAACATACCTTGCACAGAGAGGTAAAGTAGGCTATATTTTCTACTGCAGGTAGGCCAGTAGCCCAATTGGTAGGGCTCCGGACTCCAAATCCGGCGGTTGGGGGTTCGAGTCCCTCCTGGCCTGCCACTTATTTTTTCCTTTTAAAAAAAGAAAAAATTTGTTAAAATCCATCCATCAACTCTAAAAATCCCCTGAAAATTTAAAGAGGTTTTACTATGTCTCCTATTCAATTTTTGAAGGAAGTAAGAGAGGAACTCAGTAGGGTTACGTGGCCAAGTAAAGAAGAGGTAATTGAGGCGACCTTTGGAGTAGTCGTTTTCTGTGCCTTTGTTGCAGTTTACTTCTGGGTACTTGATCTGGTCTTCTCTAAGGCTCTTGAGTTAATAATTGCAAAGTAAGGAGAAACCGATGGCAGAGAAAAAGTGGTACAGCCTTCACGTTCAGTCAGGCTTTGAGCACAGGGTAAAGGCTAACATAATGAAAGCTCTTAAAGAGGCAGGTCTTGAGGATAAGGTTGAGGAGATCTTCATTCCGGCAGTTGAGAAGGTTGTTTTTAAAGTAAAAGGTAAGGAGAAGGGGGAGCTCCCTTTAAGAGCTGAGGAGCCAAAGGTTTTTGAAGTGGAAGGTGAAGATGGAAAGAAGGTCGTTTTTAGAGTTGAGGATGGAAAAGTTTGGGTTGAAGAGTGTCAGTGTGAGAAGAAGAAGTGTGAACCGGAGAAGCCTATAGAGAAGATAGGACAGAAGATAAAGTGTCCCGAAAATAAAGTTGAGGCAAAAATTGAGCTCCGCGACCGCCTCTACCCAGGTTACATCTTTATAAAGGCCGACCTTAACGAAGACCTTCAGGGGATAATAAGGAGAGTTCCTAGGGTTTTAGGTTTTGTAAGCGCAGGTGGAAGGCCTGTTATCGTTCCTGAGAGGGAGATTCAGGCAATTAAGGAAAGGATTAAGAAGGGAGTTCCGAAAGTTAGGAAGCTTAAGTACGATATCGGAGACAAGGTTAAAATCAAAGAGGGGCCGTTTATTGGCTTTGAAGGGACAATTTCAGAGATTGACCCTGAGCACGGAAAGCTTATAGTTTTGGTGAACATTTTTGATAGGCAAACTCCGGTTGAACTTGAGTTTGACCAAGTAGAGAAAATAAGTTAATTCGGAGGAAGTCATGGCAAAGAAGGTAGTAGCTGAAGTAAAGCTGCAGCTACCTGCCGGAGAGGCCACTCCAGCGCCACCAGTAGGACCGGCTCTCGGTCAGCACGGCGTTAACATTATGGAGTTCGTTAAGGCCTTCAACGCGGCAACTGCAGACAAGAAAGGTTTAGTAATTCCTGTAATTATCACAATCTACGCAGACCGTTCCTTTGACTTCGTCCTCAAAACTCCACCGGCTTCAGTTCTCATCAAGAAGGCTGCCGGTATTGAGAAGGGAGCTCACATGCCAAAGAGGGAGTGGGTAGGACAGATTACAAAGGAGCAGCTCAGGCAGATCGCAGAGACAAAGATGCCTGACCTTAACTGTTACGACATTGAAACTGCAATGAAGATCATTAAGGGAACTGCTGAGAACATGGGAGTTAAGGTAGTTGACTAATCCTTTAAACCTACCACCGGTAGAGGTGGAAGGCTAAAAAGCCGACGGGAGGTAAGAGATGCCAAAGCACGGAAAGAAGTACATGAACGCTCTAGCTCTGGTTGACAGGAAAAAGCTCTATCCGCTTAAGGAAGCTTTAGAGCTTGTTAAAAAGATGGCTGACGTTACAAAGAGGAACTTTGACCAAACTGTTGAAATGGCCGTAAGGTTAAACGTTGATCCGAAGTACCAAGACCAAATGGTTAGGGGAAGCGTTGTTCTGCCCCACGGTTTAGGAAAGGAGAGGAAAGTAGCTGTAATTGCTCAAGGTGAGAAGTTGAACGAGGCTAAGGAGGCCGGCGCTGATTTCGTAGGTGGTGACGACCTTATTCAGAAAATTCAGCAGGGTTGGTTAGACTTTGACGTCCTAATTGCTACCCCTGACATGATGGGTAAGGTCGGTAGACTTGGTAGAATCCTCGGTCCAAGGGGATTAATGCCTAACCCGAAGACAGGAACTGTTACTTTTGACGTAGCTAAAGCAGTAAAAGAGGCAAAGAGCGGTAAGGTAGACTTTAAGGTTGAAAAAGCTGGTATCGTTCACGCTCCGATAGGAAAGGTTTCCTTTGACGCTGAAAAACTCTATGAGAACGCAGTGGCCCTTATGAAGGCAATCTTGGCTGCTAAACCTTCAGGTGCTAAAGGACAGTACATTAGGACGATTGCTGTAGCTGCAACGATGGATCCTGGTGTTAAAGTTGACGTTTTTGATGCAGTTAACGCTGCACAGCAAGCAGAATAGGGTTGACACTTAAGAAAATTTCCATAGAATTACCGCCAGCGTTTACTGGCCGGTTGAAGAGGGTAGGTGCATAGGCTTAAACGCTCGTAAGAGCGGCCTACTGAGACCGGGAGAGATTCATTCCCGCCAACCTATGCCCTCCCTCTTCAAAGAACCGCCCTAAACCCCCAAAGGAGGGAGTCCGTTGAAAACGAGGAAATATAAAGAACAGATAGCGAAGGAACTTAAGGAGAAGTTTGAAAAGGCTTCCCTTGTTATCCTTACAAACTTTCAAGGTATGACTGTTGCTGAAACGAACCAGTTAAGGCGTAAGCTAAGGGAAGCAGGAGCCGAATATAAGGTAGTAAAGAACACCCTTATGAGGTATGCATACCCTGGAACTCCTGTTGAGCAGATTAAGGACGCCTTTGTAGGACCTACAGGAATTGTCTTTGCGTACGAGGATATCGTTTCTGCTGCCAAAGCTCTCAAAGAGTTCATGAAGGGGGACGGTAAGGAGGAGCCTAAACTCAAGTTTAAGGCAGCCGTTGTTGAGGGTAAAGTTGCCGACTTTGAAATGATTAAGCAGCTTGCTGAACTACCATCAAGGGAAGAGCTCCTCGGTCAGCTTGCCTTTACCCTTAAGTACCCTGTTAACGCTATGGCGTGGAGCCTTGAAAACCTATTTACAAAGCTTGTTGCAGTCCTTGAAAACGTTAAGTCTGAAAAAGAAGGAGCAGCTTAAAAACTTTAAAATATTAAGGAGGAAGTAAGATGGCTGAAATCACAAAAGAGCAGATCATTGAAGCTATCAAGAACATGACTGTACTTGAGCTAGTTGACCTCATCAACGCTATTAAAGAGGAGTTTGGCGTTTCAGACATGCCTGTAGTTGCCGCAGGTGCTGTTGCAGCTCCAGGTGCTGCTGGTGGAGCGGCTGCTGAGGAGAAGACTGAGTTTGACGTTATCCTCAAGTCTCCAGGTGCTAAGAAGATCAACGTTATTAAGGTTGTAAGGGAGATTACAGGACTTGGCCTTAAGGAAGCTAAGGAGCTTGTAGATAACGCTCCAAAGCCGGTTAAGGAAGGGGTTTCTAAGGAAGAAGCTGAGGAGATTAAGAAGAAGCTTGAAGAGGCTGGAGCCGAAGTAGAAATTAAGTAACTACTTGAAATTTTACCTAGAAGGTAATATAATTTATCAGCTGGGAGACTGCCTTGTGGGGTAGTCTCCCTTCTGCTATTTAACCCCAAAAAACTCTCGCAGGAAGAGGAGACTATGGGAAAAGTTCAAAAAACCACCCCCACGCCACAAAAAGAAAGAATAACTACCTTCCCAAGAAAAAGTTTCGCAAAAAGGGAAGAGATTTATCCGGTTCCAGACCTTCTTCAGTTTCCCTTTGAGTCTTACGAAAGGTTCCTACAGTTAAACAAAGCTCCCCATGAAAGGGAAAACGTAGGTCTTGAGTCTGCATTTAGACAGGCTTTCCCGATTATTGATGAATCAACGGGAGTTGAGATTCACTATAAAGGATACGAAATCGGTGACTGGTACTGTAAGTGTGGAAGGTTTCAGGGGCTTGGCGGAAAAGGAGTTGTCTGCCCCAAGTGTGGAATGGAAGTTGTCTTTAGACCTAAGTACACTCCCGATGAGTGTAAGGAGAGGGGAATTACTTACAGTGCTCCTTTAAGGGTTCTCTTTGAGCTACACGTATGGCAAAAGGATCCAAAGACGGGAGAGAAGATAGCTCCAATCATCAAAGAAAATAAGATGTACTTTGGGGAAATTCCCCTTATGACCGATAGGGCCACCTTCATAATCAACGGAACCGAGAAGGTGGTCGTAAGTCAGCTCCACCGTTCTCCAGGTCTGTTCTTTAAAAACGAAGTTTCAAAGACAACCCAGGTTGCAAGGATTATTGATATAGCAAGCATTATCCCTGCAATGGGATCCTGGCTTGAGTTTGAAATTCCTTACAACGATATTCTCTACGCAAAGATAGATAGGAAGAGAAGGTTTATCGGTACTTACCTTCTTAGGGCTTTTGGCCTTAAGACTGATGAAGAGATATTGAGCGTCTTCTACGGTGATGCTATAGAGACTCTCAGGGTGGAGAATGGCGAAATAGTTGACGCTGAAACCGGAGAGGTTAAGAAACCTGAGGAACTTACAGATTATTACCTGGTTTCAGACGTAGTTGATCCTGAAACTGGAGAGGTTATTCAGGAGGCCTACGAGGAGCTCTCAACGAGTTCAAGGAAACTTCCTGAAGGAGCCGAGTTTAAAGCAATAAGTAAGAAGAAGACTCCATACGGAGCCGTAATAGTTAATACCCTTAGAAAAGAGAAAAGGGATAGGGTTCGCGAGAAGATAGAGGACCCTCTCATTGCCGCTTACGTTGAAATCTTCAGAAAGGTTCGTCCTGGGGATACTGCAACTGTTGAAGGAGCGAGGAAGCTCTTTGAATCAATGTTCTTCAGCACTAAGAACTACGACCTTTCAAGGGTTGGTAGGGCCAAAATTAACGAAAAGGTCTATCCAAAGGAGAAGTTAGAGAGGTTAACTAAGGAAGACCTTAAGCAGATAGAGTGGTTACCTCCTCTAAGGCTTGCAGAGGACATCCTTAACGAAGAGGGAGACATCGTTGTTCCTAAGGGAACCTTAATAACCCCTGAAGTTGCCCTTAAACTTGCCGCTCAGGATAAGGAAGAGTTTAAAGTAGAGCCAGATTACGATGATGCTGGAAGGATTCTCCACAAGGCGGATATTGTAGGTGCAGTTAAGGCTTTAATGGAAGTTCACGCTGAAATCCGTCCCTACGACGACATTGACCACCTCGGAAACAGAAGGGTAAGGGGCGTTGGAGAGCTTGCAGAGATAGCCTTTAAATCGGGACTCTTTAAGCTTGAGAAGGCGGTAAAGGAGAAGTTGGCAGTTGCAGATATTGACTCTGTAATGCCTCAGGACTTAATAAATCCAAGGACTGCCCTCAATCCCCTTAAGGAGTTCTTCACTTTAACCTCCCTCTGCCAGTTTATGGACCAGACGAACCCCCTTGCTGAGACGACCCACAAGAGGAGGCTTTCTGCTCTAGGTCCTGGTGGACTAACGAGGGAGAGGGCAGGATTTGAGGTCCGTGACGTTCACCCCTCACACTACGGAAGGATCTGTCCAATTGAGACTCCCGAAGGCCAGAACATCGGTCTTATTAACTCACTTACAACTTACGGAAGGATTAACTGGCTAGGCTTTTTAGAGACTCCTTATAGGAAAGTTGTTAACGGAAAGGTTACTGATGAAATCGTTTACATGACTGCCGACGAGGAGGAGAACTACGTAATAGCTCAGGCTAACGCTCCTGTTGATGAGAACGGCTACATTAAGTCTGATACTGTAATGGCCCGCCATAAGGCGGAGTTTAAGCTGGTTAAGAGGGAAGAAGTCCAGTTCATGGACGTTTCTCCAAAGCAGGTATTTTCCGTTTCTTCTTCGTTAATTCCATTCCTTGAGCACGACGACGCAAACAGGGCCCTTATGGGTTCTAACATGCAGCGTCAGGCAGTTCCGCTCATTAAGACAGAGGCTCCCTTTGTTGCAACTGGAATGGAGAAAGAGGTTGCACTCTACAGCCGTAGTGCTGTAGTTGCCAAGCGTTCAGGTGTTGTAGAGAGCGTTACTGCAGACAAGATAATTGTCAAGGTTGATCCAGAGGAGATTGAGGAGAGCGGTCTTTCTGTTGATACCGGATTTGACGTTTACAACCTCAAGAAGTTCCAGAAGTCAAACCAGAAAACCTGTATAAACCAGAGGCCAATAGTTAAGAAGGGTCAGAGGGTTAAGAGAGGTCAGATTATCGCCGACGGACCTTCAATGGAAAATGGAGAGCTGGCCCTCGGTAAGAACGTCCTTGTAGCCTTCATGCCGTGGAGAGGTTACAACTTTGAGGACGCCATCTTAGTTAGCGAAAGGCTCTTGAAGGACGACGTCTATACCTCTATACACATTCAGGAGTTTGAGTGTGAAGCAGTAGAGACGAAGTTAGGAAAAGAGGAAATTACCAGAGACATTCCTAATGTTTCTGAGTCGGCCCTTAGGCACCTTGATGAGTCTGGAATAGTTAGGATTGGAACTTACGTTAGGCCAGGAGATATTCTCGTCGGAAAGGTTACTCCTAAAGGTGAGCAGGTCTTAACTCCTGAGGAGAAACTCCTTCAGGCAATCTTTGGAGAGAAGGCTAAAGGAGTTAAGGATACCTCCTTAAGGGTTCCCCACGGAGTTGAGGGAGTTGTAATTGACGTAAAGATCCTCTCTAGGAAAGGAGAGGAGAAGGATCCTAGAACTCAGCTTATTGAAGCTGAAGAGAAGGCAAAGCTTGAGAGGGAAAAGCAGGAAGAGATTAACCTTATTAAGAAGGACAGGGATAGGAAGGCGGCTGAGCTTATCCTCGGTAAGAGGGTAAGAGAGGACGTTTACGATGCTGCTGGAAACCTCTTAATCTCCGCTGGTGAGGAAATTACAGAGGATAAAGTTGATGAGCTTGTCTTCTTTGCCCTCAGGAAGCCTTCAATAATTGACGATGAGAAAGTAGTTGAGGAGCTTAAGAAGATTAGGCTCAGGGCCGTTGACAAGATTGCCTTAGTGGAGAACATCTACGAGGAGAAGAAGGCAGCAATTGAGATGGGTCATGAGCTGCCGGCAGGCGTTAACAAGAAGGTTAAGGTTTACATAGCCACAAAGCGTAAGCTGACGATCGGTGATAAGATGTCAGGTCGCCACGGAAACAAAGGTGTTATTTCCCAAATTAGGCCTGTTGAGGATATGCCCTTCCTTGAGGATGGAACTCCTGTAGACATTGTTCTTAACCCTCTCGGCGTTCCCTCACGTATGAACGTTGGACAGATACTTGAAGTTCACCTTGGGCTTGCTGCTAAGGAGCTTGGAAAGAAGATAGAGAGGTTGATGAAGGAAGGTTTAGATAAGGTTCGTCAGGAGATTAAGGCTATCTACAACGATGAGAGGATTAACAAGCTGATTGATAGCCTTTCTGATGATGAGCTTAGGGAGGTTGCTAAGAAGCTCTCTAAGGGAATCAGGTTTGAGTCTCCGATATTTGACGGAGCTACAGAGGAGGAGATTAAAGCTCTTCTTAAGAGGGCAGGGCTTCCTGAAACAGGACAGCTTACCCTCTACGATGGATTAACCGGAGAGCCTTTTGATCAGGACGTTACAGTTGGTTATATGTACATGCTCAAGCTAATTCACCTTGCTGACGATAAGATTCACGCCCGTTCAACGGGTCCTTACTCCCTCATTACACAGCAGCCTCTCGGTGGTAAGGCTCAGTTTGGAGGACAGAGGTTCGGTGAGATGGAGGTGTGGGCACTTGAAGCTTACGGTGCAGCCTACACCCTCCAGGAGATGCTAACCGTCAAGTCTGACGATGTTGAAGGACGTTCAAGAGTTTACGAGGCAATTGTTAAAGGTAAGTACTCCTTTGAGCCGGGACTCCCTGAGTCCTTCAACGTTCTTGTTAGAGAACTCAAAGCTCTCGCCCTTGACGTTAAGTTCATAAAGGAGCTTGAGGAAGAAGAGGGCGAAGGAGAGGCTAACTAAGAACTTTTCGGGGGCTTTGTCCCCCTTTTTAAACCCCCCTTAGGAGGAGCTCAAAGTGAGCAAAAGAGAAATCGTTTTTAGTGAAGAGCCGAAAACTTTTGACTTTGATGCAATTGAGATAGGTCTTGCTTCTCCCGAAAAGATTAGGGAGTGGTCTTACGGTGAGGTTAAGCTTCCAGAGACTTTAAACTACAGGACTTTAAAGCCTGAGAAGGACGGTCTCTTCTGTGCGAGGATTTTCGGTCCTGTAAGGGACTGGGAGTGTCTGTGTGGAAAGTACAGGGGTTCTAAGTACGCAGGAGTTATCTGTGATAGGTGTGGTGTTGAGGTAACCCTTTCAAAGGAAAGGAGAAGAAGGTTCGGTCATATAGAGCTTGCTGCTCCCTGTACACATATATGGTACGTAAAGTCTGTTCCAAGTAAGATAGGAGCTCTTTTAGGGCTCTCCGTAAGGGAAGTTGAAAGGGTTGTTTACTTTGAAAGCTACATCGTTCTTGACCCTGGAGATGAGGAGGAAACAGGCCTCAAAAAGTTCCAGCTCCTTACTGAAGAGGAGTACAGGGAAAAGGTTGAGGAGCTCGGAGAAGAGGCCTTTGAGGTTGGAATAGGCGCTAAAGGTATAAAGGAAGCCCTTAAGAGGGTTGACCTTGAGGAGCTTGCCGAGGAGCTGAGAGAAGAGATTAGAATGTACTCCGGTGAGATTTCCTCAATTAACGCTGACCTACAGAAGAAGCTCCCTAACGTCTTTAAGGCGGCAGTTGAGACCCTTTCCTACTACACAGGTCTATCTGAAGACACGATTATAGGTATCGTTAAGAACGTTTTAGTTGTAGTTACAGATCCAGGGGATTCTGGACTTGAGAAGGGCCAAATCATTGAGTATAACGACTTTAAGAAGCTTAAAGAGAAGTTCAACATAGAGGTAGAGAAGGGCGGTAAGGCCCTTGACTGGTACGTTGACTTCCTGGTTGAACAGGGAAAGATTCAGAGTAAAGAGCTTGTAAAGGAAGAGATTAGGAGGGCTACGAGGAAGGATACAACAGAGGCAAAGCTTAAGAAGTTAGTTAGAAGGTTAAAGATTGTTGAGTCCTTCCTTGGCTCAGATAACAAGCCGGAGTGGATGGTCCTTGAGGTTCTTCCCGTTCTTCCTCCGGAGCTCCGTCCCTTAGTTCCTCTTGAGGGGGGAAGGTTTGCAACTAGTGACCTTAACGACCTCTACAGGAGAGTTATAAACAGGAACAACCGTTTAAAGAGGCTCCTTGAGCTTGATGCGCCTGAGATAATCGTTAGGAACGAAATGAGGATGCTTCAGGAGGCGGTAGATACCCTCATAGATAACGGCAGGAGGGGAAGGCCGGTTAAGTCCTCAAAAGGACATCCCCTTAAGTCCCTCTCTGACGTTTTAAGGGGTAAGCAGGGAAGGTTCAGACAGAACCTTTTAGGTAAGAGGGTTGACTACTCTGGTCGTGCCGTAATCGTTGTTGGTCCAGAGCTTAAAATGCACCAGTGTGGCCTTCCTAAGATTATGGCACTTGAGCTCTTTAAGCCCTTTGTTTACAGGCGCCTTGAAGAGAAGGGTTACGCCAATACGATTAAACTTGCAAAGAAGATGGTTGAGAAGCAGGAGCCTGAGGTTTGGGAGTGTCTTGAGGAGGTTATTAAGGAACATCCGGTTCTCCTTAACAGGGCTCCTACACTTCACAGGGTTTCTATTCAGGCATTTGAGCCTGTTTTAGTTGAAGGTAAGGCTATTCAGCTTCACCCTCTTGTGTGTACTGCTTTCAACGCCGACTTTGACGGCGACCAGATGGCGGTTCACGTTCCTCTCTCTCTGGAGGCACAGTTAGAAGCCTATACCCTGATGCTTTCAACTCAGAACATTCTTTCTCCTGCCCACGGTAAGCCTCTAGCAGTTCCATCTCAGGATATGGTTCTTGGCCTTTACTACATGACCCTTGAAAAACCTGGTGCAAAGGGTGAAGGTAAAGAGTTTGCTGACTTTGATCAGGTTCTAAAGGCCCTTGAGCTTGGAGAGATAGAGCTCCACGCCCGCATAAAGGTAAGGGTACCTGCCAATAAGACGGAAAGTGGAAAAGAGGAAGTAGTTACTACAACTGCAGGAAGGGTAAAGTTCAACACTTTACTTCCTGAGAACTATCCTTTTGTAAACAAGGTAATGACAAAGAAAGCAGTTGCTGCCCTCATTGCAGATGTCCATAAGAAGTTAGGTAACGAAGTAACTATTGACATGCTAGACAGGTTAAAGGAGGCCGGTTTCGTTCAGGCTACCCTTGGTGGTCTCTCAATTGCTATTGACGACCTCCACATTCCACCTACTAAGAAAGAGCTCATTGAGAAGGCAAGGAAAGAGGTCCTTGAGATTGAAGAGGGCTACAGGAAAGGCCTCCTTTCAAAGGATGAGCGTTACAACAAGATAGTTGATATCTGGACGAGGGTTACCGAGCAGCTTACAAAGGACATGATGGATTACATGAGGAGCCACGATATTAACTCTAGGGGAAGGTTACCAAACGACGGTACCTTTAACCCTGTATTCATGATGCTTTCCTCAGGAGCCCGTGGTAGCCAGACGCAGATTCGTCAGCTTGCCGGAATGAGGGGTCTTATGGCTAAACCTTCCGGTGAGATTATTGAGACCCCGATTATCTCCAACTTCCGTGAAGGACTAACGGTTCTTGAGTACTTCATCTCAACCCACGGAGCTAGGAAAGGTCTGGCCGACACAGCTCTTAAGACTGCAGATGCCGGTTACCTTACGAGGAGGCTTGCCGACGTTGCTCAGGACGTAATTATCACGATGGAAGACTGCGGTTGTGAGGACGGAATAGAAGTTTCAGCCCTAATGGAAGCCGGTGAAGTTGTAATTCCCCTTTCTAAGAGAATTGCAGGCCGCTACGCCGCCGAAGATGTGGTTGATCCAATAACTGGAGAAGTTTTAGTAAGGAAGAATGAGGAAATTACGGAAGATATAGCTCAGAGAATTGAAGACCTTGGTATAGAAAGTGTTAAGATACGTTCAGTTCTTACCTGTAGAGCTCCATTTGGAGTATGTTCAAAGTGTTACGGTAGAGACCTTGCAAGACAAAGACCAGTCCAGCTTGGAGAGGCTATCGGTATTATTGCAGCCCAGTCAATCGGTGAGCCCGGTACTCAGCTTACGATGCGTACCTTCCACATCGGTGGTATTGCTATGAGGGGTGCTGAGGCTTCTGAGTACAGGGCAAAGCACGACGGAGTTGTAAAGATCATCAATGCAAACACAATTACCGACTCTGAAGGTAGAGTTATCGTTATAAACAGGGCTGGGAAGATAGCCGTTATTGACGAAAAGACCGGGAAACACCTTGAAAGGTACGATATTCCTTACGCTGCGGTCCTTAAAGTTAAAGATGGTGATAAGGTAGTAAAAGGACAGATACTTGCAGAATGGGATCCTCACGCCATTCCGATACTTGCCCTAAGGAGTGGAATCGTAAGGTTTAAGGACGTTATCCCCGGCGTTACAGTCTCTGAGACGGAGCCTGTTGTCCTTGAGTACAGGACTCTTCCTTACGAGCCTACCATTGAGCTCCTTAACGATGAAGGGGAAGTCGTTGACTTCTACCCTCTACCCGTTGGTGCAAGGATTATGGTTGAAGAGGGGCAGAGGGTTGAGATTGGAGCTCAGCTTGCGAGACTTCCGAGGAAGATCGGGGGAACAAAGGACATTACAGGAGGTCTTCCAAGGGTTGCTGAGCTCTTTGAGGCCAGGAGGCCTAAGGATGCAGCAATCCTTGCAGAGATCAGCGGTAAAGTCTACGTAGAGACAGAGAG
>Ga0256838_1001321_pt1 | contig 12070 bp, 11 predicted proteins | sample 4571419metaG_FD_185978 | JGI IMG/M metagenome (GOLD analysis project Ga0256838, IMG submission 185978) | Hydrothermal vent microbial communities from Guaymas Basin, Mexico - 4571-419 | ecosystem: Environmental > Aquatic > Marine > Hydrothermal vents | place: Mexico: Guaymas Basin | collected... | reverse complement strand
AAGGAGTAGTGGACACGGGAACCATCGCTCCAGACAGTCAAGTAGCCATAATCACAAGGAATATCTATCGAGAACCCTTCTCGCGTAATCGAGACGTGGGAAAGAGTGCGACGAACGCGGTACCCCCTCCAAAGGTCTGCAACAGGCGTGTAAAGCACGTAAACAGTGAAAAGAGAGTATGCAAGCACGGCAAAATGGAAATAATTCATGGGCACTCCTGTATAATACAGTGCAAAAGAGAGGACTGCCAGAAAGAAAAAGGCGAAGGCTATTGCAAACCCAACGGACCGCAGATATCCTGGGCGCGGACCGTCAAATACAAGGAGGCGAACCACACACCATAATCGTCCCCATCGTTTATATACCTCCGCCCCCTATTTTCTACAATGGGTGCTGGCCTTTGTTGATCCTGCCCTAATTCTCGCTAATCTCATAGTTCATGGAGGTGAAAAACATGAGCATATCCGTATATAACACGCTTAGCCGGCAGAAGGAAGAGTTCCAGACGATAGAACCAAAGAAAGTCAAGATGTATGTCTGTGGACCCACTACCTACGACCATTCGCACATAGGACACATGAGGACATTCGCGTTCTTTGACGTAGTACGTAGGTGGCTGGAATACAGAGGATACGACGTCACCATGCTCATAAACATAACAGACATTGACGACAAGACAATACGACGAGCAAACGAAGAAGGCGTCTCCTTCGCAGAGATTGCAGATAGATACATGTTCGACTTCATCCAAGCACTCCGCTCATACAATATCCGCCTCCCAAACGCCATGCCAAAAGCTACAAGTGTCATAGCAGATATGTACTATGTCATTCAGACGCTAATAGACAAAGGCTACGCGTACATCGCTGAGGACGGCGTATACTTCGACATCTCCAAATTTGAAGACTACGGGAAGCTTTCTGGGCAGAAAAGGGAGTTCCTCCTGACGGGGGTACGCATAGAGCCATCTCCACACAAGAGGAACGCCGGCGATTTTGCGCTTTGGAAGAAGAGGAAAGAGGGTGAACCGTTCTGGCACGCGCCATGGATGGAGGGACGGCCGGGCTGGCACATAGAGTGTTCTACGATGATTTGGAAATACCTTGGCGATCAAATAGACATACACGGCGGCGGAACAGATCTCATCTTTCCACACCACGAGAACGAGATTGCTCAGAGCGAGGCGTTCACTGGGAAGAAACCATTCGTCAAATACTGGATGCACGTGGGTATGTTAAAGATAAACGGCGAGAAGATGAGCAAGAGCCTTGGGAACTTCATCCGATGGTTTGAAGCGCTGGAAATGGCGCCAGCTGCGGCCTGGCGCTTCTACTACGCAACCAATGCATACCGCCAGCCCATGAACATAACGGAAGATGGCATACGCCAAGCACACGAAACGGCAAAGAGAGTTTACCGTGCAGAGCAGGCAATACGCTACGCAATAGTGGACAATGAGCTGGGAAATGACGAGTTTGACCCGAGACCGTTCATGAAGCGCTTTAGTGAGCGAATGGATGATGATTTTGATACGCCTGGTGCCGTCGCTGCAATGATGGACTTCATAAACGCATTCCAAGGCAAGATATATCGCCTATCGCCAGAATCTGCAAGGGAAACACTAGAAACGCTGAGAACTATGATGAACATCCTCGGTCTGCCAGAAATGAGCGTGGATGAAAGAACTAGGGCAATAGTGGACGAGATTGTGGAGCTACGTGGAGAGATGAGGCAAGAAAGGAGGTATAACATAGCAGACAAGATCAGGGCAGAACTGGCGAAGGTAGGGATAGAACTGCACGACGGTAAAACAGGAACTAGATGGTTTGTCGTTCCGTGACCCTTTTATTCTTCAAAGCCCTTTTTCATCCATGGAGTTTGCGGAAGCCAAAGAACACGGGGACATCACGATAGTGGGCATCCCGTACGAGGGCGTTCTCTCAGGACTCCCAGGTATGAGAGAAGGCCCACTCTTCATAAGAAAGGCATCATACCTCCTTGAATCCTACGTCCCAGGGTTAAGGACAGATCTCAAAGACATTCAGTTCACGGACATAGGCAACGTGGAGCTCTTTGGGCCCCCAGAGAAGATAAGCGAGGATGTTTCAGAAATCATTGCGGGCATCAAAAAGCCTGTTGTATTGGGCGGAGATCATACCGTGACCATTGGCGTCGTAAAGGACCTCATAAGGCGCTACGGCAATCTCAACGTCATATACTTTGACGCACACTGGGATCTCAGGGAGAGCTACGGAGAATCAACGCACTCCCACGCGTGCACAGCAGCAAGGATAGCAGACATGGGGGCAAAGATAACGTTTATTGGCGTACGCTCCGGATCAAAAGAGGAGTGGGAGCGAGGAAAAATATTCCCTGCATTTACAGTAGAAGAAAAATGGCCCTTCAAGTTCTCTGGACCCACATACATAACAGTAGATATGGATGTCTTCGATCCGGCATTCGCGCCAGGCGTGGGCACGCCAGAACCAGCAGGAATAACACCCAGGGAGTTCTTCTCGTGGCTATACTCTGCAGAGATAGAGAACCTCGTGGGCTTTGACGTCGTGGAAGTGAATCCGCTCATAGAGGACCACATAACGCCGATTCTTGCTGCACGTGTGGTAAGAGACCTTATTGCGAAGATCGTGGTGACTGAGTAATGGTACTACGCAAGGTGGTGCAGAAACTTCGTGAAAAACAACTGGAGAGACACCTGCGCAACTATCCAAAAACGAAGGAATACGTTGTACCGCTGCTCGGCGAGAAGAAAGACATTATACGGAAAATCGCACACGAACGCGGAGAATGGATTGAGAAAACGCTCGAAACGCTTGATAGTAGCGAAAGGAAAGACGTAGTACAAAAATTCTCATACATTGTCGCGGAAACTGCCAAGAAAAACCCCGAACTCATAGGGCGGCTGCAAAAAGTCCTACCGAGCGATCCATCTTGGCTACTGACAATACTAAAACGGGTCGAGCACCACAAGGACCACAGGGTAACAATCGGTGAAATAATACTGTACGACAAAATACGAGACGAGGCGCGGATTGCAGAGCTACAAAAGCTAATGGACCAAATATCTCCTGAAGAAAGGAGAACACTGTTTTTGGAAATACACAATCACGCGATGCTAAAGGTTCCAAACGTAGCGCCAGAGGCAGCACTAAACTACCTCGCAACAAAAAGACCAGATCTGAAGGAGACTATCGAACGCATACTTGGACGGGAACAGGGGAAAGGACGGGTACCATCACTCCTTAAATAGGATGCTGCACTCTGCAAACAGTGGGTAGAACTGGCCACGCAGACCTTAGGCTATGCACGGGATTTGTCCCACAGTACAAAGAAATAGTAGCACTCGGAGGAGCTCTCCTCGAATACTTGGTAGATGAAATAGGCACTGCCGAAACGCTCCGCCGTCTCAGCGACCCGATCTGGTTCGAAGCAATGGCTTCCGCCATGGGCTTTGAGTGGCAATTCTCCGGAGCGACAACGGTAACAATGAGGGCACTCGCAGAGGCTATAAAAGGCAAGGAAGAAACTCTGGGCCTGTGGATTGTGGGGGGCAAAGGAAACAACGCGAGAACAGTGAATAAGGTGCCAGAAGATCTAAAAGAGCCCGACATAACCACAACAAAGGTGGACTCTGCGCTTATCCAGGACGGCTACCAGATTTATTTTCATGCTGTGCTATGGGACGAGAAGCAAAGATGGGCAGTAATAAACCAGGGAATGAACACAGAGAAAAAGTTGGCAAGGCGTTATCACTGGAACTGGGAGGCAGGCGTATTCCTGAACGATGTGGTAAACGTTGCTGGCAATCCTGAAAAAATCGTCCTAGATCTGCAAACAAAACAGAGCGAGGAGAACCGACGCGCAGTAATGGATATCCTGCACGATGAGCCCCCGCAGCGCATAAAGTATAAAATCCTGTCGCTGCGCCGCAGGCCCGGCCAGATGACCTTGGCAACATATTTCGGAGAAGTAGAAGTTCAATGGATGCCATACGCCTTCAAGATCCCGAGCAAAATAAACGAAGAAGCACTGAGAATAGCAAAAGACGCGGAGAGTTTCTTGGACATCATAAGAACCCCAGGCATGGGACCATCAACAATCCGAGGGCTCTCGTTCTTGGCAGCACTAGTTTACGGTGCGCCGGCGTCGTGGAAAGATCCTGTGAAATACACATACGCATTCGGGACGAAGGCTGGAAAACCGTGGATGGTTGAGCGAGAAGAGATGAGAAGAGCTGCTGAATTCATAAGAAGTGCAGTAAGCGAAGCAAAAATAGGAAATAAAACAAAGAAAAAGGCGATGAAGCGGCTTTCAAGAATATTGGAAGAGGATCAGAGGGCACGCACGGTAATCCGCACATAGTTCCCCTCTATAGTTTCCTCTACAGTCTCTCCGTCCAGACGCTGCTCCTTGCTGAACGCAAGTTCCTGTATGCCTGCGCGAGAGCGCAGCAATTCCTCGTGAGACTCAATTGCATCCCTGACCTCCTTGTCCGCCCATATCTCCACAAGTATCCTGTCTTTTTCCACAAGACCGAGCTTCTTGCGCATTTGCTGAATGCGACGCAACACCTCGCGGGCAAGGGCCTCTCGCATGGTCGCTTCGTCAAGTTGGGACGGTACCGCAACCGTGCCGCCATCATACTCCTTAGAAACGTAGGCTTCAGGCACAGAATCTTCTAGCCTGAGACGCTTAGCATTTACATAGCGAAGGAAAGCATCCCTAAACGTCTCAAAAGCTTCTCTATCCTCCGTAACAACCACAACATCCTGCACTGGCCACCTCAAGCGTATGCCTGCCTCGTGGCGCGCTGCAAGAACGGCCTCTGCAGCCGCCATGACCTTCCGGAACTCCTCCTCGAGGCGCGGGTCACGCTGGTGCTCTGCAGGCACAGGGTAGCCCAGCAGATGCACGCTCTCTGGACCGCCGAATGGGCGCACGACATCCTGATAGATCTTCTCGGATATGAACGGTACGAAGGGTGCGGTAAGAACCACGGTCTGCTTAAGCACGTCGTATATAGTCTGGTAAACCGCAAGCTTGCTAGGATCTCTTTCTGGAAGCCTCATGCGCTCGCGAACGAGCTTCACGTAGGTTCTACTGAAATCGTTCAGTATGAAGTCTCTAAGCGTTTCAAGAGCCCTATCGTGGCGGTGTTTTTTCATGAACTCCCTAACCTGCCCAGTAACCGTCTGCAGGCGCGACAGGATCCACTGATCCTCTGGAGCGAGATAGGAAGTCCTCTTCTTCTCCGGATCGTAGTGGAACTGCTCCACATAACGCTTTAGGAGCTGTGCAAGGTTCCAATACGTGTTCAAGAAGTTGTAGTACTCCTTGACCTCATCCCAGTCGAAGCGGATGTCTTCACCCACAGGACGGGAGATGAGGTATGCTCGGAGTGTATCCCTCGTGTACTTCTCTATGACGTCCTCCGGCGCCACCACGTTGCCTAGAGACTTGCTCATCTTTATTCCGTGCACATCCAGAACGAAGCCATGCATGACGACATTATCGTATGGTCTCCTGTCAAAAACGATCACGCTCGTGATCATCTGGGAGTTCCACCAGCCGCGCACCTGGTCAACGCCCTCTATCTCCAGGTCTGCTGGCCAGTATCGCTTGAACAAATCCTCGTCCTTCGGATAGCCGAGAGCAGCCCATGTAGTAATTCCCGAATCGAACCATACGTCCAGCACGTCCTGCGTTCTGTGCATCTCACCGCCACACTTGGGGCATTTAAGAACGACTTGGTCCACCCAAGGGCGGTGCAGCTCGAGGTGCTCCGGCACTTTCACGGCCTTCTGGAGCAGCTCTTCCTTGGAACCGATCACCTCAACATGCCCACACTTATCACAGACCCATATTGGTGTTGGAATGCCCCAAAAGCGTTGGCGACTAATTGGCCAGTCGCGGAGGTTGTCCACCCAGTCCTTGAAACGCTCAGTAGCCCAGGAAGGCGTCCAATTGACCTTTTCAGCCTCGCTCTTGATCTCATCCTTTATGTCCGATACCTTGTAGAACCATTCGTCCACAGAGATGAAGAGGAGTGGCGTTTTGCAGCGCCAGCATATGGGGTATTGGTGCTTAACCGTCGAAGCATGGACGAGGAGTCCCTTCTTTTCAAGATCTTCAAGGATTACCTTGTTGGCATCACGCACAAACATGCCAGCGTACTTCCCCGCCTCCTCTGTGTAAGTTCCATCAATCTTGACGGGTGAGAACACAGGGAGGCCGTACTCCTGCCCGACTAAGAAGTCCTCGCGGCCGTGACCGGGGGCAGAGTGGACGAGACCGGTACCGTCATCCATGCTCACGTAGCGCTCAGACATGACGACTATATGCGGAAACTCCTTCTGCTTAGGCACCTCTTCCTCCAGAACACCCCTATACTTCAATCCATTCAGCTGTTCGCCAGGAAACTCCTCGAGCACCTCGTAGTGGTCCCAGCCAACAGTCTTCGCAACCTCTTCAAGACGTGGCTTCGCAAGGATGTAAATACGGTCGCCGACACGCACGCGCACGTAGGTCTCCTTCGGATGCGCCATTATGGCCACATTCGCAGGGAGCGTCCATGGAGTCGTGGTCCAGACCAGGAGGAACTCGTTTTCCTTCCCCTTGACGGGAAAAGCGACGAATATTGACGGATCCTCCTTCTCTTTATACTCTACCTCGGCAAAGGACACCACAGTCCCGCAGTGAGGGCAGACATGAACAGGATACTTACCCTTATACAACAAGCCGCGCTCGTAGGCCTTCTTGAATGTCCACCAGCCCGCCTCAATGTACTCGTCACGCATGGTAATGTAGGGATTCTCCCAATCCATCCACACGCCGAGGTTCTTGAACTGCTCGACCATTGCGTCAATGTGTTCCGTGGCGAACTCTTTACACATATTTACAAAGCGCTCTACACCAATTTTCTCCTCTATTTCCTTTTTGGATGAGACGCCGAGCTTCTTTTCCACCTTGTTCTCGATAGGTGTGCCGTGGGTGTCGAAGCCCGGGCGGTCGAAGACGTCGTAGCCATCCATTCTATAGTATCGGATGTACGTGTCCTTCAGCACCTTGTTCCACGCCGTTCCAAGGTGTATCCGACCTGTAGCGTACGGAGGCCCATCCATGAAAAAGAAGGGCTTCCCGCCTTTGCGAAGATCCTTCACCTTATGATATACATTGTGCTCGTCCCAAAACAGGCGCACATGCTCCTCTACGTCCTTAGAATACCTGCTCATGATAGTTACCTCCTAAAAGCAGACTACAAGCTGTGAGGGGGACATCAGAACAAGCCGAGGATTTGGCAATCCCTCCTCACAACACCACCGCAGAAAAAAGAGAAGTGGTGTTTTTATCTCTTGTTGCTGGAGACCTCCCACCAGCGGGCGGCCCACCCTGCAAGAAGTCCGGGAAGTAGAGCCCAGTAAGGCAGGAAGACAAAGAGCTTCAACAAGGTCTGCCCAACGGGCACGCGCATTCCCATCATGACGAATGTGTATCCAAAGGCCCATATCCCCAGAACGAAGCCAGCAAAGTAGAGAATAAGCACCGCAAGGAGGAACCAGAGAGAATCAGAGAATGCTGATGATGGAACTCCCTTCTCAATACCAAAATAGGCTAACAACGCAAGACCGCCGACAACAAAGACCGTTTCAATCGCAGAAGAGCCGTATGCGAACATATACAGGAGAACTAGAAAAACGGCGCCAAGGTACGACGTCCAGAAGAACCATCGCGTCGCTTTTGCCTTGAATTCCTTATCATACCACTCAGCGAATAGATAGACGGCCAAAGCACCCACTGCAGGAAGGAGATAGTGCGTCCAGGTGATCTTGTACATATGGGCACCGCCATAGAACATAGAATCATTCCAGGCGGTAAACGCGAAGTAAAAAGGAATTGCGAACACGTAAGCCAAGAGTACTGCAATCCAAACGGGTGCAAAGCGCAAATAGTCTTCCTTTGAGTATGACATCATTCTTTTTTCACCTCCACGGCAGTACCATAAGCGTAAGCTTCGTACATGCCGTAGCCAGACCTCCATATGCGCAGCCTCAGGCCAAGAACAGCGTTGGCCCCAAGTTTCCGCGCGTTCTCAGATATGCGAAGCAGGGCCTTGTGGCGCAATCGCCGGAAAAACTCGGAATATAGTTCGTCCCTAGCCTCTGGGCGCCATATCGTCCGAACAAAGGCGTAGATCACCCTATCGTACGGGACGAACATCACAGCGCTTCCCATAACGAAGCCCTTGCTCTCCACGACAGAATACCCAGGAATCGTGTCGGTTGTGGAGAGGAGCACGTTTTTATCAGGAGCGGGCCCATTACTCATGTAGTCAGTTGAATACTCCTGCATAAAAAAGTGGTGGTAACATGGAATACGAGCTCCCTTGGACGGAAAAATACCGACCCAGGACCCTGGACGAGATGGTGGGGCAAGAGGAAGTCGTGGCGCGCCTCAAAGCGTACGCCAGGAGTAAGGAGATGCCCAACCTCCTGTTTGCAGGACCTCCCGGCACTGGGAAGACAACAGCAGCCATGGCGCTGGCGAGAGAAATCTTCGGCGATTCCTTCGAGCAGAACTTCCTGGAACTTAACGCATCAGACGACAGGGGCATCAACGTGGTCCGAGAGACTATAAAGGACTTCGCGCGCACACTACCGTTCGGGGGGGCGAAGTTCAAGATCATATTTCTCGACGAAGCGGACGCACTCACATCTGACGCGCAGAGTGCACTAAGACGAACCATGGAGAAGTATGCCGCGACATCTCGATTCATACTCTCTTGCAACTACTCTTCAAAGATCATAGAACCCATACAGTCAAGATGTGCGCTATTCCGCTTCAAGCCGCTGTCTGAGGAACAAGTAAAGGCCCGCCTAAAGTACATAGCAGATCAAGAAAAGCTGGAAATCGATGAATCTGGCCTCAACGCCCTGGTTTACGTCTCAGAAGGCGACCTGAGAAGGGCCATAAACCTTCTCCAAGCATCTGCAGCCCTCAGCAAGAAGATAGATGAGAAGTTGGTCTTCCAAGTAGCATCCAAAGCAAGACCAGAAGAGATTAGGAAGATGATGGAACTTGCGCTGGCAGGTAAGTTCATGGAAGCACGACAGATGCTCTATAACCTCATGATAGAGTACGGTATGAGCGGAGAAGACATCATACGCCAGATGCACAAGGAGATATTCAACCTGAACGTTCCCGACAGGACAAAGGTGGAGCTCATCGACACAGTGGGGGAGTACGAGTTCCGAATCGTAGAGGGTGGCAACGAAAGGATACAGATAGAAGCGCTGCTTGCACAGTTCTTACGCTTCGCAAAGCAATAAATATCCGAAGCACCGCAATACTATAGGGTGATACTATGAACATATTTTCCCTTGCTGACTGGACGAACGTGGGGGTCGCCGCCTTCTGGGCAGCGGTCATTGCGGCCCTTGGCTACGTCATCGGCTGGATTGCAGAACTTATAACAAGAAAGATCCTTAAGAACCTCTACTACGAAGAGTGGTTCGAGGCCCACGGCGTTAGCAGAGCACTTCTGGGCATCTCGACGACAGACATCATCGCAGGCATTGTAAAATGGTGGGTATTCCTTGGATTCTTTGCACAGGCAATAGGCATCTTCACAAGCATGCCCATAATCGTTAACATGGCCGTAACGCTATACCAGATCTATATTAACATCGCGCTGGGCATCATCTACCTGCTCATCGGCGCGCTGGTCGCCAAGTATGTGGGCATAAAGATGAGAGAGGACGGCACATATGGAGGCGAGATTACGGTTAAAGCAGTACAGGGCATCATAATGTACTTCGCAGTTATCACGGCGCTCCCATACTTCGGCGTCCACCAGGTGCAGATCATAACGGACGCGCTGAGGATCGCGCTATGGGCGGGTGCAATAGCCTTTGGTATTGGTCTGGGATTGGCAATTGGTCTTGGCGGCCAAGACATCGTGAAGGAAACTCTGCACAAGCACAAGGGCAAGATAGAGGAGATCTTTCTTGGGAGCAAGAAGAAGTAAGGTCCTAGACGCAGGGGCCTTTCTCAATTCCTCCTTTTTTGATTATGGTAATGCAATAACAGTCCCTCAAGTTCTAGACGAGGTTAAGAGCAAAAGCACGGTAGTCGAAGCGCTACTGGACGCGGGAATGGTGAAGATCGTCGAACCAAGTGCGGATAGCGTGAAAACGGTAGAGGCAGCAGCAAAAAAACTGGGCGAGATAAATAAGCTCTCGAGAACAGACGTCCTCGTTCTTGCGCTAGCATACGAAACAGGGAGCGAGCTAATCACAGACGACTTTCACGTGCAGAACGTTGCAGAGGACCTGGGCATACGGTACACGCCAGTAACAGAAAGCATTAGGAAGAAGATAAAATGGGTGCGCCGCTGCGCCCGTTGCGGAAGAAAGATTCCTGAAAATTATAAGGGTTCCCGCTGCCCGTACTGCGGCGGAAAGATCATTTACTCCTCAAAATGAGTGTTCTCCGAGACGTAGTGCTCTATGGCTTTTCGAATCCTATCCCAACGAATGAAGAGAAGCACAGCGAGAAGAACGAGGAATCCAACGACGTAAACACTGTACGGCGTCCCGGAGAGGAAGGATACAAGAGATGGGGCCACGGCAGGCTTGGGAATGCTATAAACAACATACATGCTCCCGACGGCAAGAGGGCCCTTCCACACAATGGGATTGCTCACCACACCAGATAACTTAGGTTCGTACTCCAATATCTTTGCATTTTGGGGGAGATAGACTGTAATCGTATAGCCTGAAGGCACATGCATCGCGCCAGCAGATGTTGGAAACCGGAAACTGTTCATTATAAACTCTCTCGCAGTGGGTAGGTCTTTGCGAACGAAAGCAGCGGGAGTCGTGTACGAAATAACAAGACGAGCAGCAGAACCACCAAGATCCACCCAATACAGGTTCAAGCTTCTCAATTTCTTGAAATCAGAACCGATATGATACGTAATCTCTGGAATGTACGAAGACCAGACTTGGAAAGAGTCACCAGCGATGCCCGCAATGCGCATAAACTCGTTGCGATCAGCAGGGCTGTTGAATATGAAAAGGTAGTCCTCTCTGACGCTAGCTATGCCAGAAGGATCCACAAATGCCGTAATGCTAGCAGAACTTGGAGATACGGCAAAAGCTGAAGACATCAGAAGTATTAGAGCAAGAAGCAGAACAGCCCGTCGCATGTAATAACTATGGGGCAGCCAGTTTATATCTCAATCGTGTAACCGTCCTCCGCGGCAACCACATTGTCAAAATACATCCTCGCCTCTGAAACGACAAAAGAAAGATCATCTATACGTGGAGAGAAGTGAAAGAGCACTAAACGTTTTGCACCGAGACTTTTCGCTACTTGAGCAGCTTCTGCTGCAGTGCTATGCTTTTTTTCCACGGCCATTTGTCGCTCCGATTCCAAGAATGTCGCCTCATGTATGAGAACGTCCGCGTTTCTCGCCGCATCAGAAAGGACTGGGCGCGTGTCTGCCACATAGACAACTTTTCGCCCGGGCTTCTCATAGACGACGTCCTCAGGACATATCTTCTGACCATTCCACTCCACGCACTCGCCCGCCTTTAAACGACCCACAATAGGCCCATGAAGCCCGTACTGGCGTAGCTTAGCCTTATTCGCCTTCAAGCGCGGCGTCTCTTCGAAAACGTACGCAAGACAATCCGTTGTGTGATCCAAAGCGTATGCGCTAACAGAGTATTCCTTCGTAGAGAGGAGCACTCCCGGAGCGGCAGGATGAAATTCCACGGAGAAAGGAAGAGAGGGAACCAGTGCACGAAGAAACCGCTCCACGTAAACGACTTGCCGCTCAGGGACCCAGACATGGATGGGCCTCTGGCGCCCATAGAGTGCCATGGTGCTAAGAAGCCCGGGAAGACCAAAAACATGGTCCCCATGGTAGTGAGAGATAAATATATGCGTGATTTTCATGAAGGAGCGCCCGAACCGCATGAAGTTGCGCTGAGTTCCCTCGCCCACGTCAAATAGAAAACCCTCACCCATAAACTCTAGAAAAACGGCT
>Ga0256838_1001320_pt1 | contig 12097 bp, 9 predicted proteins | sample 4571419metaG_FD_185978 | JGI IMG/M metagenome (GOLD analysis project Ga0256838, IMG submission 185978) | Hydrothermal vent microbial communities from Guaymas Basin, Mexico - 4571-419 | ecosystem: Environmental > Aquatic > Marine > Hydrothermal vents | place: Mexico: Guaymas Basin | collected... | reverse complement strand
AACACTATAATAAACTGCAACTAGTTCTAAGCATTTAAATATCAAAAAGAACATAATATCACCCGATTTTAATAAATTAAACGTCAAACAACACAAAGAAAATCAAATATATGAAATTTTATTCAGATAAAAAGAAGAACGAAAACAATTAAATTTATAATTTAAACTATTATATGACTTTTATTTGAAGTAATTATAAAGATTTATATAAGACGATTTCCCACCGAAAAGTTTATAAAGGACAACGAGAAGTAATATAACGAAGAAATTTGAACCTATCTAATAATCCCTATAGAAGGATGGAAAGCTACGTTACTTTCAATCGTCTCTCTATTCAATAGCGATCTAATAATCCCTATAGAAGGATGGAAAGTAGAAAATCTTTCTTTAACGTAACCGTACTATTGAACATCTAATAATCCCTATAGAAGGATGGAAAGGTTTATCATATGCACATACTACCAGTTATAATAATCTAATAATCCCTATAGAAGGATGGAAAGCAATACGATAAACTTTACAATTTCGTTTCAAAATCGATCTAATAATCCCTATAGAAGGATGGAAAGAAATCTATTTTCATTGACAAAGAAATACAATACCTATCTAATAATCCCTATAGAAGGATGGAAAGTATGTTAGAATTAAATGAAATACTAAAAGAATTGAAATCTAATAATCCCTATAGAAGGATGGAAAGATCATATAAGAATCTAAAGAATAAACATTTGTATCCTTATCTAATAATCCCTATAGAAGGATGGAAAGATATCGCTTGATTTATCGAACACAACAAAAGAACATTATCTAATAATCCCTATAGAAGGATGGAAAGTCGTTAGCGCTGATTCTAACATTTTTGGAATAGGGCCTAATCTAATAATCCCTATAGAAGGATGGAAAGGTGTATGATAGATAAACAGGTAGTAAAGGCCTGTGTATATCTAATAATCCCTATAGAAGGATGGAAAGATCCTAATCGTTACAAATACTGTTAACAAAGCGATAAAAAATCTAATAATCCCTATAGAAGGATGGAAAGGGCACAAGCGCTGGTACAGGTAGTACTGGTACAGGCGATCTAATAATCCCTATAGAAGGATGGAAAGTTCGTTGACGAAAATATTTACGTTATATTTATTAGATCTAATAATCCCTATAGAAGGATGGAAAGTATATTGTAATAATAGTAATCGCCCTCGCAATCAAAATCTAATAATCCCTATAGAAGGATGGAAAGGTAGTGTGAAAGTTCCATCCGTCCTCCAAACTGCTATTCCTAATCTAATAATCCCTATAGAAGGATGGAAAGACAGTAATTTACTCTTAGAATTCGTGGGTGCAAGCAAATTCCAACAATTCCTATAGAAGGATGGAAAGTAAAGGGCAGAACCGGAGTAGATTTTCCTAAGCAACTGTCTAACAATCCCTATAGAAGGATGGAAAGATAATGTTGTAGATAATAGTAATGTTGAAATATAAAGTTTTGTTTAAAAATATGATAGAACTATATTTTTTATTATATTAGTTGTTTAACATAGATACTAATTTTCTTATTGTTCTTTAGTTTTTTTATTAATTTTTCGTTTCTACTTACTATTATTTTGTACAAATTCTTTATATCTTTGACACTAAGTTTATTAAAATCTCTATATATCTTTGTTTGTCTATTATGTTCTATAAATGCTCGTCCTATAATAGTGAGTGCTGTTTTTGGATGGATCTTGGACTCGACTGAAAGTTTAATAATCTCTTTGAAAACTTCTTTGTTACTTTTAACAATATCAATTAGCCTTTTGTTCACTAATTCATCATTATCAAGTAGTCTTAGTAATTTTGTTAATTTTTGAACATCAATGTCGATTTCTGAATGTTTCGCAATTGTTTTCGCAATATCACGATATGGTAAACTATTATTTAATCCATTGATATAAACAATAATCCCATCATTTATGCGGATATCTATTTCTCTATTATTTATTGCGTTAAATATATTTCTATTGAATTCTATAATTGTTTTCTTTTTGTTGAATGTAACTTTAAGGAAAATTCTGACTGGGATTTTGAATCTTCTTGATATATTCTCGATTTCTAATAGTAATGCAGAAATACTCCCATACGATGATTGTAGATTTTCATATATTAGTCTTGTTCGATCTTCGTTATCCGAGATAATGAATGCTGATATTACGTTAATACCATCTACGATCTTACCTCTTATATTAATTTCCAACGCGTATATGAACAAATGTAATATAAGAGAATTTATTGGTAATTCTTTTATTATAAGTTCTTGGTTAAAGCCAGGGACAACTTTCATACTAGCGAATGTATATGTTGAAGTTAGTTCATATAGTAATTTTCTTTTGCCAATCGAGGGGTCACGAAGAAATAATGATATCGAAAATACTTTCCCATAATCCTCTTCGTTGTACACTTCTTCAATTGTTTTTATTATTTCGCGAACAAAATTCTCATTGTAATCTTTTATAGTATTATGGAGAATATTAAAGTTTTCACTTTTCTTATTATTCATATACTCATCGAAAAACTTTTTAGCGTTATTCCGTAAATAGTTGAATATATACGCTGAAATAGGGTTGTTTGTGTTGTTAACATCATTAATATATGAAGTCATTGACTTTACAATATATGGTTTTTCTTTTATTAACTTTAGTATAAATTGTTCCCACTTTTCATCATTTATGTATATGGCGCCATTAGAATCCTTATATTCTATGTTAAATTCCTTAAGTAAATTCTTTAACGATATTAGTCCAATTATATAATAGTTTGGAGTATCTTTATATAGAATTTTCATATTTCATCACCTCTAAAAATTCTTACGATGTTGTTAGCTTGAGTATCAATGTATGATGTATCCCCTTCGTCATAGTATACATCTAATAAGTCATATGCAACATCGTTATACTCTTCCAATGAAAACTCAAGAGTATAAAACTTAACTTTTCTCCTTTCCTTGCGTACGCCAGGAATAGGGTAATCAAATAAGTAATCATCAATTATATTCAAATAGGAACTATTTACAAGGTTTGTGAATACTTCATAGAAATTTGAAGATGGTTCTGGAATATTATCCTCGGATATTTTTTCAAGGTTAACAACGTCTATATAAACACTCGCAAGATTATCAAGGTTAAAGAGTCCAACTGGGTTCTTTAGTGTTACTTCAAAATCAATTGGCACATATATAAATAGTTCTGGTTTAACAAATCTGAATATTTTTATGATTTTGAGGTGTTGGCCGAAATTACTCTTTTGTACCCACGCGGGAACTCTAAGGGTTTCCGGACCCGATACGGAGTCATATCTAAAAACAATACCAATTTTTTCGATATTCTCGATTTTTACTTGTTTTCCAGATAATCTTGTTAGAATTCCCTCGATTGTAGACAGACGTGGTAACATTAAAAAGTTTAAATTTGTCTTAATAGGATATCTTAATTCTCCAACGTCTGATGTAATATATATTCTTTTTACCTTCATCTTCTCACCCACTATTGTTATTATTTATAGAGTATAAAAAGATAAAATTAGATATTATCAATTACTTTATCAATAGCATCAAAAATATTATCAATAACATTATCGACATCAATAGTTACATGTTCTGTTTCAAATGGAAGTGGTTTAACGACGAATATCTTTGCATTCTTGTCAAATAATTTATAGTAGTTTGAAATGACGTTTATAAAATTATTATCAATAATTACAGTATCGTCCTTTACATTGAATTGTATTGATGAAAATGGATTTGTGCCTATATTTGTTACTATAAATATACTAACAATAGGAATAAAGTTGGCGAGGTAAGATGATCGTTTTGTTTTCGCATTTAAAGTAAACATTGCATTGAGAAATAACGATAGTTCATTCTTTACATAGTTATTATCGCGTGTAAGATCTATAATAATTTCATTTGATGGGACACGAAGAGCATATGTTTCAGATTTTGTAAATTTTCCAATACGATTTACGTCGATACTAATAATATTTTTATAAACAGCAAGGAATGGTATCTCACTTGTTAGGGAGTTTTCGTCTTTTGAGTTCGCACGAGTACGAGTGAATTTATTATATCCTTCAATAATACTAACGAGGGGGGACATCGCGATTACAGCCTGGCGATGAGGAGGTATTGTTTTCTTTGGAGTTGATGTAATAACGTATCCAAATAGATCCATTCCTCTAAATTTCTGAATAATATCATTTGTAACTATTTGAATCTCTGTAACTTCTTTTTTTGATTCCTTAAATTTATTAAAGTAATCTTTCATTTCAATAGATTCTTCAACTAGAGTCGAGTAATCTTCACCCGATATTTCTGTCATTCTATCTCTTATCCACCTTTTATATGCTTGTGTTGATATCAATGCTTTCCTCTTTCCGTTGAAAAAAATATACTTATGTGTTATAGTGTTCCCATTATCTTTATCGTTATTTCCCATATCAATCCCAGGGTCAAACACGTTTAGTATATGAACAAACATTATAGATCACCAAATATAAGTGTGGAAAATGTATTTATAAAGTTTACGGATCAACTCAGTACTAAACCACTACTTATAACACTAAATTTGATATTGATATACTCTAAAAAATTCACTATTTATAACTAAATATAACAAAATTTTTAAAATTCCAATCCTTTCTTTCCATCCTTCTATAGGGATTGTTAGACGAAATGTGTGATTTTAGCACAGGTGGTAATCTCAATTACTTTCCATCCTTCTATAGGGATTGTTGGATAAAAACACTATCACAATTTAAGAAACGAGATAGAGTTTATACCTTTCCATCCTTCTATAGGGATTATTGGACTTTTCTCAAGCAAAGCATATATCTTGAATTTGAATTTCTTTCCATCCTTCTATAGGGATTATTGGACTCGCTCAGCGTTTATGTTCATATATCCACAACCAATGCTTTCCATCCTTCTATAGGGATTGTTAGACGCAAGTGAGTGTGAATATATTGAACATAAACCCACCTTTCCATCCTTCTATAGGGATTATTGGACCGAAACCGCACCACTATCTTCACTCATTCAAAGATTCTTTCCATCCTTCTATAGGGATTGTTGGATTCGGTTCCTTTTGCGTCTTGGTCCTTCTTTTGTTGACTTTCCATCCTTCTATAGGGATATTTTTGTTATAGTCTGATACTATCTTTTAATTCTCTATTATCAATATATATTAGTTATTAGTTCTTTATAAACTTTTTGTTAGTGGATTAATAATATGATCAATAGTTTATTGTACTATTTTTATCGTGCCGTAACCAAATGATTGCTTATGACCGACACCAATATCTACTAAGTTTTTCACGAATTTCTTGTTTGCCTTTATTTTTATCGTCATATAGTACGCTGGAACTTTCATTTTCTTTATATATGCATTTGTAAAATTCGAGTTTATTATCTTTATTTCTTCATATTCTCCACCATATATATCCCTAACCATTTTCATATATGCATCAAGTATTTCCTTGAATTTTTCATTGAAATATAAGAATTCTCCTTTATTTTTTATCACAATGGGTGTTATTGTTGTTATAATATAATTATCATTATTATCTATTTTTGTTTTTTCAATTTTTATGTCGTCAACGAGGAACTCAACTGAACCTATTCTAAACGTATTATCAATATTCTTAAGTACCAAATCAATTAGTTTTTTGCTAATTGATGAAATATAAAAGTATGATTCCGTGGAGAGTGTCTCAATGCCTTCTGGTAGTATTTCTTTGGGGTTTGAGAGTAGTAATGAATTTGAGTGTATGCGAGGTATTTGAGGAGTATGTAGGTAGAATGGTAGTGATGGGTCAACACGTGCTATAAGTTTATTTATGTATGAATAAATATAATATCCAGAATTATGTGGTATAAAAGGACGGTCTATCCTTCCAATAACTTTAACACGCATTTTTAGACCCCCTATTTTTATATTTCTATTTATTCTCTTTCTTTAATCCTTTATAAAATTTATTATTTGAATAAGTTCAACCCGTATTCACTATTATATTCAATATCATTGATAATAATTAAACCAAGTTTCTTATTTATACTAACAATACTATCTCTGATCTTTTCAAGATGATAGTAGCGAATAGTGATAATATTGTCAAGTAAGTATTTTAACGCTCTCTTTTTATCGGTATTTTTGAATTCTAAGTATTTTTCATAGTCATCATATAGAATCACGTCTATCGAATCAAATTGTGTATAGTATTCAACTCTATTCTCTATAAATTCGTATTTTGTTATATCATCGCTTTCTACATTTTCAATAATTTTGTTTATCTCTATGAAGTTATTATAGTACTCATTAACGAGTTCATCAATTACGCAATCTGTAACATATTTTACTCCTTTTATGATTTCTTTTGTAGTGTTTATTTCCTGTTTTGAGTATGGTTTATATGACCTATTCTCCAAAAGAATAACATTTGTTTTGTTGACTTCCTCTTTTTTCCTATTAACACGTCCTAACCTTTGTATAAACGATGGTAGTGGAGACACTTCTGTTATAAGTGTTTTTGCGTTTATATCCACCGAGACTTCTATTATTTGTGTCGTAATTATAAAGTCGTATCTACTAATATTTGTGAGTTCGCTTATCTTTGTTTGTTTATCTTTATTCTTAAAAAGACTATGTAGTAAGATTTTCTTGTTTGTTGGAATTTTTATATAAACATTGATAGCGTCTCTTATAGAGTTAGTTATTATTAATACTGGTGGTTTTAGTTTAATCTTCTTATTGTCCATAATTAAATAGTAGTCACTATTTTCTTTTACGATTTCAATATCATCAAACGTACTATTAGAATGTTCTATAATATGCGTTATGATAGTATTTTTTGTATCAGTTATTACATAGTCAAAATATTTATTTAGTTGCTTATTATGTGTTGCGCTCATTAATATTAGTGATGTATTTAGTTGTTTATTTAGTAATAGTTTGAATAGTCTTGTGAAGTCATCAAGTTTTTGTTTTTCTTTCTGTGAGGTGGGTGTTGTTAAATTTAAATGGTATTCATCGAATATTATGACGCTATTTTCAAGTTCTGTTAAGATCATTGCATAATCTTTAAATCCATATAATATCTTCTCTAGTTGGTACTGAGTTGTTAGTTTTATAGGGTAATACATTTTCTTGATTAATGATTCATATGATTTAATTTCTTTTATTGATATATCACTATTGTAAAGTGAAGATAGTAAGTTATAAAATGTTTTGGATGTTAGAATTGTAACACAATTTTCTCCATATATTTTTGATAGTCTATTATACATTGCTTCTATTGATGTATTGTTATTTAATACGTATATTATATGTCCTCCTGTTTTTTCAATAATTTTCTCAGCGTAAAGGAGAGCAGTTTCTGTTTTTCCTGAACCTGTTTTTGCATTTATGACTATATTTCCATTATCTATTTTCAATACTTGTTGTTGAATTTCATTAAACTCATAATTCATTTTGTTAAAATACTCATAAATGTTACTTTTACAGTCTTTGAGAGATAGAACTCTATTCTGTATGTTAATTTCTGACAATATTGCTGATAGGTGGTCTGCTTGTTGTAGTAATCCTTTAGTTAAGATTGACGTGTATGAAATATTTTTTCTAAGTTCTCCCGTTTTTATGATTCGTCTAAGTTCATATATATTCCTTTTTATATCATTTATTGCTAATTCTCTATAATCGTACTCCGATAATATTCTATTTACATCATCAATATATAATTCATCAACTAATTCACTATATTTTCTTATATTTTTCAAGTATTCTTTTTCAATTGTAGGGAGTTTCTTATGATGAGTAAGTATTGAGAATAGTACGTCGTGATCAATTTCGTCTACTATTGTTACATATATTAACGCGGATAGAATTTCGTGTCTAAACCCTGCTGACCTATTATTTTTTATTGTATCATACTGAAAGGATAGTGTACCTTTTCCGAGGTCATGAAATATACTTGATGTTATTGCTTTTGATTTTACTTGATGAGAATTATATGTTGACTCAATAAAGTTGATCATAGAGTTAATATGATCAATGAGGGTTTGATTTTGTCGCGCATAGACGACCATATACTAATCACCCGAATTCTTTTTCAGATAAATATGAATAACTACATACTTCTTATCCTTCAATCCTTCTATACGGGCACGAATCCAATAGTCCATATATCACAATTTTTCCATCCTTTTTCTATTATATCTCTCTTATAATCTTTTATAAACTTTTTGGTAAGATCGTCAGGTAGTATAAGTTCTTAATTATTTTATTTCTACTAATAAATTGATAACTTTTATAGCATTCTCTTTATGTTCTTAAATGAAATTAGTGTAATAATTGTGATGAACATTACAATATACACTATGATTTATTATAGATATAATATTCACAACAAGAGTTATGTATGCTTTTCTTATTGTAACTCTTATAGTGTTTATAAATAATCCTAATTCAAGTAACAAAGTTTTTATCTTCTTTAGGTCGTTGTTAGACATAGTAAATACCTCATTAGAATTTATATTGAGTTCAGTTTCTATCCTCTTTAGGTCGTTGTTAGATACGAAAAATAATAGAAAATATCAATGACGAATACATTTCTATCTTCTTTGGGTCGTTATTAGATATGTTCAAATTTCCTCACTATATTATCTCTCGTTTGGTTTATAAACTTTTCTGTTGAAATCAAATAGTTTATCTTAGTGTGATTACTCAAAAAAAGAAGAGTTTAAATATCTTCAAATAAGATATAAGTTGTTATTAAGTTTTATTGTGTATGAAATTTAATTCATATTATTGACTCCTATAGTGTTTTTTAATTTATAATACAACGTAATGACGTGTTTTTTGCATATTAGAGTGATATAATTAGATGATAAGATATTCTAACGTATAGTATCTTTTGTTCCTGATTTGACAACATATGAATTTTTCTTTAAGTGTTTGTAGATTGTATTATATTACGATTTCTATGTTGTTATTTGAGTTTTATTTCTAAAATAATTTGTTCAGAATTGTCTATTTTTAATTTAGAATTCTCTCGTTGTGATACCAATTGTTGATAAAAAATTAAGAATCCGTAATAAGAGTCTGTAATAGGATTTATAATTTTGGTCTTGTATTTTTTTAATTTGTAAAAAATAAGATGAAAATATGTTGATATTTATAGTAGTATTATATTATTGAATGATGTAGTTTTGAATGAACAATCATATTATAAATCTAAATAATGTCCGCATACTATTAGATATTGTTTTATTTCGTCATCAGTATCTTTAATTATATATAGAATTCTATTCTATCATTCGTTTTTATATTTGGTCTTTATATTGTTATTGAAATATATCCTATTCATAATTTCTTCATAACAGTCAGTATTATAAAATAGATACACTCGATTTGATGGTCTTTTTACGTGGATATATAGGACTGGGCAATTATTAGATAATAAAATTAGTTTACCGTTAATTCTATTTGGTTTTGTTTTGTCTAATCTACCTGTTAGGTTACAATGAATTGAATCATTATATAGAGTAACCATTGAGTTATATCTAAAGAATTGTCTATATACTTTATGTATTGGGTACATAAGAATAATGAATAATAATGGCATAGTTATTTTGTTTATTATTGTTGTTTCTCGAAGGAATAATCTAAGGTATATAATAAGTAAATATAGTAATAACAATTTTGTTAACACTTTGTTGATATTTTGATCTTAGTAGTTTCTATTAGTTCCCCTTATTTTTACCTTAAAATTATATACGTATACAATGAAGTCTTAAAGAAAAAAAAGTATCTTATTTTTGGTTTGTTGTTGGTTTGTACTTTATATTTTGCAAAAGAAGAAAGAATTAATAATTTATTTACACTATGATTGTATGTTTGGTGGTAGGAGTATCGTGTAATGTTTGTTTTCACTTTGTATCGTGAGAATGTACTCGATATATTCACTAATTTCTCGTATGTATTTCTTTTCTCTAACTCTTCATTACCTTAAATGATGATGGTCTCAAAAGAAAAAATATAATATATTAAAGGGATATTCGGTCACTATTAACAAGAATTGAAATAAAAACGTATGTAAGTGTTATGAGTCCTGGCCCAAACCCAATTACTTCTGATGATGATATTATTACAAGCATATACCCTATAGCAAATAAAGGGTCACTAAATCTTTTATCTTTGGTGTAAGTTTCAATATCCTTAAACATTGAGTATATTGAAAATATTGGTATAAGTGATGCAATAATAGTATTACTAAACGACCTTATAATCTCATTTTGCATTATTGAAAGCATTGAGTTTGATAAATAAATAACAACTACAGCAATACACGCTACAAATATTCCAGCAAAGAAAGAGGAAAATGGGTATCCCTTACTTTTACTACTCATAAAGATCACCACATATATTATAGATAAAAATATTTTAAACATAAGGAAGCAAATCAAGTATTGTTCTCAATGATTTTCACCCACTTATGGTAGTAGATTCTATCTACTAACTCGCTAATTCTTTTATCGTTCTTAATGTTTTCGTATACTTCTAATACTGTTTCTATGAACTTCTTTTCTAATTCTTTTAACTTTCTTTGTTCACTCTCTGACAAGTCATTATAGATAATATTACGCCAATAGAGTTTTGCAAATTCATCATAATTTATTGGTTCTATGTATGTAAGTAATTCTCTAGCAAGCAATATGTCATTTTTATCATATATACTATCCTCATAGAACTTTTCTCTAAAATATAGTTCATAGACTAAAGCATTTGCAATACTATCAAAGAATTCAATAACTTCTTTATATTTTTCTCTCCAATCCTCTTTTGTATTTAAGAATAATAAATAATCGGCTAAGATTTCATAAGGTTTGGTGTTGTTTGGTAGTCGAATTGGGATTTTTTCAATATATTGGCGTGTATGTCTGTATCCATTACCTAGGTTTTGTGATATCAATGCAAATATTTGTTCAATAAGTTTACTATTTAAATGTAGTACTAAATATTTTTTCGAGTTCATACCATAAGCATTATTTGGTAAATATATACCTATTGGATCGTAAGAGTATAATGATTCATACGAAATTTCTTGCCACACTATTTTTGGTTTCTCCATTTTTTCTACTGTTTGTTTTGATGCACTTTGGAATTCGTACCATTTCTGGTTTCCAGCGCGTTGCTCTAGTTTATCCCTAAATTGTTCTAAATATTTTAGAATTGCTGGGTACTTTTTAATATCTATTCCTTGGTATGCGTTTATTATCCATAGTTTTGGCCATTCTATGTAGTATTTTCCAATGTCTCTGCCCCGTATTAGTGGTTTTATTAATTCTTCGCTTTTTGGATCCTCTTCAATTAATTTTTTCCTTGTTTCATCATCAATAATGAATGCTTCATTAAAACCTGTTGTAATGCCACGGTATATTTCTATTCCTTCTATTTCTCCTAGTGGTGTTCCGACTTTTTCTATCCATTTTTTGATTTCGTATAGTTCCTCGTTTACGAAGTTCCAGATTTTGTCTTCTAGTGTTGATTGTTTTACGAGGTATGCTTCTTTTTCGATGTTGTAAATGTTTTTGGGGTGGTTGTATAGTATTTTGTGGTTTTCTTCGGGTATTCCTTTTTTCATTACGTATATCATTACGTCTACTGTTGCTTCGTCGAAGACTTTTATGCCGTTGAAGTCGATGATCTTAAGTAGTGTTGTGTTTTGTTTTAAGTATCGTCTTATTTTTTCGCCGTATCCTGCTCGTAGCCATTTGTTTGTTATTATAAATGAGTGGTATCCTTTTTTGTTTAGTAGTTGTATTGATCTTAGTATGAAGTACATTGATAGGTCGAATTTGTTGTCGTGTGGTTCGTATAGTTTTGATAGTAGTTTTTTGTAATCAACTCCTTTTATGATGTGGTTGATTTTTTCTTGTCGGATGTATGGTGGGTTTCCTATGATTATGTCGAATCCTTTTTTGTATATTATTATTTGTGGGTATGCTAGTGGCCAGTGTAGTCTTCCTATTTTGTTTTTTAGTTCTTCTGGGGTGGTGTTTAGGTTGTAT
>Ga0256838_1001319_pt1 | contig 12114 bp, 5 predicted proteins | sample 4571419metaG_FD_185978 | JGI IMG/M metagenome (GOLD analysis project Ga0256838, IMG submission 185978) | Hydrothermal vent microbial communities from Guaymas Basin, Mexico - 4571-419 | ecosystem: Environmental > Aquatic > Marine > Hydrothermal vents | place: Mexico: Guaymas Basin | collected... | reverse complement strand
TACTTCACCCATTACTTGTGAGAGTAGCTCAGGGACGAGATAAGATGAGAAATTTATTGTAAGATTTTTTATAGATCTGTTTGTTGCATCTAGAACAATAAGTGGTGCATCCGTAGCTTTTCCTGCTGCTTTTAAATTTGTATAGGAGAGACCTTTGTGCATTGCACTATCATCATTTCCTGTCCATGTTGAAAAATTATCAGCATCGGAGTCATCATACATTAGTACAGAGTGGGCATCCTCATGATCACGCAGTTTTTGTTTTGCAAGATAGGCAAGTGTTACTTTTGAAGCAGCAATATCTTTTGAACTAAGTACAAGACCATCAAAAGAGTTTGGAATCATTTTTGTGTCATTACTTTTTGTGTAGAAAGTTTCAACAAGCTGACGCCCTAGAGTAAGGTTTGTTTTTGAGTACTTATAGTTTATATTTGCTTGAGCAAATGCAAAGAGAGATTGTGACCCTGTAGTTGCATATTTATATCTGCTTAATGTATCTTTAGCAGGTTTAAGATGCGAAACACTATCTAAATCATTCTCATCAAAAAAGGATTGAGACCCATAAAGTCCTAGTGTAAAATCAAAGCCATTATAAGAAGCTGAATCAAATACAAAGCTAGCACCAACTGCTCCAACTAACTGCGTTTCATGGCCACTATCATCATGGTCATAAGCAAAGTAGAAGTTGTTGTTACGAAGACGACCGTAAAACTCTCCCTCTTGAAACATTTTACGAAAACTCTCTACACTCTTTTGTGCTCTATTGTGTACAATAGTTCCATTTGTCTTTACAGCAGACTTTACAAGAGTATTCTCTTCTGTAGATACGACATCAGTTGCAAAAGAGAGAGAACTTCCAAGTGTAAAAGAGAGAGAAAAAATGAGTTTTGTTTTTTGAGTCATTATATTGCCTTAAAAATAGTATATATATTTAAGTAATTAGTATAGTGAAAGTTTTATAAAAGTAGCTTGATATTACACTTTAAATAGAATAAAATTCAATAAAATAGCAATGCTTATAAAAAGCTGAATTTAAGCAGGTATTAATTAAAATATCCTTAAATTCAGCTATTTATAAGCTTTAGAAGCTATAATTTCATCACTTAAATCAAGCGTTCGCGTTTGCATTATAAAATTTAACTAGAAAAAGGTTCAAAATGAAATTTACTAAAATTGCATCTGCTGAACAAATTGATCAAAAATGGATTTTGATTGATGCTGAAGGAAAAACTTTTGGTCGTATGATGACTGAAGTAGCTACTCTTCTTCGTGGTAAGAACAAAGTTTGTTACACTCCAAATATTGATTGTGGTGACTATGTTGTAATCATTAATGCTTCTAAAGCTAAGTTCAACGGACTTGGTAAAATAGCTAACAAAGAGTACTTCTCTCACTCAGGTTACTTCGGTTCAACTAAAAGTGTTAAAATGACTGAGCTTTTAGAGAAAAACCCAGAAAAACTTTACAAGTTATCTGCTCGTGGTATGCTTCCTAAAACTAAGCTTGGTGCTAAAATGATTAAGAAATTAAAAATATATGCAGGTGCACAACACCCTCACACTGCACAAATAGCTAAGTAAGGATTTTAAATGGCAAATACAATTTATGCAACAGGACGTCGTAAAGCGTCAATCGCAAAAGTATGGTTAACTCCAGGTACAGGTAAAATCACTATCAATGGTCTTTCATTAGATGCATGGTTAGGTGGACTTGAAGCGAAAAAACTTCGTGTTAAACAACCACTTGCAGTATCTAAACTTTCTGAATCAGTTGACATCGTTGCTACTACTTTAGGTGGTGGTTTTGGTGGTCAAGCTGATGCACTTCGTCACGGAATTTCTCGTGCACTTGTTACTTTTAATCCTGAGGTTAAAGCTGTGCTTAAACCAGAAGGTATGATGACTCGTGATTCACGTGTTGTTGAACGTAAGAAACCAGGTAAGAGAAAAGCTCGTCGTTCTCGCCAGTTCTCAAAACGTTAATCACTCGATTTTCGTTCTTTTATCAAGACTTTTGTCTTGGTAAAATCTACTTTTTTAAAACTTCCTTTTTATATCATAATCTTAAAATATATATTAAATCTTTGCATAAACTAATGTGTGATGTATTACATGAGAGTGAGTTTAAAGTTACATATCTGATGAGGTTATGTAAGAGGTTAGAGATGTAAAAAAGTTTTAAGACTTTTTTACATACATGGAATACGAGGAATTTTTCCTAGTTTAGAGTTTTTACAGTAGACACCCCAACCTTTTTTAAGCCAGTGACCAATAATAGGCATAGGGAACATAAAGGCACGCTTTTCATCTCGGTAAACAAATGCCGCTCCATCACCACTATCCATCACACATAAAATGTTGAGATGAGAGTTATAACCTTTAAAGTCATAAGAGTGGTTATCTCTTTCATTAATGTTGTGTGCAACATTTTTTGCCATAACTTCTGCAATATGTCCCTGTTTTGCTCTCCAGTCATACCCCTCAAGTGCAGCTATGTCACCAATAGCATAAATATTACTTCTACTCTCATCTTCATTAAGCACATTTGAATAATCATCAGTTTTGATAAAACCAGCTTCATTTGTAGGAATATCTGAGTTTACTATCACCTCATGACCTGCTCCTGCTGGAATGAACATTACAAAATCTGCTTCTAGTTTAATATTATCTTCAAACTCTACCCCATCTGGAGTAAATGCAGTTATTTTTTTGCCAAACTGTTTTTTAATATCGAGCTTATTAAAGAACATATCCATCATTTTAAGTGCTTGAGGACCCATACGTTTCCCCGGTTCTGCCATCGGTGCGAAAAATGTAAGTTCAAACTTATCGCGTATGCCTTTTTTCTTTAGGAGGTTATGTACATTAAAAAGTAATTCAAATCCTGGACCACCACGAACAGCAGAGCTATCTTTAGGGTTGCCACCAAATCCCATAGCTATTTTACCGCTTCCCTTAAGTATAAGTCTGTCTATTTCATCACGAATACTAAGTGATTGTTCTGGTGCACCGCAGATAGAGAGAGTATGTTGGAGACCTTTATGCTGCATTTTTGCTGCACCCATAGCGACTATAAGGTAATCATAATCATCTATAATTTTGCCACTTTGTAATCTGACAAAGTTCTCTTTAGCACTTATTTGTGCAACTGAATCAATTATGAGTTTAAAGTCATGTGCCCCTTGAATACGAAGCAAATCAACACAAACATCTTCAAACTCACTCTCTCTAGTTGGTACCCAAATAGAGGTAGGATAGATATAAAAGTAATCTCTATTACTCACAAGGGTAACATCGTAGTTCATTTTTTTGAGATGTATTGCTGCATCGACTCCAGCAAATCCACCACCAAGTACAAGTATCTTTTTCATAATCTGTCCTAATAATATTTATAAGTAAAGTATTATATAGTAAAATGGATGAGATTAATATTAAATAAAAAAATGTGTTATTATTACAAAAAAATTTAAGGATAAGAATGAGACTTTTTATATCTTTTATTCTCTTGGTTACATACCTTGAAGCTATTATAACTATAAAACCTGTAGTTATCGGAGAAAAGGCTGGATTTAGTGGAAATGTTGAGGGGAGTTTTCAAACGAAACGAGGAAATACAGAAAAAGATGAGTATAGACTTGGTGTAAAAGCACAGTATGATAACAACCAAAGTTATGTTACTTTTATAGACTTAATAGGTGTATATGGTGAGGCTTCTGGAGAGAGAAATACAAACAAAACATATTTGCATACGAGATTTATTCACACACTCCAAGGTGCATTAAACTATGAACTTTTTTTTCAGTCGGAGACAAATGAGTTTACAAGTGTAGATAAACGAAGAGTTGTTGGTGCTGGAGTTCGATACCATTTTATGGATAGTAACTGGGGAAATCTTTTTTTTGGTCTAGGGACTTACTATGAAAATATCTCTTACACGACAGAGTTTGATTCAGATGAGAATAATATACGAATAAATGCATATCTGGCATACTCAAAAGATTTTTCTCCAACAGTGAGCCTCTCTTATGTTGGATACTACCAGCCAAAAGTAGATAAAATAAATGATTATATTATGTCAAATGCAATGTCATTAAAAGTTTCTATATATAAACAGCTAAGTTTAAAGTTCAAACTTTTTTATGATGTAGACTCGACCCCCGCAAAAGGAAGAGAAAAAATAGACTTTACACAGGTGAGTTCATTTAGTTATGATTTTTAGTTTTTACCAAGTGTAGCCAGCATTAAATTTAAGGTTTTTCGTATTACTATCCCATGTCTCTAAATCTGATGAGTAGCTTAGGCTTAGAAAAAAGGATTCATAGTGGCTGTTTAAAGTTATATTAACTGAGTTAAAGTCCCGAGTCGTTGTATCTAGTTCTTCGTCATAGTCATACACTTTTGCATAACTATAGGAGAAACCCATATTAATATACTCTTTAAAGAGATTACGATAAACACCAACATAACCACTATAACCATAGTCTCCAGTATTAAACTCATAGGCTTGTACAATTCTTCTCGAAGTGTAATTACCGTAGAGTGAAAATTTCATTGTAAAATCATAGGGTAAGTATTGGAGTCTATAAAGGGATAGATAAAGTTTATTGAAATTTGCAGAAAGATTTTTTCCATACTTAAGAGGTGATTGTTTTGCAATATCTTCAAAACTGACATTATGATCATCTGTTTGAGTGAGGTTATATGTTTTTCTATCTATATCTTCTTGTGTCATGGAGTTTAAAAAGTTTGGTATTGCTTGTGAAAATTTAAGTGAAAATGTATTTGAGCCTTTTGCTGCATCATAGAGGATCATTTTAGCACCAATAGTTACAACACTTGTTACATCAAGGCTATCTACCAGTGTATCTCCTGTTTTATTTTCAAGTGTGCGAGAAGATAGATGTTTATTATCAAATGCTGCACTTAACCAAACAGAAGTACGACGATTTATGAAGAAAGGTTGCTCATACATGATGTTAAACTGGGAACTTCCTCCATCATAAAAAACTGTATCGCTTCCAACTTTGTCAGGATCTAGTTGATAGTTAATCATACTACCACCCCACAACATTCTTGCCCCATTTGTGCCTATAGGGTGTCTATAGTAAAGTGCTAAAGAGTTATAGTCTTGAATACTTTGCCCTAATGTAGCAGAGAGAAAAAGAATATCGCTTATTCCCATAATGTTGTTAATGTTTCCAGAGAGTGATGCTCTGTACTCTCCACTATAGTAACTACCATAGTTATCGGTAGTAAGTGTAATGTTTTGTGCTTTTTCTGTTACTTTTAAAATAAGATTTGATAGACCTGGACGAACACGAGAGAGTGTTGGCACGACCTTAGAAATTGGAAGATTTTTTAGAAGGTTGAGTTTTGTATTAAGTTCATTGACATTGATAATCTTTCCCTGCATACTTTGGAAGTACTGTGCAAAAAGCTTAGGATTGTACTCATAAGAGTGCTCCCCACTTAAAACAATAGCTCCAAGTTTATCTTCAATAATCTGAAAAATAACTTTTCCTCCAGTAACTTTTTGCTGGGGTAAGATACATTTAGAAGTAATATATCCATGTTCATGATAAAAATTTGTAATCTTTTTCGCAATCTCTTTAAGAGTAGTAGTGTAAACACTTAGTCCAACATACGGTTTTACAAAAGGAATAATCTCTTTTTGATCAAAGGTAGTATTTCCTTTAATAGAGACTCCTTGAAGAACAAAGCTCGGTCCCTTGTCTATCTCTTTCTCTTTTGGTGTATTGTTCTCAACCTTTATGTCACCTATAGTAGCACGATGTTCTTGAATCTTTTCAGCTTGATTTTGTATGAGTTTTTCTTGTCTCTGTGTCTCGTACCCAACATTTTGAGGAGAGGTAAGTTGTTCGAGGGAGAGGAGTAAAACAGGTGAAAATAGTAGGATGAAAAATGAAAATAAACGCATAATAATGATGAATTCCTTATAATATAAAATGATATTGTAGTGATGTTTATAAATATCTTAAAAGAAATACTAGCAGAAAATTTTAAATATTAAGAATTATTTATTAAAAATTATAGTATTATAAAGCAGAATATTTAAAGAAATAAGGACTTAAAATGGGAAAATCAACAATTTTTAACCGTAAGTTAATGTCGATAGCAGCAGCTACACTGCTTATAGGTTCATCAGCAAATGCTGTAGATTATACTGGAACAGTCATTGATTCTGGAACAAGTAATATTACTATCACTAGTACCACATCAGGAAGTGTTTCATTTGATGATACAACTACAGCTGATACACTCTATATTACTCAAGATAATGGTGCAAAATCAATTTTAACATGGGATCAGCTAAATATAGATGCTGGAAAAACTCTTGATTTTTCAACTGCAGGAAGTCTTTATCTTAATGTAGTGAGTGGAGATACTGCCTCAACATTAGCAGGTACCATTTCTGGTCATGCAACAGCCAATGCAATTATAGTGAATCCAAATGGGATTAACTTTAGTGGTGAAATAGATTCAATTAACAGTATTATGTTCTCAACATCAGCTGTAGATGGTTTAACAGATGCTTCAGCCCTTTCTCTTGATATTAATGATGCTATGTATGATGGTAGTGGTGCAACAGGAACTATAACTATAGGTGTGGATAGTGACTCTGTTTATACTTTAGGTTCTAAGTTTAGAGCTATTGGTACATCTGTTGATTTTCAAGATGGTGTGAATGCTGTAGATGGAATTACGATCACTTCTACGGATGGAAATATTACGACTGGAACAAATACTCTAACATCTGATGTAATTGTGATTGGTTCAGACTCAGGTTCTGTAATTGTAAACACATCAACAGATGATATTACTATTAGTAACTCAGGTTCTATCACTCTAGTAAATGATAAAGCACTTAATGTATCTTCTGCAACATCATCAGGTGCGATTGATATTACTGCATCAGGTGATTTAACAGCAGATGCCGCATTAAGCGGGACAAGTGTAACTTTGGATGCTACAAATATTGGTGCATCTGGAAATGCTATTACGATTGTTTCAGATACCATAGATATTACAGCAGCTTCTGATGCATATATTGCTATTAATGCAAATGGTGCAGTAACTGTTACGAGTGATGTTTCTTCATTAGAGATGACAACTGACCAAGCTACTACAGTAAATGAAGCAGATGCTATTACTCTTGGTGCAGTAAATGCAGGTTCAAATGCTATTACTATAAATGCAGGTGGTGCGATTACTACGGATGGTTCAGCTGTAGCTGCTAGTGATGTAACTCTTGAAACTACCTCAGGAGCTATTGGTACATCAGGTGCAAATATTACTATTGATGCAAGTGGAACTATTAAACTTGTAACTGTTGATAACTCAAATGCAGATATTAATACGGCAGGACAAATGACTTCTTTAAGTGCAGATACAGACATAGGGACAGGTACATTAACAATCACTTCAGATGATGTTATTACAACTATGGGTGCGATTACTGCAGGAAAATTGGCTTTAAGTGGTACTGAAATCACAGTTGAGACAGATGCTGCGGTAGCTTTAGCAGATGTAAGTGGAACAACAGTTTCCATTACTGCAGCAGGAGCGATTACTTCTGATGCAAGTACTAAAATTAATGCAACAATTTCGACAACACTAAATAGTTCAAGTGCGAATGGAAATATAGATGTTAATTTACAAAATGGTGTAGTTTCTGATGTAAATGCTGGAACTGGTGATGTTACAATTACTGCGGATACAACATTAACTTCAGTTACTGGTACAAAAATCACAGGAAATGATCTCTCTATAACTGCTGGTGATACTGTTGGAACAAGTGCAGATGATGAACTACTTACATCAGTAGATACAATTACCGTTGCTCTAAAAGATACTGCAGATGGTTCAACTTCAAGTGTTTTTATAAAAAATGATAAGGCAATTACACTTAATAATATTGCAGATAGAAATGCTGCTGATGATGCTGATGAGAATTTAGTAGCTGTAGATGTGGAGACAACATCGGGAAGTATTAGTTTTGGTAGTGGCTCTGTTCAGACTAATGAAATAGGGCTTACTACAAATAATGAGAACATTACATTTACAACGGCTGCAACAAATTTAGGAAATATTAATGCGGGTACAGGAAATGTTGAGATTACAGCAACTGGTGTACTCACTCAAACAGATGATGCAAAAACAATTTCTGCTACTGATGTTTGGATTAAAACAACGAGTGATGTAGATATAAATGTAGCAAATGATGGTGTTGGTACACTGAAAATTACTGATGACTCTTCTGCAACAACGAATGCTGATGTTATAGTTAATGTTGCCACTGGAGACACAGTTACTTTAGATACTATCATTGCAAATAATGTAACTTTAGGTGGAAGTGGAACTTTTGCAAGTGATGCAGCAAATAGTGATGTTGTTGCAACAAACCTTACTATAAAAAATAGTGGAACAAATACACTCTCTACAGAAGTAACAAATGTAACATTAGCAGAGGCAGGGACAACAACAGTGACACAAAATAGTGGCACTCTTACCCTCAATGCATCAACATCTTCAGACGCTATTACTATTGTAACAGACTCTTTAAATATCGTTGGTGATATTAATGCTACAGGAACTGTAACACTCAAGAGTAAGACAGATAGTACGGCTATCGCTTTAGGTAGTGCAGCAGATAATGATACAGATTTAGAGTTAGATCAAACTGAACTTGATTTTGTAAATGCTACATTAGTCATAGGTGACTCTGCAGTTTCAAATGCTATAACAACTGCGGGAAGTGTAACTTTTGATCAAGATACTACTCTTTATGGTTCTTCTATAGATGATGGAACTACTAACAGCATAACTATTGTTGGTGTTGATGGAAAAACCATTGATCTTAGAATAGATGGTGTTACAGCAGTAAACTCTACTATGAATAGTGGTACGCTAAGTGTAACTGCAAAAGATTCAACTGCTTTAGCAACTGACTTAGTTATTGCAGATACAACTGATCTTAATGTTGGTAATATTGCAGCAAACAATATAACTCTTTCTACAGATGGTGTATTGCTTTCATCAGTAACTGGTACAAGTATCAGTGCTACAGATATTAACATTACTGCAAGTCAAATTGGTACAGATGCTAACACTAGAGTAACTGCAAATGCTACAGATGAACTTAATCTGAAAACTACAGGTACAGGAACTAGTGGAAATATTTATATAGAAACATCAAACTTTACAGCATTTACTGACGGAACTTTCTTGGCAGAAAATGGTACGGTTAGCAATGATGGTAATGATACAATTATTTTAGCTGATGGTGCGACAAATACAAAAACTGTTGATATTAAAAATTCTACAGGTGCAATAACTTTTGATTCAATGGACTTAAGTGATAACAACTCTACGGGTGGATCAATTAATGTTAACTTAACATTAGATGCAGCAAGTGTAGACTTTTCAAACGGTGCAACAGTTCTTACTGGAGATACAACTTTAATAACTTCAGGGGCTATTGATGCTGCAAACGGTTCTGTAGATACAACTGCTGGAGTAGCAACCTTTACAGCTGGTTCAGATATGGATCTTTCTAATACAGTAAATGATTTTGGATCTATTGCACTTAATGGAGCTAATGTAACTTTATCAGATGCGAATGCAGTAGATTTAGCAGCATCAAATGTTACAGGTAACCTAAACATTACAGCAAATGGAGATATCACAGATAGTGGAGTAGTTACAGTAGCTGGAACAACAACATTAACTGGTACAAATGTAGACCTAAGTGACTTAAATGCAACAGGTGCAATAACACTTACAACAGTAGATGCAACAATCAATAATGCAGCAGCAGTAGATTTAAATACATCAAATGTTACAGGTAATTTAAATATTACTTCTACAGGAGATATTACAGATAGTGGAGTAGTTACAGTAGCTGGAACAACAACATTAACTGGTACAAATGTAGACCTAAGTGACTTAAATACAACAGGTGCAATAGCACTTGCAGCAGCAGATGCAACAATTATAAATGCAGCAGCAGTAGATTTAGCTGCATCAACTCTAACAGGTAACCTAAACATCACGGCAAATGGAAATATCACAGATAGTGGTGCAGTACAAGTAGCTGGAACAACTATATTGAATTCTGGTGATAACAATGTAACACTAGATAATGCAAGTAATGATTTCTCAAGTATAGGTATAACGGCAGCAAATGCAACTATAGTTGATGTAAATGGCATTGATCTAAACACTACAAATGTATCAGATAACTATACTTTAAATACAAATGGTAATATTACTAGTGACAGTGATCTCATTATTGGTGGTGTGTTTGATGTAAATAGTACAAATTCAAATATTGAATTATCTGGAAGAACATACTTAAACACTATTGCAATGAGTGGTAGTGATATCAATATTGTTAATGAACACGATGGTGTAGATATAGCAGGTGTTTCAGCAGATAGTTTATATATCTACAGTACTGGTGATATTACAGATTCAGAGGCAGTGGTGACGAAAACTTCTACAAGTTTAGTAGCTAGTGGTGCTGATGTTATACTAGATGAAGTAGACAATGATATAAATTCAACTTTCATTTTGGCTAATAATGTAACCTTAGTAAATAATTCAGATTTATATATTACAAGTATAGGTGCTGATGATTTAAACCTAATAGTGAATGGATCAGTAACAACAGCACCTGCAAATGCATCTAATGCTCTACGAATTGCTAATCTTCTTACTATTGACACTTCTGCTGCTGATGGAGATGTAAATTTAGGCGGGGACACTACATCCACATTTGAAGCTGGAAGTGTAAATATCTCTTCAGGAAGTGGAGATATTACTATAGTAGAAGCTGATAGTACAGAGTTGGCAGGAATTGCTACAACAGGTAACCTAAACATTACTTCTACAGGAGACATCACAGATAGTGGAGCAGTACAAGTAGCTGGAACAACTGTACTTAATGTTGGTGATAATGATGTAACACTAGATGAAGCTGCAAATGATTTTTCAAGTATAGGTATAACGGCAGTAAATGCAACTATAGTTGATGTAAATGGAATAGATCTAAATACAACCAATGTATCAAATAATTATACTTTAAATACAAATGGAGCAATTTCTAATAGTATGAGTAGCCCTCTAACTATTGGTGGAATTTTTGATGTAAATAGTACAAATTCAGTGATTAATTTATATGGAAATAGTGACTTTAATATTCTAAAAATGAGCGGAAGCGATATTGATATAAATCATGACAACGGTGATTTGGATCTTGCAGGTATTACTGCAAATACATTTTATGTATATAGTGATGGCAACATTACTGATTCAGGTGCAATAGTTGTTACTGATTATGTTAGTTTAATTAGTAATAATGATATCGTACTTGATGAAGCGGGTAATGATATTAATGCAACAGGGTTTTTAATAGCAGATAATGCAACATTAGTTACGAGGTCAGATCTATTTATTACAAGTGCAGATATAGACAACGATTTAAACATAACAGCAGGTGGTTCAGTAATTACAACTCCTCAAAATTCTACTAATACTGTAGATGTTACTAATACGCTTACTATTAATACATCTTCTGCTAATGGCGATGTCAGTTTAGGAGAAGATACGACGGCTACATTTAATGCTGGAAGTGTAAATATCTCTTCAGGAAGTGGAGATATTACTATAGTAGAAGCTGATAGTACAGAGTTGGCAAACATCGCTACGACTGGTAACTTAGACATCACTTCAACAGGAGATATCACAGATAGTGGAGTAGTTACAGTAGGTGGAACAACAACATTAACTGGTACAAATGTAGATCTAAGTGAGTTAGATGCGACAGGAGCAATAGCACTTGCAGCAGCAGATGCAACAATCAATAATGCATCAGCAGTAGATTTAGCGGCATCAACTCTAACAGGTAATTTAAACATTACTTCAACAGGAGATATCACAGATAGTGGAGTAGTTACAGTAGCAGGAACAACAACATTAACTGGTACAAATGTAAACTTAAGTGACTTAAATGCAACAGGTGCAATAGCACTTACAACAGCAGATGCAACAATTGTAAATGCATCAGCAGTAGATTTAGCGGCATCAACTCTAA
>Ga0256838_1001317_pt1 | contig 12129 bp, 10 predicted proteins | sample 4571419metaG_FD_185978 | JGI IMG/M metagenome (GOLD analysis project Ga0256838, IMG submission 185978) | Hydrothermal vent microbial communities from Guaymas Basin, Mexico - 4571-419 | ecosystem: Environmental > Aquatic > Marine > Hydrothermal vents | place: Mexico: Guaymas Basin | collected... | reverse complement strand
ACAATTAGCTATATTTTTTGAAGGTAGGCTGGATGAGTATTTAGAGTTGTAAAAAAATGTTACTAATGGTAGCTGACACAGAATTTTTTACGCTCTCTCATATCATAAGAATTTTATGTTTTAGAATTTTATTGCATATTGTCATATAATTAAATTTGAAAAGATTAAGATTTAAAATAGACAATAATGTGCCATATAGCACTTATTTTAAATAATTTTCATGTAAATGTGAAATATATCACATTTTTTCAACAATCTTTATGTTAAAAGTGTATATAATCACATTGTAACTAACGCTAGTCCTCTGTAAGTGATAAGTTTGCATACGACTAAGTATCGTAAACCTCTATGTTTACAAGACTAGCCATTTTAACTACTCATTTTTTAATATATAATTTTTTGTATTTTCTCAAATCTTCTATTTTATACTTTTTTATAAGTCCAAATGATTCTTTATTTGTTAATTTGTCTTGTTTAAAATCTATAAAAAACTTTTCTATTTCACACTTTTCAAAATCTTGCATAGTATTGTAATCTTCTAATTTATTAAGCATAAAAAATAAATAACCAGTACATAATCTATACTTTTTTGTTCTAAATATTTTAATCCTCATTATTTAGTTTAATAATATGATTTTAATACTTACGGTGAGTCCCTGCATACACACTCACTCTGTCTTAACTATTAAGTTCTTTAAACTTTATTGATTCTTTTTCATACTACAGTGCTTCTAGTATATCCCTAAACGCATCTTTAAAAGCCCCTAGCCCATCTACTATTTGCTTATCTAAAACAGCTTCAAAGTCTATCTCTGCATCTTTTATAACTTGAAAATGCTTTTCAATTTTTTCTTTTGCTATTGGTAACTTTGCTTCTTTTATGCCATCTGCTTTATATGCTTTTATGGTATCTATCGGTGCTGTATTTATACTGTTATAAGCTAAAAGTTCCTCTATGTAGTAGTGAGCTAGAAGTGTGTCATCTTTTACCCCTGTACTTGCGAATAATGCACGACAGCCTAAAACTTTCATCTCTTCTATGGTTGCATATATATCTGCTGTGTTGTAGATACCACTAAGTGCTACGGCTATACCTTTTTGAGATAAAGTAACATCTAAAGCACGGTCAATCCTGCTTACAAATATACTTATAACTGTATCTACTTTTGAACCAAATTTTTCAACTCCAGATGCAAATGCTTTAGCACAAGAGATAGCTTGTGATTTTTTAAAGATAAGAGTAGCATTTACAGGGATACCACAAGATACTAACTCTTCCATAGCCTTATACCCTGCTTTGGTTGCTGGTACTTTTATCATCACATTTTTTCTGTTTATGGTTTTAAAAAGTCTTTTTCCCTCTGCTATGGTAGCTTCTGCATCATCACATAAAAAAGGGTCAACCTCTATACTTACATAACCATCATCACCTTTTTCAAAAAGTGGATTTAATATGTCTGATGCTTTTTGTATGTCAAAGATTGCAACTGCTTCATACTTCTCTTTTGCACTCAAACCATCTAATGATGCTAACTGAGTTTTATAAGCAGAAGAGTTTAAAATAGCATTTTTAAATATAGCTGGATTTGAAGTAGCTCCATTTATGGTACCATCATTTATAAGTTCTTTAAACTCACCATCTAAATAATCTCTCTCAATAAAATCAGCCCAAAGTGAAAACTTTAAATCTTCTATATACATTTTACTACCTTAATTTTTTACCAATTATACAAAAATATTTTAAAAACTATCTAATAATTTATATTATCCAAATTTTAACTTTTTAAGTGCATCTTCTTCATTCTCTTGTCTCATTAAAGATTCACCAACTAAGAAAGCATCTACCCCTGCCTTACTTAAATCTTCTAGTTGCCCATGCTCATAGATGCCACTCTCAGCTACTATGATTTTACCATTTGGTATCATAGGGATAAGGTCATAACAAAGGTTCATATCCATCTCAAAAGTTTTTAGATTTCTATGGTTTATACCTATGATGTCACTTCCAGCATATATAGCCTTTGTAAGGTCTGTTTTATCATGAACCTCAACAAGTGCTTCCATACCTAAATGTCTCGTATATGCTAACAGCTCTTTTAACTCTTTTTTACTAAGTGCTGCTGCGATAAGAAGTATAAAATCAGCACCATGAACTACAGCTTCAAGTATTTGATACTTTGATACTATAAAATCTTTTCTTAAAAGAGGGATGCCAACATATCTTCTTATCCCACCTAGATAATCAAGTGAACCTTGAAAAAAGTGTGGTTCAGTTAGTATCGAGATAGCAGAAGCACCTCCCCTTTCATAAGACTGAGCTATAGCCAACGGGTCAAAATCTTCACGAATTACACCTTTTGATGGTGATGCTTTTTTAACCTCAGAGATGATTCTATACGGGTCTTCTTCTGTTGCTTTTAAGTAAGGTATAACATCTCGTGGGGCTCTTGCATTGTATGCTAGTGAACGACCTAACCAGTCAAGAGAAAACTCTTTTTCCCTTTTTGCTAAATCTTCTTTTGTCTTTTTTATAATATCATCTAAAATCATTTTTTTCCTTTTTTGTATTTAAACAGTTATCTATCGACTTGATATGAGATAAAATCTCTTCATGTGTACCACCATCAAGCTTTATAACTTTGTTCATAATTGATTTTGCTTTTTTACATCTACCTTGCTTATAATAACCCCATGCCAAAGAGTCCATATAAAAAGATGCTTCTGGCTGAACCTTTAAAGCTTTTTTTATGTACTTTATACCTTTTTTTATATCTATCTCATGGTCTATTAAAAGATAACCATAGTAGTTTAGATATAAAGCTGTATTTTTTTCAGCTATAACTTTTTCAAACTTTTTAGAGATACTTAAAATATCTTCTGATTTTAAATTATTCTGCTTACTTTCATATTCATATATCGCACTTTTACCTAAATACTCTATATCACCAGTTTCATTATAGATATATTCAGCCAATAAAAAAGCTTTTTTATAGTTTTTTATTTTTAAATAAAGTTCTAAAAGTAGATCATTATCACTCTTAGTCTCTTTTAAAAAGTCTATAAGTTTTAAGTACTCTTTTTTATACTGATAAATTTGAACTATCTTTTTTGACACTCTCTCATCTGGATTTACTTTATAGTACCTTAAATATGCAGATAAAAGTCCATCTATGTTGTTTTCATCACTATAAAAACTAATAAGTCTAGTGCATATAAGTTTAGAACAAGAGTAAACACGAGAATGTGTTTCTAACTGTGCTATAGCCTCGTTTTTTCTTCCTAAACTTACATACAAAATGATTGACATTCTATCTAAAATCTTTTCATTGTAGTCTTTCATATAAGCACCCTCAAGATACTTAACAGCTTTATCAAACTTTTTTTGAGATACATATAAATCACTTACAAGTAAGTAATCATCTGCTTTTTTACTTAACTTTACTAAGTTCAATGCCTTAGTTTCTGCTTCTTTCATTTGAAAAAGGTTGATAAGTGCGATAACTTCCATCCTCTTTGTAAATAGATCATCTGGTTCTTTTTTAGCTATAAGTAAAATATCTTCATACTTTTTAGCTACAAGTAAATTACTTAAAGAACGATGCAGATACTCTTTTTTAGTTGATTTTTCATAAAGGATGTCAAATAATTTTGAAGCTTGTATATTTGCTTGTAATTGTTCTGCATGAAGTGCTAAAACTATATACTTATCTTCCTCTGGAAAGACTTTTTCATAACCTTTTATAACCACTTTTTGAGAAGAACAAGCACTAAATAAAAATAAAAAGAGAAGAAAAAAGAAACTTTTAATCGACATCATCTAAGACTCCTGGACACTCTTGTTTTAACTCATCTACTCTTGTTTTATAGTAATCCCAAAAAGGAAAAGTTGAGCATTGTTTTGGACGAGCTTCATAAATCTTGCATCCATTTATCTCTCTATCATAAAAGATGCACTCATAACTATCACCAAATTTATTTTCTTTTATAGAGTATTTATAACCCTTTTTAAAAAGATAATCTTGAACAAGTGTTTGCATCTCTATACCCAACACTTCACAAATCTTTTCAGCTTCTACTCTGTTTACATATATATAACCACTCTCACCAGTACAGCATCTTCCACCACAACTAGCACAAGCAGATGAATCGAACTTATAAGGATAATTTTCTTTTTTTATAATTGACATTTTATACTCTGTGTTTTTGCTTTTTCATAGATAGCTTTAGCTTCATCTGAAAACTCTTCACCATCAAAACATATAAATGGTTGCCAAACTTTCATCATAGCATTTGAGCCATTTCTAGCATGGACTAAAACTATAGATGCTACTCTATCTTTTTTTGGATGTACAAATTGTACATCTACTACCCTCATATTAACCTTATCTAACTCAGCACAAATCAACCCAAACTGCGAAGCATCGTAACAAAATATAAAGTGTGACTTTGGTTTAAGAACTTGTGAAACTTTTTTAAAAAAATCACCTAAAGGTAAGTTTACATTGTATCGTGCATTAAACAGCACTTCATCTTTACTTTTGGTAGAGGTAGAATTATAAAAAGGTGGATTTGAAATAATATAGTCATACTTCTCATTTACTTTAAAATCTAAAAAATCTGTTTTATGAAGTTTATAATCTATCTTGTTTACTCTTGCATTTATAGTAGAAAACTCTACAAATATATCTTGCTTCTCTACAGCTTCAAGCTGAACTTTCTTATTATCACGAGCAACCAATAAGCCAACTATACCACACCCTGCTCCAACATCCAACACTCTACCACGAGGATTAAACGAAGATATAAAATCGTATAAAAATAATGAATCACTATTGTAACAATAGCCAGAATTTGGTTGATATAAAATCATAAAGACCTTTTAGATATAATTTTAGTATTATACCAAATTAAGCAATACTAATAAAGACTAATTTGAACAAAGCGAAAAATGAATAAAAAAACTATTTATTAATCCCTTCTGTTAATTCATTAGCAATCATCTCAGCTTGTTTCAACACCGTTTCAGTAGCTAATTTTTGCATATCTGGTGGATAACCAAATTGTCGTAAAGTTCGTTTTACGATAACTTTTAGTTTAGCCCTAACACTCTCTTTTATAGTCCAGTCTATCGAAGCATTTGTTCTTACTCTCTCAGTTAAAACAACAGCAAGTTCACGAAGCACCTCTTTTTCCATTACCTCTTTTGCACTATCATTGTTAGCAATAGCACTGTAAAAAGCATATTCAAAATCAGTTAGCCCCATCTCTTTTGGTTCTTCATCCATACGATGGATATCTTTACTAAGGTTAATTAGTTCTTCTATAACCTCAGCAGCAGTTATTATCTTATTTTGATATTTTTTTATAGAATTTTCTAGCATCTCCATAAGAGATTTACTTTGAACTAGATTTGTTTTTTGTCTTGTTCTTATCTCATCACCCAGTAATTTTTTAAGAACTTCAAGAGCAATATTTTTATGTTTCATCCCTGCAACTTCCATCAAAAACTCTTCTGAAAGTATGGAAATATCAGGCTTTTTAATTCCAGATGCATCAAAAATATCTATCACTTGTTCAGTTACAAGTGCTTTATCTATAACTTGTCGTATGGTTGTTTCTAACTCTTCATCTGTTTTACCACTACTTGTAACTTCAAACTTTACAAGTCGTGCTTTTACTGCTTGAAAAAAAGAAATCTCATCTTTTACATCCATCGCTTCATCATGTGGAACTGCTATGGCAAATGCTGATGAAAGTGTAGTCACCTCATCAATATATCTTTTTTTACCATCTTCAAGCCCTAATATATGTTCTTCTGCTTCAAGTATAAGCGATAATTTCTCTCTTATATCTGCTTGAAAATAATTTTCATAAGCAAATCCATAATACATTTGAGATACTACTTCAAGTTTTTCAAGCATAAGTGCAACTGCTTGAATTTGTGCTAAAGCTGGGTCGCCTTTCCCTCCACTATCACTATAAAAAGAAAGAGCCTTTTTTAAGTCACTAGCAATACCAAGATAATCAACAACAAGCCCAGCAGGTTTATCTTTATATACCCTATTAACTCTTGCTATGGCTTGCATAAGATTATGACCTTTCATAGGTTTATCTATGTAAAGTGTGTGCATAGATGGTGCATCAAATCCAGTTAGCCACATATCTCTTACAATGACCAATTGAAGTTCATCATCAACATCTTTCATACGGTTTGCTAAGTCTCTTCTTTGTTGCTTAGTTGTATGATGCTTTTGTATCTCTGCTCCATCACTACTGTTTGAAGTCATAACTACTTTTATAACACCCTTAGTTAAGTCATCACTATGCCAATCAGGTTTTAATCTAATAATCTCTTTATAAAGTTCAGAAGCAATTCTTCTACTCATAGCTACTATCATACCCTTACCATCAGAAACTTCTTGCCGTTTTTCAAAGTGAGAAACTATATCTTGTGCTACCTCTTCAACTCTATTTTCACTACCTATAAGTGCTTCAAGTTGAGTCCATTTTGCTTTTGTTTTTTGAGTCTCACTTAGGTCATCATTTTTTAGCTCATTATCTAACTCTTTTACAAGTTCTTTACCCTCATCACTTAGATTTATCTTAGCCAATCTACTTTCATAATAAATCTTAACAGTAGCACCATCTTCAACTGCTTGTGAAATATCGTAAATATCTACATAATCACCAAAAACAGCAGGAGTATTTACATCTGAACTCTCTATCGGTGTACCAGTAAATCCAAGGTAAGTAGCATTAGGTAAAGCATCTCTTAGATACTTAGCAAAACCATAAACTATTTTGTTACCTATAACATTTTTATCTTTATCTTTCACATCTACTGTTTTAGGTTTAAATCCATACTGTGTACGGTGTGCTTCATCAGCTAAAACTATGATGTTTCTTCTTGTTGAGAGTTCATCATAAATATTTCCCTCTTGAGGTGAGAACTTTTGAATAGTGGTAAAAATAACTCCACCACTAGCTACACGAAGTAGTTTCTTTAAATGCTCTCTATCATCTGCTTGTATAGGTTCTTGTCTTAAAAGTGAAGCAGAACTTGCAAAAGTATCAAAAAGTTGGTCATCTAAATCATTTCTATCTGTGATAACAAGGATTGTAGGATTGTTAAGTGCCAATACAATTTTACCAGTATAAAAAACCATAGAGAGTGATTTACCACTACCTTGTGTATGCCAAACTACACCACCCTTTTTATCTCCATCAACTCCACTAGCTTTTATGGTTCTCTCTACTGCTTTGTTCACTGCATAGTACTGATGATAAGATGCTAACTTTTTAACTGTTTCTATGGTAGTTATACCTGTTTTAGTATCTTCTTTACTAATCTTTTCATACACTATAAAGTTATAAATTAAATCCAAAATAGTTATAGGATTTAACATACCAGTTATCATAGTTTCAACTTGTGAGATGAGCTTTGAATCTTCACTCTTTCCATCAGCACTTTTCCAAGCCATAAAACGAGTTAAACCTGCACTTATAGTTCCTGCTTTTGCTTCTAGCCCATCACTTATGATACAAAAAGCATTGTAAGTAAAAAGAGAGGGGATAACACTTTTATAAGTTTGTATCTGTTTATATGCCGAACCAATAGTTGCATTTTCATCTACTGGATTTTTAAGTTCCACTACTACAAGTGGTAAACCATTTATAAAAAGAAGCAAATCAGGTCGTTTGTTGATACCATTTTCTATGATAGTAAACTGATTTGACACTACAAAATCATTATCAAATTGTTTATCAAAATCTATAAGCTTTACTAACTCCCCACGAGTAACACCATCCTTTTGAACTTCAACAGTTATACCCTCTGTAAGCATTTTATGAAAAGCTTCGTTATCTGTTAAAAGTTCTGTACTTGTCAATCTTTGTATCTCTTTTATAGCACACTCTATAATGTCATAATCTAAAGTAGGATTTATAGCAATAAGTGAGTTTTGAAGTTTCTCTTTTAAGATAACATCTTCAAAATCTCTTTCATACTCTGGAGCATAAATATACTCATAATCTTGCTTTTCTAAAAGTTCAATAGCAAAGAGTTCTATCTCGTTTTCGGTTATTTTATTACTCATATATTCTTCTCAATCAAACAATCATCAAACAAATCATTAACTATATAATCCCACAAATAGGCTATTTTAGCCCTAGTTTCAATTAATTTAAAGTTTCCAATGAAGCAACGGTGAAGCAAATATAACATTATCTTGCCCACCATGGAATATATTTTCTAGCTCTTGTTCCTACACTTTCATCATAAATATAAACTTGTTCTTCATTCAATGTATCTTTAATGATTTTTGATACCATAGATATATTTTTTGTATCTATTCCAAATCGTTCTCTAAGAGATGTATTTGTCATATAATCTCTTTGGATGTACCTTAAACTTGCATGTTGATAACAAGCTCTAATCTTATCTTGCTTATCCATATCTTTTAACTCTTTATGGGCAAAAAGTATAGCTATAGTATGTTCATCTCTACTCTCAAAGATGGGAGCAGGAAGTTGATATATTTCACTTTGCAAAACTATCTTATCTACACCACTTCCTCTCTCTTCACATATACCAATTCTTCTCATAAAAGAAGCTAAAGCTTCATTCCTAGATTTTGGTGGTGAATCTAAAAATCTCTGAGTATCAACCAATGGAGTTCCAGGGTTTGTAATCTCAAATCTATTGGTAAAAATCTCTATCATTACAGAGTTTCCACTTTGAAAAAAATCTTGATGAATAATAGCATTGGCAACTACTTCTCTAATAGAAAGCTCAGGGTACATTCGTATATTTTCTCTAAAAGCTTGTTTTATCACTTCATTGGATGGTAAAAGATTATTAATATATTCGATTAATCCTTCAAACCCTACTGCATAACCCTTACTCCCTTCAATCTCTTTTATAGTTTCAAACTTTGTGTTATCTTTATACTGTATAACACGAATCGCTTTTCTTTTTAGATTTGTAAATTTTTTTAAGTCTTTTGCAAATAAAATAGCACCTAAATTTGTAATCGAGTATTTTGCATTATCATCTTTTTGTAGTAAATCATCATTTATAAAAGCTTCTAAAATAGAAGCTCTACTTTCGGGTAAAGGAAGTTTAAGTAGTTCAAAATATTTTGTGTATTCTAAATACTCTAAAATCTCACCCTCATCTATGTTATCTACTGCTATTAATTTTTCAAAAGGTATTTTATCAAATACTCTCCACAGTTCTCTCTCTTTTTCAGGAAGTTCTTTTAGCTTTTTTTTATGAGAATTGAGTCTTATATACTCTATGCCTTGAAAGCTTACAGGATTTCGATGAGCAGGTACTATATCTAGTAAAACTACATCTTTATTATCTATTTTTACTTCATAAAATTTAAACTCTATTTTTGGTGTTAAAAGCCTAAGTAGCCAATTTTCGAATGCTTCATTTCCCTTAGTCATTGTAATTGGCTTAAAACTAGTTCCAAGGATTTCATGAGTTTCATCATCTACACCCCATATCATATAAGCAGTAGTTTTTCCATTAAGTGTAGCTGAGTTTGACAATGCACTGATATATTCACCTATCATCTCTTTATCAAAATTATTGTGTTTGAACTCTAACCATTCTGTCTCATTTGGTTGTTTTAGTAGCTCACGAATCAAAGATATAATATATTCATCACTTCTATCTATACTCATAAAATGTTCCTTGTAAATGTTTTCTATACATTGGAGTTTGATAGATTAAGATGTTTGAATTAGTTTGCATTTACAAATCCTTACAAGTTGTTTAGACATCATCTTTCTCCTCAAAATCAAATCTACCTTGATGCTCATCTCTCCATTGTTGGCGTTTCTTTTTTCTTCCACTTTCTCTTAGTTTTATTTCCCCTTGTGGTAAAGATTGAACACCATATACCTCTCTTACAGAATAATTTCTTCTTTTTTCATCTCCAAAATCATCATATATAATTGTCATATGTAATTTACATTCAATGTAACTTCCATTTGAAAAAGTATGCTTACCTTTTATAACCTCTTGTTTAAAACCAACATCTCCCATGCTAAAATCTATTTTATCACCATTATATAGACCCCTCCACTTAAAGCGTCCCTCTTTTAAAATAGGTGAAATTATTTCAACAGTGGCATTATCATCTTCTATCTCTTCTTTTTCATCTTCCAAGATAAAATTTTTAAAATGTTTTCTTTCTACAATATACTCTTCAGTATCATTTTCGACATCTTTAAAACCAATTTTTTGTACTTTTTCATAATTGTCAATTTTTATATAAAAATTTGATACAAACCTAATAGTTTGTTTGTCTTCAAGTTTTAAGTCTATCTGTTCTTCTAACTCTTTTTCTTTTTGAGTGTTGCCAAGCTCTAAGCCTCGTAATGTTTCTTGTTTTATTTTTTTATCAAGTTCTCTATCTTCGGCATTTTTGATAAAATAATGTGTGATTATATTATTGATAGATGGTGCTAGAAAGTTCATTGCAACTCCAGTCATAAACATTCCAATAATAATATTTTCTTTAAGCCCACCTTCTTCATAAGCTTCTGTTTCTAATGTTATTTCACTTTCACACAAGCTACCTATTTGCCTAATAGCCTCTAACACATCTTTTTCAGCTTTATTTCTCACAAAAGCATTCATACTATGCGAGTCATCATCAAAATAGTAATGAATTTGAAATTTTTGTTTTAGTTGTTCACTCATAACTTAAACTTCACTTCCCCACTCATAAGCTTAGGTAAAAGTGTATCTCTTATATTTTCAAGGGTTTTGATTTGTTTTGAATTAGCTTTAATTTTAATAGGTATATATTCTATACTTTCATTGAGTTTTTTTATAATCTCAATAGGTGGAATAGATATCTCATACTTTTTAATATCCTTAGCTTGTGCTCGTTGCCTACCTGTTGAACCTGTCATATTTCCAATAGCAAATTCTCTAAAATCTTCATTTCTTGCTATTAAGTATGAGATAAAAGGATGATAATCTTCTTTCATTCGCATAACAATAAATTCGGTTGAACCCCAACCTATTTCATTGTTTTGCAAAAAATCAACATAAGCTGTTTTACCATTTTCTAAACTAGGTGTAATTCTAGCTAATAAAGTATCTCCATTTTTAAATTTTGTACCTGAGGTAAAAGCTCTTTCATACCAATCAGCTACACTACTTTTAAAAGTTTGAACATTACCCATTTCTAAGAAAGGATACATTTCACCTTTTTTTAGTGAATGAGTTGGATTAAACTCCATAATATCCTCTAAAGTTCCAACTTCCCACTCATCCTTAGCCTCTTCAATAAACCATTGTCTAAAAAATGTTTGTGCTAACTCTTCAAGGGTTTTATTTTGGCGATGGAGGAGGTCTATCTTATCATCAAGGGAACTTAAAACTTCTGCTATTGCTTTTTGTTCTTTTAATAGGGGGAGCTTAAACATATAATTAAAAATATCATTTAAAGTTATACTTGCTTGATTTGCACTTCCTTGTGCTACAGAAATTAAATAGTCTAAAAATGCTTGTGTTTTTAACATATAATAAAGATAGCTTTGAAGTATTTTTTCATTACTTCTTAACCTTACTGCATTTTGATTTAAAAGACTATTTTCTGCTATTTTTGGTACTTTGACAACTTTACCCACAATTGAAGCTGGATTAGATGGCCATGAACCAACTGTTGAAATTATCACATCACCTTCTTTTAATTTATAATCATCATAATTTTTTGCAAGTGATATATCTAAAAACTGGCATTGTAAAATATTAATTGAATTATCAGTAAAATCTTTTACTTTAATTACTCGATGTCCACTTTTTCCTAGATCTTTTGATTTAAAGGCAAATCCTTTTTTATAAATTATAAAATTACCTAGCTTAGCTTCTTTCCACTCACTCATCAATAACAACCTTAGTCAAGTTCTCACTAATTCTCTGATTAAGTGCCTGTTCCTCTTCCATCTGCTCATTTAGTTCAGTTTGCAAACTCTCAAACCTCTCTTTAAAGTCAAATTCATCATCTACAACTTCTAGTCCTACATATCGCCCAGGAGTGAGTACGAAGTTTAACTCTTGGACTTCATCCAAACTTGCACTTTTACAAAACCCTTTTACATCTT
>Ga0256838_1001316_pt1 | contig 12134 bp, 13 predicted proteins | sample 4571419metaG_FD_185978 | JGI IMG/M metagenome (GOLD analysis project Ga0256838, IMG submission 185978) | Hydrothermal vent microbial communities from Guaymas Basin, Mexico - 4571-419 | ecosystem: Environmental > Aquatic > Marine > Hydrothermal vents | place: Mexico: Guaymas Basin | collected... | reverse complement strand
GCCCAGGATAACTCCGGTGAAAATCCCAACAGCCTGAAGAAGAGAAATCTCTCTCTTTAGTTTTCTTTTTGACATTTTTCTAAATATAAAAACTCTTTCCAGTTTGTCAAAAGTTGTCGCTAAATAGTATTTAAAGTTTGTTTAAAAATTTTATAAAAATTTTGAAAATGTATAAAAAAATGCATAAAACAAAAAAATTTTGGCTAAAGATATTTTAAATTTTAGATATTTTTTGTTATTTATGTTTGACTTTTATAATTTGATATTATATTTTTTAAAATTGTAACACGCAATATACAATACAAAGGAGGTTCCTAAATGGCTAAGTTTGAGCCTAAAATTATAGTATTTGCCTGTAACTGGTGTACTTATGCAGGGGCGGACCTTGCTGGTTCTTTAAGATATTCCTATCCACCTAATGTCTGTTTAGTACGAGTTCCCTGTTCAGGAAGGGTAGAGCCTGAATTTATTTTTCATGCCTTTTTTTCTGGAGCAGATGGAGTTTTAGTGGGAGGTTGATATCCTGGAGATTGTCATTACCGGTTCGGTAATTACTATGCACACCGCAGATTTAACCTTCTTCAAAGATTTCTTGAAATCTTAGGTATCTCTAAGAAAAGAGTAAGGCTTGAGTGGATTTCTGGAGCAGAAGGGCTTAAATTTGCTCAGGTAGCTACTGAGTTTACAGAAAAAATCAGAAAACTTGGACCTGCTAATATCACTCCTCCTCCAAATTTGGACTGGAAAGAGCTGGGAAGGCTTATTGCTGCAGGAGGTTCAGCAGGAAAAGTCTTCTGGAATGAGCCAAAGTGTATGGCTGATTTTGTTACTTATTTTGTAAATTATGTTCAGAGAAACTCCTGTGGAAAGTGCGTTCCCTGCAGAATTGGAACAAAGAGAATAGAAGATCTTTTAGGAAAGTTTCTTAACGGAGGATTGAGTGAAGAAGAGGAAGCACTTTTAAGGATCCTTGCAGAGGATATAGGTTATACAAGTAGATGCGACTTGGGAAGACTTGCAGGTAAAGCAGTAAAGTACGCTCTTCTTTATTGCCGGGAAGACTTTGAAGCCCATAAAAATGGTAAATGTAATCAAAATATAGCTCCTCATCCAGGGTGGGAAAAAGTGGTTCCTGCTGCAGTTTAATTTTAAGCCAGTGGAGGAGGAAAAGAGGAGGCTTTTATGCAGAGAGAGTTAAGAACAGATCTTCAGGATTTATATAGAGTGATTTCTGTTGTTGGGGCTATAGGTGGATGCATCTTTCTGGAAAGAGATGTTTCAATAGAGGAGCTTATCAAGTTTTTTGTAAGTTTTGCTCAAAAAAATTCCTGTGGAAAGTGTGTGCCTTGCAGGGTTGGAACAAAGTGGATGGAAGTGCTTCTGGAAAGATATCTTAAGGGAGAGCTAAGTGCAGAGGAAAAGAAACTTCTAAAGATCCTCGCAGAGGATATAGGGGCTTCAAGCAGGTGTGATTTAGGGAAGGTTGCAGGGAAAATTGTTAACTATGCCCTTGAGTATGGATTGATTGAAGAAAAATAAATAAAAAGGAGGGCTTTTGAGATGAAGGAAGTGAAAGTTGTGATAGATGGAAAAGAGGTGGTGGTTCCTGAGGGAACTCCCATTTTAAAGGCTGCAGAAAAAGCTCAGGTGAAAATCCCTACCCTTTGTTATTGCGAATGGATAAAGCACGATATAGGTGCATGTAGAGTATGTGTGGTAGAGGTTGAGGGACAAAAAGACTTGGTTACAGCCTGTAATACCCCTGTGAAAGACGGAATGGTTATTAAAACAAATACTCCCAAGGTAAGGGCTGCGAGAAAATTACAGGTTGAAATGATGCTCTCTGAACATCACTTAAATTGTCCTGTCTGCCCAAGAAATGGCACATGTGAATTACAAAAACTTGCAGAAGAGCTCAATGTAAGAGCTATAAGACCGGAGGGAGAAAGAAAAAAATGGGAAATTGACGATTCTTCTCCTTCAATTGTAAGAGATCCCAATAAATGTATTGTATGTCAGAGGTGTGTCACCGTATGTAATGAGATCCAGACTGTTGGTGCCCTTGAGCTTTATGGCAATGGGGTTGAGGCTATAGTCAGACCTGTTGGAGGGAAACCTCTGATAGAAACTCAATGTGTAGCCTGTGGACAGTGTTCTATTGTGTGTCCAGTAGGAGCTATTGTTGAAAAGGACGAAACTGAAAAAGTGTGGGAGGCTATTTACGATCCTGAAAAACATGTGGTTGTGCAAACAGCACCTGCCACGCATGTGACTATTGGTGAGGCCTTTGGCCTTCCACCTGGAACCGATATTACCGGGAAGTTGGTTGCAGCTTTAAAAAGGCTTGGATTTGATGCAGTGTTTGATACGAACTGGTCAGCAGACTTAACCATTCTTGAAGAGGGAACTGAGCTTATTGGAAGAATTGCAGCCAATCAAATGGGCTTAGACAAAATTGAAGTTACTCTTTTCGGGCAAAAAATAACTCTTGATGTTACGCCTTTTAAGGGAAGGCCTCTACCTCAGACTACTTCCTGCTGCCCTGCCTGGATTAAGTTCATGGAAGAATTTTATCCAGACTTACTTAATCACATTTCCTCCTGTAAGTCTCCCCAGCAGATGTTAGGACCTGTAGCTAAAACTTATTATGCAAAGAAAAAAGGTATTGATCCGGAAAAGATTTTTGTAGTCTCAGTTATGCCCTGCACTGCAAAGAAGTTTGAGGCAGCCCGTCCCGAGATGGTAGATGCTTCTAAGTATTGGAATAATCCAAATATAGGTAGAGATGTGGATGTGGTTCTTACTTCAAGAGAGCTTATAAAGATGCTCAAGGAAGCAGGTATAGACTTTGCCAATCTTCCTGATGAAAATTATGATCCAATTTTGGGAACATCTACAGGAGCAGGTCAAATTTTTGGAGCTACAGGTGGAGTTATGGAAGCTGCCTTGAGAACAGCTTATGAGGCTGTAACAGGTAAAACTTTGCCCAGGCTTGATTTTGAAGAGGTTAGAGGAATTGAAGGAATAAGAGAGGCAAGTATTGAGATGAACGGAATAACTGTAAAAGTTATCGTAGCTCACGGGCTGGGAAACGCAAGAAAGGTTATGGATAAAGTTAGAGCCGGGGAAATGAAAGATTATCATTTTATTGAAGTAATGGCCTGTCCAGGAGGATGTATCGGTGGAGGAGGTCAGCCTGTATGGAGTGATATGGCAACAAGAATAGAGAGAATTAAAGGAATTTACGAAAGAGATAAGAGACTTCCATTAAGGAAGTCTCATGAAAACCCGGAAATTCAGGCTATTTATAAAGAATTTTTAGAGCTGCCTTGTGGTCATCTTTCTCATTCATTGCTTCATACCCATTATACTCCAAGGGGCAATAAATGAGCTTCTGCATACCATACCCGTTCCATTGCTTACCGGGAGCAGCTTTTTTGAAAAGCTGCTCCCAGGTTTGTAAAGAAGTTTTTTGAAGGAGGTGATTTATTATGCTAATGAAAGTAAAAACTTTTGAGCCTTTACCACCCGTGCAGGAGGCTAAAGGCACTTTTAGGCCGGGAGAATTAATGGGAATCATAAGGATTAACGAAAAAGGTTGCTGGGGATGTTGTGTGTGTCAGACTGTTTGCCCTGCAGAAGCTATTGAAGGAGGATTTGGAGAGGCCCATCGCATTAATTATGACAAATGTATAAATTGTGGGCAGTGTCTTATTAATTGCCCCTACGGAGTAATTCAACAAATGAGCTATGTGGATGTTGTTTTAGAAAAATTGAAGGATAAAAATACCAAGGTGGTAGCCATTATTGCTCCTGCAGTAAGGGTTGCTATTGCAGAGGAGTTTGGTGCTCCACCGGGAACTCTTACGGTTGCTCAGCTCTGGCATGCTCTTGAAAAAGCAGGATTCCTCATTTATGAAAATAACTTTGCAGCAGACCAGACTATTTTAGAAGAAGGAACGGAACTTCTTGGAAGGATTGCAGCCCATGCAGGGCTTCCAAAACTCCCCGTTTATGTATGGGGAGAAAAGCACTTTGAACTTGATCTTGAAGCATTTAAGAAAAAACCATTGCCTCAATTTACATCCTGCTGCCCTGCCTGGGTAAGATATGCTGAAATTAATTATCCAGAGCTTCTGCCACACATCTCTTCCTGCAAATCTCCTCAACAAATGGCTGGAGCTACAGCCAAGACTTATGGTGCTAAGTCTATCTGGAAGATTGATCCTAAAAATCTGTTTACAGTTGGTATAATGCCATGCACTGCTAAAATATTTGAGGCCTCCCGGCCTGAGTTTGACTCAGCAGGAAGATTCTGGAATATTCCCGGAATGAGAGATGTGGATGCAGTGCTTACCACAAGGGACCTTGCTGAACTTTTCAGGCGACTTGACATAAATCCACTGAAGTTTCCCCAAAAAAGACATCCTAAGGACTTTGAATGGTATTCAGGAGGAGGGACTATTTTTGGAACAAGTGGTGGAGTGATGGAAGCAGCTACGAGATTTGCCTTTCATGTGCTCTCTGGACTTGAACCCTCTGCCATGAGTCCTGAATGGGATTTTGAGGAAGTAAGGGGTGATTGTCAGCCTATAAAAACTGCTTCTATCCACATTCCTTTAAGAAAAGAATATCAGGAACTTTTTAAAGTAAAAGAGATTACTTTGAAGGTGTGCGTAATTAACGGAATAGGTCCTTCTGGAGCTCATATAAAGAAAACTCTTGAGGATGTGATAAATGGAAAGTCTGAATTTCATTTTATTGAGGTTATGTGCTGCCCTGGTGGATGTTTAAATGGTGGAGGACAGCCCAAACATCTGCTTGTATTTGAAAACTAAATTTAACTATACCCCGGGGAGGTGAGAATATTATGGAATACAAAATAATTTCAAGACGAGAATTTTTGCAGACAGCAGGCGTTGCCACCTTGGTATTTACTTTTTCTCCAGTGGTAGGATATATAGACAGGGCTTTTGCCTATGAGATAAGTCGTAAGAAGTACACAAACTTTTTTACCTCTCCTGTAGGTGAGGCAAGAAAGCTCTTAATCAAGGCAAGACAGCTAAGTCAATATACCGATGATAAAATAGTAAGAAAGGAGTTTAAGCTTGCTGCTTCTCACGAAAATCCCATGATTAAAAAGTTTTACCATGGCTTTTGTAAACACCCAATAAGTGAAATAAGCGAAAAGCTTCTGCACACAGAATATGTGAAACGCAGGGTATAAGTTAAAAAAACTATTTATAAATGAACAGCTCTAAAAAGAGTTATCGGGTTGAAGAAGACCTACTTGGTAGTTTAGAGGTTCCTGCTGATTCTTACTGGGGGATTCACACTGAAAGAGCAAGGGAAAATTTCTCTATAAGTGGCTACAGGGTGAATCCCTCTCTTATTAAGGCCCTTGCTCTTGTTAAAAAAGCCTGTGCTCTTGCCAATTTGGAGCTGGGATATTTAGAAGAAAAAAAGGCAAAAGCCATTATTGCTGCGTGTGATGAGATAGTGCAGGGAAATTTTTTGGACCAATTTCCTGTTGATGCTTTTCAGGGAGGGGCTGGAACTTCCACCAATATGAACATAAATGAGGTCATTGCTAATAGAGCAATAGAGCTTTTAGGAGGCAAAAAAGGAAATTACTCCATAGTGCATCCTATAGAAGATGTAAATCTTCATCAATCTACCAATGACACTTATCCTACTGCTGTAAAAATTGCCTGTATTTATCGTTTAAGGGATTTGAGTCAGGCTATTGCAACACTTCAGGGAGCTTTTCAAAAAAAGGAAAAAGAATTTGCAGGCATTGTTAAAATTGGAAGAACAGAGCTTCAGGAGGCTGTTCCTGTAACTCTTGGAAGAGAGTTTTCTGCCTTTGCAGAGGCAATTTCCCGGGATAGATGGAGGACTTTTAAGTGCGAGGAAAGATTGAGGGTGGTTAATATAGGAGGAACAGCAGTAGGCACAGGGCTTACAGCGCCAAGGGATTATATATTTTTAGTAATTGAAAAATTGCGGGAAGTAACAGGGCTTCCCCTTGCAAGGGGAGAAAATTTAATGGGAGAAACGGCTAATGTGGATCCTTTTGTGGAAGTTTCAGGAATTATGAAAGCCCATGCCTCAAATTTAGTAAAAATTTGCAATGATTTAAGACTTCTCAATCTCTTTGGAGAAATAAAACTTCCTCCTCTGCAATCTGGCTCATCTATTATGCCCGGGAAAGTAAATCCTGTAATGTTAGAGGCAGCTATTCAGGTAGGCCTAAAAGTAATGGCAAATGATTTTTTAATCACTGAAGCTGCAAGTCGGGCTACCTTTCAAATCTGCGAATTTTTACCTTTGCTTGCTCATGCTATTTTAGAATCCATGGATTTGCTTGTAAATATAAACTTAGCTTTAGCAGAACATGTAAAAAGAATGAAGGCAGATGAGCAAAAATGTAGAAAATATGTAGATGAAAGTATAACTATAATAACGGCATTTTTACCTGTGATAGGATATGAAAAGGCTGAAAAATTGGTAAAAAAATTTTTAAACAGTGGTAAAACGAACTTTAGAGAGTTTTTAGAAACTGAACTTGGTGAGGAACTGGTAAATGAAATTTTATCGCCTTATAGAATTACAGCACTTGGAGAGAGAAACTATTGGAGAAAGGGGTAAAAAATGAAGATTTCTTGTAATTTTAACCCATTATTATAAAATTAAAAAAAACTTTCTATAGGAGAAAGTTATGGAACTTGAAAGTATAGTTGTGAAAGTGCCAAAAACAGTGGTTAAAGATCTGCAAAACAAAGAAATTCTCTTTTTTTTGTTAGATAAGGCTCTTACTAAGTTAGAATATTATCATTCCAGGTGTAAACAATTTGAAAAAAAATACAAAAAAAGCCTGGAAGAATTCAAAAAAGAGGTAGAAAGTAGTGAAGAAAACTTTGAATGGTGGGATGATCTTATTTTGTGGGAAGGATACTATGAGGCTTATCAAGAATGGAAACGCAAATATGAGGAGATAAAACTTGTTTTACAAGATAATTAAATACTTGAAAGAAAGCCCTCTTGTTTCAAGTATTGAAATATTTGAATTGATTGAAGAGGAAGAAGTGAAAATTCTTAAATTAAAAGCTGAACTAAAAGATAAGAGTTGTTTATACATTACTGAGGTTCATACTTTTAATTATCAAAAATATTCTTATCATTGGCAGGATCAAGAAGGAAAATTATTGATAAGATGGGATAATAGCCCTCATTGGCCTGAAATACCAACTTCCCCCCATCATAAACATGTGGGCACAAAGGTTTTACCCTCTGTGAGAGTTACTATTGAAGAAGTATTAAAAGAAATAGAAAATTATTTTTCAAAAAATTCTTTGGATAGTAGGACGAACTTACACCCTGAAGATAGTTAAAAATTTTACTTTTTTCTTTGATTTTTTTATTTAAGAGGACTAAGAAGAAAATTTTAACTAATTTGGATAAAGTGAGCTGAGGAAGGAGGATTTAATGCAGGGCACACCAAAAGGTAATAGGCTTCACATAGCCCTTTTTGGAAGAACCAATGTAGGAAAGTCTTCTTTTTTAAATATGATTACAGGGCAGGATATTGCTATTACTTCTCCTGTAGCTGGAACCACTACAGATATAGTGGAAAAGGCTATGGAGCTCCTTCCTATAGGACCTGTACTATTTCTGGATACCGCTGGACTTGATGATACCTCAGCTCTTGGTGAATTGAGAATAAAAAAGACTCAGCGGGTATTTAACAGGGCAGATGTTTGTATATTAATTTTGGAGCCTGATATATGGACAGATTACGAAGACCTGGTAATTAAAGAAGCAGAAAAAAGAAAAATCCCTATTATTGGTGTAATAAATAAGATTGATTTAAAAAAGCCTTCTACGGATTTTGTCAATGAGGTAAAAAGGAAAGTAGGACGGGTTATTCAGATTTCTGCTGTTGATAAAGAAAATAGAGATGATTATATCAATGCCTTAAAAACGCAAATTTTAGAAGTGTGCCCAAATGATTTTCTGCAACCTCCTCCATTAATTGGGGATTTGTTGCCTCCTGGAGGGCTGGCTGTTCTTGTCGTGCCTATTGATTTAGAGGCACCAAAAGGAAGGCTTATTTTACCTCAGGTGCAGACCATTAGAGATGCTCTGGATAATGATGCTGCAGCCCTTATAGTAAAAGAGCGGGAGCTTGCTCACATTTTGACTATATTAAATCGTCCTCCTGATATAGTGGTATGTGATTCTCAGGTGGTTTTAAAGATGTGTGCCGATGTTCCAAAAGAAATTCCAGCTACAACCTTTTCTATTCTCTTCTCCAGGTATAAAGGAGACCTGGTAGAACAGGCCAAAGGAGCAGCCCATATAGAGGCTTTAAAACCGGGTGATAAAGTGCTTATTGCTGAAGCCTGCACACATCATCCCATAGAGGATGATATTGGAAGAGTAAAAATTCCCAGATGGTTAAGGCAATATGTAGGAGGAGACTTGCAGATAGATGTTTATGCAGGAAGGGATTATCCAGAAAACTTAAAAGAATATAAGTTGGTTATTCATTGTGGAGGTTGCGTGCTTAATAGAAAAGAAATGCTCACCCGTATTCAAATGGCAAAAGAAGCCAGAGTCCCTATTACCAATTATGGAGTGTGTATTTCTTTCTTGCAGGGAGTTATAAGGAGGACTTTAAGCCCATTTCCAGCAGCTCTTATGGCTTTTGAAAAAGAATTGGAGAAAATTAAAAATGCCACTCACTAAGGACGAAATTATTTATTATTTAACTCATAAAGAAGCTGAAGAAAAGCTTTTTGCCTGGGCTGATGAAATAAGAAGAAAATACTGTGGAGATGTAGCTCATCTAAGAGGGGTTATACATTTTTCTAACTATTGCCGATGTGATGACCTTTATTGTGGTTTGAGAAAGAGCAATAAAGAAATGAAAAGGTTTCGTATGGATAAGGACACAATTATTGCTCTTGCAGATGAAATAGCTTCTGCCGGGATAAAAACCATTGTTTTGCAATCAGGAGAAGACCTTTATTATGATAGAAAAATAATATGCAAAATTATTGGAGAGATTAAAAAGAGGCATGATGTAGCTATAACCCTAAGTCTTGGTGAGAGGAGTTATGATGATTATAAAGCCTTTTATGAAGCAGGAGCCGATAGGTATTTAATGAAGCATGAAACCATGAATGAAAAGTTGTATGAAAAGATGCGTCCTGGAAGAAAATTAAAAGAGCGCCTTAAGGCCCTGGAATATTTAAGAAAAATAGGTTTTCAGGTAGGAGCAGGAAATATTGTGGGACTTCCTGGGCAAACTATTGAAGATTTAGCAGACGACATTTTATTTTTTCAAGATTTTCAACCTGATATGATAAATATCGGACCTTTTATACCTCATCCTCAAACTCCACTAAGAGACTCCCCGAAAGGAGATTTTGAGTTAATGTTACGTGTTTTTGCTCTAACCAGAATTGTTACTTTAAATACCCATTTAGCAGCAGCTAATACTGTAGCCACTTTAAGACCTATAGAAGGGCAGTACCTGTGTTTTGTAAAAGGTGGAGCCAATGTTTTAATGCCAAACTGTAACCCTTTTTTGGAAAGCATAAAGAAAAAAGTGGAGTTTGAGTTTCAGTGTGCACCTAAAAAGAGGTATGTTAGTGTGGAGGAGGCAAGACTTATTCTTCAAAAAGCAGGAAGGAAGATTGCGAAAGATAAAGGGCATTCTCTAAAAAGGCGGGTTAAGGAGGCAACAGAATGTTAAAAATTGCTATTTATGGAAAGGGAGGAATTGGAAAATCCACCATTGCATCCCATCTTTCAGCAAGCTTTGCAATCCTTGGAAAGAGGGTTATGCAGATTGGGTGTGATCCCAAGACCGATTCTACTATGAATCTTCTCGGTGGAGAGCCTCCCATTCCAATATTACGCTATCTTGAAAAATATGGAGCTCCTGAATCTCCAGAAGAAATTTTAAAAATTGGTTTTAAAGGAGTAAGTTGTGTTGAAGTAGGAGGACCTACTCCAGGTCTTGGATGTGCAGGAAGAGGAATCATCACTGCTCTTGAGCTTCTGGATGAGCTTGAAGTTTATGAAAAGTATAAGCCTGATGTGATAATTTACGATGTGCTGGGAGATGTGGTTTGTGGTGGTTTTGCCGTGCCTATGAGAGAAGGATATGCAGAGAAAGTGTTAATTGTAACCTCAGGTGAAAAATTATCCCTTTATGCAGCTCAGAACATTATTCAGGCTATAGAAAATTTTAAGGATAGAAATTATGCAAGGCTTGAAGGACTGGTTTTAAATAGAAGAAATATCCCTCACGAGATTGAAAAGGTAGAAGAGTTTGCTAAAAAAATGGGAACCAAAATTCTTGGAATTATTCCCAGAGATGAATTTATTAATAAAGCTGAACTTGAAGGAAAAACTGCTATTGAACTAAATCCTGAACATCCTGTAAGTAAGACCTTTTTTGAACTTGCAAAAAAGCTACTTGAGCCTAAATCACAGGAGGAAGCATGCTAATAGAAAAAACCAGGGTTTCTGTAGCTGAGTTAAAGAAGAGCAAGAATTTTCCTTTTGCTCCTCTTGAAGGAGTGGGGCCAAATCTCTGGGGATGGGGTGTGGTGGAAACCTGTCTTCTTTTGCCAAATAGTGTTTGCCTTATGACAGGACCTCTTGCATGTCTTAGACATTCTGCCTTTATGGCTCAGGTAAGAGGGTTTTATAAAAGATTCTATATGCTTCCTATAGAAGAAATAGAACTTGTAATGGGGAGTCAGGTGGGAAAAATAAAAGAGGCTATAGAGTATATTATCTCTAAGAAAAAACCTGAAATCTTTCTTTTAGCTGGAACATGCTCCGAATATGTTCTTGGAACGGACTATAAAGAGCTGATAAAAGAAATCAAACAAAAATACAAAATAGAAGTGATTTATTTGATTATGGCTCCTTTAAACCTTCCAAATAAACCTTCTCCTTTTGATATTGCTTATACTGCCCTTTATGAAATATTAAAAAGTGCAAAAAAAACGCAGGACAAGAAAGCTATAAATATTTTAGGAACCTATTTGCCACTTTCTGAAAATAGCGAGCTTTATAATGTTTTAAAATCTGCAGGTTTTGAAAAAATTTACCAAATTCAGACTTGTAGAGGCTTAGAAGAGCTTAAAAGTATGGCTAATTCAGGTTTAAATTTGGTAATTCACTTTCGTGCAAATCTTCTTGCCAAAAAATTAGAAAAAATAGGAATGCCTTACATTTTTTGCCCTATTTGCTATGATCCAGAAGAGATTATAAAGCAATATCAAAAGCTTGAAGAAGTGCTTGGTAAAAAACTTAATTATGAAGAATTTCAAGTAAATCCTTCTTCTGAGGCTTTAAAATTAATAGAAGGAAAAAAAGTAGCTGTGGGGTGTAGTGTAGTGGGAAGTCCATACGAGCTTGCTAAGGCTTTAACCAAATTTGGTGCAAAGGTGGTTGCTATTTTTGATCGCCATCCTCCTAAACCTTTTGAAAAGGATTACATTAATTGGCTTTCTGAAAACTCTCCTGAAACATTTGTGTATAATATTTCCCATCCTTATTTAAATGAATGTATAGAGGTTTTTGACGAAATTAAAGTTGCTTTTGGAGTTGATGCAGGAATTTATTGCAGAAATGCTATTAATATCCCTCTTCACAGCTATCAAGCTCAGCCTTTTGGCTTTTCTGCTATGAAATGGCTCTTTGAAGAAATAGAAAAAAATTTTAGTAATCCTATCAGCAATTACGATTGGATTTATAAGTACAATTTACTCATTTAAGAGGTGAAAATATGGATTTATTAAATAATCTTTTGCCACTGGCCTCAGGATATTTTGGAGCAAGTTCAGCACTTTATAAACTGGGAGGACTTATTATAACTTATGGACCTGCTGGAGGAGCCTGGCATATTAATATTGAAGATGAACCACGCTGGTATAGAGGTAAAACCACAGTAGTTGGAGCAGGGCTTTTAGAAATAGATGTTATTTTAGGAAGAGACCCAGAATGGGTGAAAAGAATTTCTACAGTAGCTTTAGACTTAAAGCCTAATTTTATAGCCCTTTGTGGAACCCCAATCTCAGCTATTATTGGGGTGGATTTAAAAGGAC
>Ga0256838_1001315_pt1 | contig 12140 bp, 11 predicted proteins | sample 4571419metaG_FD_185978 | JGI IMG/M metagenome (GOLD analysis project Ga0256838, IMG submission 185978) | Hydrothermal vent microbial communities from Guaymas Basin, Mexico - 4571-419 | ecosystem: Environmental > Aquatic > Marine > Hydrothermal vents | place: Mexico: Guaymas Basin | collected... | reverse complement strand
ATACCACCAATATAGTGGAAGGAATAAACAGCGCAATTGACAAAATGAGAATAGAGCTAGGAGGTTATTTTCCTTCTATGAGGACCTTAGAAATTAACTTGGCAATTCAATTTGCCAATTTAAACGAAATGTGGTTAAAACGACCTTTATATGCTATTCGTGCTCATTCTTATGAGATTCGTCAAATTATGACTATGAAGTTTGATATTCCTAACTTTAATCCTTAACTTTACACAATTTTTCGGGATAGTTCCTTTCGATAATTATTCTTCTCTCCTCTTTCATATTTAGCTTAGCCGAGAAATTCTTCCATCTCAGCTTCTAACACTTCCTGGAGAGCTTCAGCCATTAGCTTCTTTATAGTTTCCTGGACTTTTTTAAATTTTTCTAGTGCTCTTGCTACTTTTTCTCCCATCTTTGTGTCCCCCCTTTTTTTCTTATTTTACACATTTAGGGGGACACTCCCATAAACTTTTTAAAAATTCATAAAAATTTTTTGCAAATTTCTTGTGAATACTTTTTAAAAATAGATATTCATAATTATATTTATAGAATTTATAGAATTCTCTTAAATTTTTATTTTCTATAAGTAATTCTAATTTTTTCTTATATTCCTCAATAGTTGTTGGATGAGAAATTATTTTTAGGTTTTTAATAGGAATTTTTTCTTTATGCAATTTTTTTAGAATATAACATATCGATTCATTTACAAATAAATCAGTAGAAACTTTATCCTTATCTACTAAACGGAGAAAACATGCTTTTTTAGCCATAAATTCATTTACACTTTTTCCATGAGATAAAGGGAAAGTATCCGGCCAGATATCTATCACCCATCCATATATATGTGGATTTACTTGCCCTGGAAATATCCATCTACCTAATACTTCTTCTCCACCGTATTTTAATACTAAATCTTTTACATGTATACATCCACCTCCACAAGCTAAATAAATTACATTTTCATATTTTTTCATTACATCACAAATAAGTTTTATGTAGTCCTCACTTTGAAGTTTTATGAGTCTACCAATAGTACCTAAAACCACAATGTTTTTACCATATTTTCTTTCCAGTTCCTTTCTAATCTGTTTTGCAATTTTCTTTTCTTCTTTTGGATTAGGACCTAAATAAAATTCCCTGTATTTTGGTTCTTCAAAAATAAAATAAATATATTTAGAGTTTTGGGGAAAGTGAGATACTCTTATGTCTATTCCATTTACGTTCCAATTAGCATTTCCATGGGACCAATATATTTGAATAGGTGCCACTCTATTTGCAGCTAAATAAAATGTTAAATATAACGCTCCATCCCAAAAAATAACTATATCTATATTTTTATTTTTTATAAAATTGTAAGTTTTTTCAACCAAAAGTTTTCTTGAATATTTATTACATATAAAAGCGTAACTATCTTTCTCCTTACATAAGTTATGTAAATTTACATAATTTATTTTTAAATTTTTAAATTTCTCTACAATATTATCCAGTGAGAATAAATTTATATCTGCATCTAACAGATAAATTTCCAATTTATTTTTGTAAAATTCTTGTAAATTCCGTATAAAAGCGTAAAGAACTTGTGTAGGAGAACCGTCTCCTACGTATTTTAATACAAAGGCTATTTTTATTTTTTTATTTTTAATTTTATTTGTTTGACTAACATTATTTCTTTGTATAAACTTTGTTGTGTATTTACTTGTAAAAAATTGATTTACTATTGTATCTAAGTGTTTATTAATTTCATCCATCTCATTTTGGTTAAAGGCTAAACTATATAAAATTTCAGCAGCTATTTGGTAAAAAGTAAAAATTAATTCTTCGTTTTCCATTCTTATTAATTCTTTTAGGTGGTTAGCAAACTTATTTAACATAATATAAAAATATTTTTCGAAAACTTTTCGTTTGAAAAAAAGAGAAGGAGCGAACATAAGTGTTAGATGATAATACTTATTTTTTTGTAGAAATTCGTTATCTTGAACATCTAATATAGTATCCAATACAAAATTTAAGTCATCTTCGAAAAAAATAGAACTATAAATGTACAAAATAATAAGCTTTTTTTGCTTATTTGTAACAATGGAACTAACATCTATCTTTACTAGATCTTCCAAAAATTTCTTTTTATCCTTGTTTATGAGATAATTTAAAATGATTTGTAATAGCTCTACATAAAATCCACTGCTATCATAACTATATTTTTTTATAGCATTGTATATTTCAAATACCAATTCCCTTTTTTTATAGAAAGTTTTTAGATTATTTAAAACTCTAAAAACAATTTTTTCAAAATCTTTTTTTTCCAAAAGCTTATAAATTTCTTTTTTAATATATTTTCCAATAATCATTGAATAATCCCCTCTTCCTTTCTAAATCTTCAACCCAACTTATGTTGTTTATATACCAAGTAATAGTTTTTTTTATACCTTCCTCAAAAGATACCTTTGGTTCCCAATTTAAATTTTTTCTCGCTTTTGAAGAATCCAAAAAGTATTTAAAATCATGACCAGGTCGATCTTTTACGAAACTTATTTGCTTTAAGTAACTTTTTCCATCTTTTCTTGGATAAATTTTATCCAAATAAGAAAGAATATACTTTGCAACATCTATGTTTTTATAAGTTTTTCCACTTCCTAAATTATAAATTTCTCCGATTTTTCCTTTTTCTATTGCATTTAAAATACCTTGTGCACAATCTTCCACATAAAGCCACTCTCTTTCATTTTCTCCTTTTCCATATATTGGAATTTTTTCTCCTTTTATAGCTTTTAAAATTACTACTGGAATAAATTTTTCCGGATATTGCCAAGGTCCATAATTATTTGAGGGCCTAATTGTTATTATTGGCATTTTGTATGTTCTATAGTAGCTTTGTCCTAAAAGATCCTGAGAAGTTTTGCTTAAAGAATATGGAGAACTTGGTCTTAAAGGGTCAGTTTCCTTAAAAACCTTATTTTCTTTTTTCTTTATATCTCCGTAAACTTCGTCTGTAGAGATATTTACAAATAATTCTATTTTCTTATTTTTTGATACTTCCAATAAAGTATGTGTACCAAGTACGTTTGTTTTTAAAAACAAATCTGGTTCTATGATACTTTTGTCTACATGACTCTCTGCTGCAAAGTGGACTACTATATTTACTTTTTCTTTTTCAAAAATATGCTCTAAAAACTCTTTGTTTAAAATATCACATTTGTAAAAAGAAATATCATTTAAAATATCTTTTATTCTTTTTAAATCTCCCGCATAAGTTAACTTATCTATAATTACTACTTTATATCCTCTTTTTAAAGCTAAACGAGTAAAATGACTTCCAATAAAACCTGCTCCGCCTGTAACTAATATTTTCATACATTTAAACCTTAATCTTTTATTATTTCTAAAAGATATTTACCATAGTCAGTTTTTAGAAGAGGTTGAGCTAGTTTTCTTAGTTTTTCTTTATCTATAAACCCTTGCCTATATGCAATCTCTTCTATACATCCAACCATTAAACCAGTTCTTTTTTCAATAGTTGCTATAAAGTTACTAGCTTCCAAAAAACTATCATGTGTTCCTGCATCAAACCATGCAACACCTCTACCAAATAGTTTTACTTTTAGCTTTCCTTCTTTTAAATACATCTCAATTACACTTGTAATTTCTAGTTCTCCTCTACCAGAGGGTTTTACTTTCTTTGCGTAATCTATAGCCTTGTTATCATAAAAATATAACCCAGTTACAGCATAATTAGATTTAGGATTTTCAGGTTTTTCTTCTATAGAAATTACATTACCTTCTTTGTCGAATTCCACAACTCCGAAGCGCTTAGGATCTTTTACATAATACCCAAATATATATGCTCCACCATTTTTTTCTATTTCTTTTTTTGCTTCATTTAAAAATTTTGGTAAATTGTGTCCAAAAAATATATTGTCCCCTAGTATATAGCAGATGTTATCATCTCCTATAAAATCTTCAGCAAGAATTAATCCCTCTGCAAGTCCTTTGGGTTCTTCTTGAATCTTGTATTCTATTTTTATTCCCAAATCATCTCCGTTTTTAAGAAGTTTTTTATACATATCTAAATCTTCTTTATTTACTATAAGTAGAATTTCCTTTATTCCAAGTAAAAGAAGTATAGATAAAGGATAATATATCATTGGTTTATTATATATTGGAAGTAAATGTTTATTTACTACTTCTGTTGTCGGGTATAACCTTGTTCCTTTTCCACCAGCTAAAATCACACCTTTCATCTTGAAATTTTTAAAAATTAAAGTAACAAATTATCTACCATTTTTTCTATTTCTTTATTTATAGTTTTATAAATATATTTTAAATTATATTTCTTTATTTTTGAAACTTTTTTACTATTTATAATGTTCAAAAATTCTTTAAAATTTTTAATATGGTACATTAAATTTTCATTTAGCAGGTATTTATCATAATGGCTTAAAAAACTTCTAGTCGATATTACTAAATTTCCTAAATAAGCAGCTTCTATATTTATAGTACCTCCCCCTCCTATAAAAATATGGGATTTATATAATAAATGTAAAATTTCTTTAGCTTCTTCTAATACCAACATTTTAGGAAAATATTTTTTATAAATTTTATAAGTTTTTTTATATCTTGGCAAAACAACTACATTATATTTTTCTTTTTGTTCATAAAAATATTTTAAAATTTTAAAATGTAAAGTATTTTCTAAATCTTTATTATTAACATAAGAAGAAAATATTTCCTCTTCTCGAATAACTATTATTGGTAATTTTAAATTTAAATATTTTCCAAAATTTTCCATAAAGTATTTTTCATCAAACTTAAAGTTTCTAAGCCATATAAGAGGATCCAAAAAGTTATAAGTGAATATTTGATTTTTTGATAATCCTAATCTTATATAAATGCTATCTGGAACTACAAAAGGTTTAAAAACTTTCGTCGAAAGTGGTAAACATAATCGCGTTTGGGGAACATAATCTTTAACTTGAAATTTGTAGCTTTTTGTAGGCATATCATCAAAATTGATATTTTCTAATTTTAAACCAAAAGCAACTCTATTTGCATCATAAGAACACCCACTTACAATCGTTGTAACATTATATTTTTTTACTATTTTTAATAGTTTATATTGCCTATACAAAGATGATCTTAATTTTTCTTCTAATGTTTTTCCATAATATCCAAACTTTATATAGGGAATATTATATTCTTTTAATAAGTCTATTACTTGACTATAATTTTTATCTCCTCTAGTTGTAACTAAATATTTTATTTGTCTTTCTTCTATGTAAGGGAACAACTCTTTAAAAAATTTTACCCATTTTGGAGTTACTATATCAAATAAAATAACCTTTTCTACTATCATCGTAATCTATCCTTTATCAAAAATCGTAATTAAAGTAATTATAAATACATTTACAAACTTTATATATATCCTTTTCAGATAAATGTGGACCCATAGGTAAACTCACAATATTTTTCACACTATTTTTTGCTACCGGGTAACATGTATTTTTCTCCTTAAAAGGTTTTGTATCAACAAGTAACTTTGGATAATGAATAAAAGTAAAAATATTATTTTTTTTAAGGTAATTTATAAACTCTTCTCTTTCTCCTTTTAAAACTTGAATAACATATAGATGATAAACATGAGTACTATAGGAAGCTCTTTTAGGAAGTTTTATTAAATTTTTTTCCTCCAAAGGTTTTAAATAAACATCATAAAGATTAGCTAATTTTTTTCTTTTTTTATTCCAGCTATCTAAGAATTTTAATTTCTTTAATAAAACTGCTCCTTGAAATTCAGTCATTCGGAAATTAGCACCTAATACGTTATGCTCATATTTTTTAATTCCACCGTGATTTCTAATTTTATAAAGTCTTTCTGCTAAAATATCATCATTAGTAATACAAGCTCCTGCTTCTCCCCAACTTCCTAAATTTTTTCCGGGGTAAAAACTAAAGCAGCCTATATGACCTATTGTTCCCGCTTTTTTACCTTTATACTCTGCTCCATGTGCTTGACAGGCATCTTCAATTACATAAAGATTATATTTTTCTGCTATTTTCATTATTTTATCCATATCAGCACACTGTCCATATAAATGAACAGGAATGATGGCTTTTGTTTTTTTCGTAATCTTTTCTTCCAGTTTATCAGTATCTATAGTGTAATAATCAGGATGGATATCTACAAAAATAGGTTTTCCACCCAGTATAGCTACAGCCTCTGCTGTAGCAATAAAAGTGTTGACAGGTATTATAACTTCATCCCCAGGTTTTAAATTTATAGCCATTAAAGCTGCAATAAGAGCACTTGTTCCAGAGTTTACACCTACACAGAATTTAGCTTTCAAATATTCTGCGAACTTTTCTTCAAATTCTTTTACATATTTTCCACAAACAAATGCGGAGCTTGTAATAATACTGTCTAAATATATTTCCATTTGATTATAAATTTTTAAATTTTGTTTCCTTAAATCCAAAAACTGTATAGTATCTTCTTTATTTTCCAAAACTACCTCAAAGAATTTTTCAGGAGATATAGCTCTGTCAGAAAGTTTCAAAAATTTTTCATCGCAAGTAATTACAAAAGCGTTTAAACTTTCTGCGGTTAAGTGAATTAAATAATCTTCTATATCTTTATGCGCTAAAGGATGGTTCCAATCTATATAAGATGGAGTTTTCCATATTTGAAAGTAGCCTAAAATTTTAGGTAAATATTTTAAAAGTTTCTTTTTATATTTCCTTACTGTGTAATAGATAGTTGACAATGAACTTGAACTGATATAACCATTTTTATTCTTTATAAGATACTCTATAATTTTCGAAACACTATGATAATTCCCTCTTTCTAAAAGAAAATCTAAAATAATGTTAACATCTAAGATAAATCTATTATTTGATGTTTTCATTAATCAAATCCTCTACTGTTATTCCTTTTAGGTTGAGTTTTTTTGAATATTCTTCAATTTTTTTTAAATTTAAAGAAATTTCTCTTCTTTTCTTCTTTTTATGGTGTTCAATTCGTAAAAGCATTTTTTCATCTATATCTTTTCCATTATTTTCATTAATAATTTCAATACTTACCTTTATTTTTTTTCTTTTTGTTTTAAAAACATTGGGAACTATAATTTTATCATTCTCCACATAAGCTTCTAGAATCATCCTAAACCTCCAATTCCCAAATTTCTCTGTATACTCCAAAACCCTTTAATTTTTCTTTAAATTTAAAAAGAGGTAGATTTATTTTCCTTCCTTCATTTTCTGTGGATATTCCGTAATTTAAATATTTGAAATTGCGATTTTTCAAAAATTTTATCAAATATTCTAAAATACTTTCTAAAGGATAAATTCCTTTTATGTTTTTTCTGCAAGTTGAATAGAATATATGGGCTGTTTTTTTATTAGCTAAAAAAAATAAAATTCCGCCTACAACCTTATTTTCATAGTAAGCAGTTATTACAAACATTTTGTCTGGAAATAGTTTTTTTAATTTTATTATTTCTTTAAAACTATGAGTAGGTTTTCTTTTGTATTTTTCTTTCAAGCTTTCTTCTAAAAGATTATAAAAGTCCCTGTAATAATTTTTATCGTCAAAAATAATTTTTAAACCTTCTTTAATGCTTTTTTTAGTTTCCCAAAATAGAAATTTTTTTGAGTAATCGTAAAAATCTAGGTCGTAGCACGTAGAAAGCTCCAGAGCCTTTATTTTAAAACCAAAATACCACAGAGCATATTTTATTTCTTGAGAAGGACATTTTTCAAATATATATTCAGGTAATCTGAGATATACTTTTTTTATATTTCTTCTTTTTAAAAAATCTAAAAATATTTCTACAATTTTTAAAGCTTTTGAAATAGAAAAATTGTAAGGAACTACAAAACCTCCATATGTTGAACCTTTGTGAGAATAAAAAGTTTCTTCTTCTACGCACCCGGAAATGACAGTTATTATGTTTCCTTCTTTTAAAAACAATAATGATAAATCTTTAAATTTATTTGGAGAATGATAGGATAAAAATCTTTGGGTGTGAAATATAGTTCCATTTTTTGATTTTTCAACAAAATCATCCCATTTTTTCATATATTTGTTCTCATAGATTTTTACTTCAATATTATTCATATTTACATTCCTCAAGCCATTTTATAACTTTTAATCCTTCATAAGCTCCTACTTCAGGAGGTATATTATTTTTTAAACTTTTTACAATACTTTCAACTTCTTTGCTTAGAGGTTCGTAGTTTTCTGTCATTAAAGTAATAATATCACCTTTTATATATTTCGGGTTGAAAGGAGTTTCTTCATCTGGATTAATTTCTATTTTACTGTTGTATATTTTTAATTTTTCAAAAGGGTGTATATCATCCCACCAAATCATTTTTTTTTCACCACCAATAACAGTTTTTCTAATTTTTACTGGTGATATCCAACTAACATGAATGTGAGCTATAAAACCATTATCTGCTTCCATCATAATATGAGCAATGTCTTCATAATATGGATGAATATGTCTTGAAGAAAACGCTTTTATTTTTTTTACTTTTAAATTAGGAAATAAATAGGAAATAATAGAAAAATCATGGATAGCTAAATCCCATACTACATTTACTCCTGTTTGTAAAAGTCCCAAATTGATTCTTTCTGAATCAAAATAATATATTTTTCCAAGTTCTCCTTTCATTATTATTTCTTTTATTTTTCTAACAACAGGATGAAAAACAAAAGTATGGTCTACAAAAATTTTTAAATTAAGTTTCTCAGATAAGTTTATTAATTCTTCAGCCTCCTTAACTGATGTTGTAAAAGGTTTTTCTATTAGTATATGCTTTCCACTTAAAAGAGTATTTCTTGCTATTTCATAGTGAGTTTCCGGTGGAGTAGCTATAGCTACCAAGTCTAAATCTAATTTAAGTAGCTCCTTATAATTAGTAAAATGAAGAAAAATATCTTTATATTTATATTTAATTTTTTCTATTTTATTTTCATCTAAATCGCAAATAGCCACTACTTTAGTTTCTGGATGTTCGTAAAAATTTCTAACAAGATTTGGTCCCCAATATCCTAAGCCGATCACACCAATTTTTATCATAAAGGAAATTACCTCCATAAAGCTAAAAATATATTATTGGGAAGAATTTACTGGATAACCTACTGTGCAAAACTCACAAGGTTCAAAATATAAATCTTTAAGATGTGCTTCTTTGTATATTTTTATAATTTTGGATGTTTCCAAAATTTCATCTAAAGTTTGATTTTTTAAATTACCTAAAACTATTGGGTTTACCTGCGTTCTGCAACAAAGGATTAATTCACCTTTTGCATTTATTTGAAAATCCCTAAAAATAAAAACGCACATTCCTTTTAATTTTTTTCTAGGATAAGTTATCCTCAAAGAGAAGGAAAAGTTATGTTTAATATAATAATCAACTATCTTTTTATAATTAATAACTTTTAAGCTTTTTCTAATTTCTTCTTCTAAAAAAGTAAAAAAATCTGTACCATAAAGTGAAGGTGTATTTTCTAATAAAGAAAGATTTAGATGATTTACACCTGCTTTTTCACAAAAATGAAACATATCGAAAACTTCATCTACGTTTCTGTAACTTAACACCATGTTAATTTGAATTTTGGTTTTTAAATTTTTCTTTTTCTTAAATTTTACACTTTCTTTTATAGTTTCTATAATTTTTTCCAAAATAATATTTTTTCGTATTTCGTTTACTTTATGTAACCCATCCAAGGAAAACATAATGCTATCTATATATTTTAAATTTGATATATCAAAACAAGAGGCATTGGAGGTATGTTCTATAAAATACCCCTGTTCTTTTGCAAATTTTAAAATCCTGCCAAAAGCTTTGTTCAGGGAAGCTTCACCTAGACCTGTAAAATTTATTATTTTTATGGTTGGAGATAAGTTTTTTAAAACTGTTTTAAAATCTTCAAAAGACATATCATAGTTATCTATGTTTGCATATCGTCTAGAACACATAATACAATTAAAATTGCATTTTGTTGTAAGTTCTATATATGCCCTAGTAGGTTTAAAGTTTCTTATTTTCTTTCTAAAAATCTCTTTTTCTCTTTGTTCATCATAGTTTTTATACCATCTAATAAAATTTTTTAAAACTTCCTTTCTGTTATTCATTTTTGACCTTTTATGATATTTTGGACACGATGAAGAGGAAAAATCTAAATTTTTGTAAATCATATCTTTATCTTCCCAGTATATACCTCATACGGCGTATTGTATTTCAATGATATATGTAGTCTTTCCTTATTATACCATTATTTCTCCTTGCTTTTTCTAGGCTTTCAGATACTTCAGCATTCAAAAATTCCTTTCTTAAGTTTATCGTGATAGACTTTCGAAACTATCCTGAAAAATTGTGTAGAAAATTCATTTAAATATTGAAAATCAAGAACCTTCTACATTCCTTACACAATTTTTCGGTATACAACCATTACATTTAATTTTGGTATCTAATTAAAAAGTTTAGTATAGTGATTACAGACAAGTTGCATCTCCGCTCTTTAATTTCCCTTAATTTGTATTACAGTATCTAATTTTAGAGGCAGGTACACTTAATTTATAATTTTGCATAAAATCTTAAGAAAAATTTTTTTATATTTTTAACAATAAATAGCTGTTCTTCTTTCTTTATACCATAAAATAAAGGCAATCTTATCAATCTACTACTTTCCTTAGTAGTATATACATCTTTACCTCTAAATTCTCCATATTTTCTTCCAGCTGGAGAAGTATGTAAAGGAATATAGTGAAAAGTCGCTAAAATTCCATTTTGTTTTAAAAAATTTAGCAATTTATTTCTAATTTTTTCATTTTTCACTTTAATGTAAAAAATATGAGCGTTATGTTTACAATTTTTTGGAATTATAGGTAATTCTAAATATCCATCATCTTCTAGCTTTTTTAATTTTTTATAATAAAATTCCCAAGCGTTAAGTCTATATTCCAAAATCTCTTTTGCTTTTTCTAGTTGACCCCATAAGTAAGCTGCACTTACATCATTCATTAAATAACTACTTCCTATATCAACCCAAGTATATTTGTCTACCGAACCTCTAAAAAATTGACTTCTATTTGTTCCTTTTTCCCTTATAATTTCAGCTCTTTCTATAAAATTTTCTTCATTTATAATTAATAATCCTCCTTCGCCAGCGCTAGTATAGTTTTTTGTCTCATGAAAACTATAAGTTCCTAAATGACCAATTGTTCCCAGAGGTTTATCTTTATAAAAGCTCATCATTCCTTGAGCTGCATCTTCAATTATAAAAAGATTGTATTTTTTTGCTATTTTCATTATTTTATCCATATTACAAGAAACACCTGCATAATGCACAACAACAATTGCCTTAGTTTTTTTCGTAATTGCTTGCTCTATTAAATTTTCATTTATGTTCATAGTATCAGGTCTAATATCTACAAATATTATTTTTGCTCCTCTTAACACAAAAGCGTTTGCTGTTGATACAAAAGTAAAAGAAGGCATTATAACTTCATCTCCAGGTTTAATATCAATAAGCATAGCAGCCATTTCAAGGGCATGTGTGCAGGAAGATGTAAGTAAAGCTCTTTTACAACCTAATTTTTTCTCAAACCATTTTTCACATTTTTGTCCAAATGGGCCATTTCCTGACATATGAGAACTTCTCATAGCCTGTAATACATACTTATCTTCATTACCAGTATAACAAGGTTTATTAAAAGGGATTTTATACAACTTAGTAACCCCATTTATTATTACTTATATTTATATAACTTAACTTACTAGTTATAAGTCAGTTTTATTAAACAATTAATATTAAACGATAAAACGAAATAGTGAATTTTACGAATAAAACCGTCTAAAGTAATAGTGTGAATTTTTGTAGGAAAATTCGTAGTTAAAATATTACCTACTGTTTCCACTGTTTTTCTAAAGTAAGCTACTAATCTCTGTTTATAATAATCAAATCTTTTGGAATTCTTCTTTCTTATAACTTCTAGCTTTACATTATCGTATTCTTTAAGTGCATCTTCCGCAAAATAATCATTATATGCTCTATCACCATAAAGTATCTTCCCTTCTAAATTTAGGGGTAAAAGATATAAACCTATTACATCATTTTTAGATGCTTCTGTTACTTC
>Ga0256838_1001314_pt1 | contig 12142 bp, 20 predicted proteins | sample 4571419metaG_FD_185978 | JGI IMG/M metagenome (GOLD analysis project Ga0256838, IMG submission 185978) | Hydrothermal vent microbial communities from Guaymas Basin, Mexico - 4571-419 | ecosystem: Environmental > Aquatic > Marine > Hydrothermal vents | place: Mexico: Guaymas Basin | collected... | reverse complement strand
ATCGTCCGTGCTATCAACAACATTGATGTCAACTAGTGCATATTCGTTGTTTGCGATATTGGGGTAATAATCAACAGTTTCAGACAGGTCGCAATGTGCGGAAGCGTGGAAACCATGCTTACACATTTCGACTTCTTCAGTCGGTATTGTGTATGTTTTGCCAACTTCATATTTGAAACTGCGACATTCAAGACCCTTGTTGAATGCTTTTACTGTAATCATATATATACCTCCTTTTTAATCAACGAAAGTTAAGCGCCGATTTTTCGGCGCTTAACTTGATATCTTACTAATATTTTTTCTTTGACGGCATTTCGTTAGACGTTCTATATTTGCACCTTCAACACATTCTGCAAATTCCATGCACCATTCTCCAGTTTTATCTTTCTCAATTACACTATCTTCCAGACGCTTAATGTCAGCACCTACGACGCATTCTGCAAATTTAACACACCACTTACCTGTTTTATCTTTTTCTATTACTACATCTTCTAAGCGCTTAATATCCGCACCTTTGACCCATTCTGCAAATTCAACACACCATTCACCTGTTGAATCTTTTTCAATTACTGCATCTTCGAGACGCTTTATATCAGCACCTTTAACCCAACGTGCAAATTTCACACACCATTCGCCGGTTGCGTCTTTTTCTACTACAGCATCTTCGAGACGTTTAACATCTGCGTCTTTAACATATTCTGCAAAATATGTACACCATTCGCCTGTTTTGTCCTTTTCTATCACTGCGTCTTCGAGACGCTTTATATCAGCACCTTTAATCCAACGTGCAAATTTCACACACCATTCGCCGGTTGCGTCTTTTTCTACTACAGCATCTTCGAGACGTTTGATATTTGCACCTTTAACATATTCTGCAAAATATGTACACCATTCACCAGTTTTGTCCTTTTCAATCACAACATCCTCTAAACGTTTAACATCTGCGTCTTTAACATATTCTGCAAAATATGTACACCATTCGCCTGTTTTGTCCTTTTCTATCACTGCGTCTTCGAGACGCTTTATATCAGCACCTTTAATCCAACGTGCAAATTTCGCACACCATTTTCCAGTTTTATCATACTCAATTAGCTCGTCCAATGTTTCTAGCTTCTTGATGATTGTAATTTTATCACCAACGACTTTATCGCCTATGCTGTCAACAATGTTGATGTCAACTAATGCGTATTCGTTATTCACAACATCAGGATAATATCTAACGGTTTCAGATAGATCGCAATGTGCAGAGGCGTGGAAACCACTTTCACACATTGCGACTTCTTCAGTCGACATTGTGTATGTTTTGCCGATTTCATACTGGAAACCGTGACAAATTAAGCCTTTGTCAAATGCTTTGACTGTAATCATATATATACCTCCTTGTTTAAAAAAATCGAAAAAGTAGCGCCGACTTTTCGGCGCTATTATAATGAATCATATTGTACCTAACTACTACACAGGTATTTTCAGCGAATATTTGTTAAAACTCGCGCTCATCCATTAATTTCTTCCGTATTAACCTCCATTTTCAGTCGAGTTATATTCGTTTAATTTCATTTTCAACTCTTTTATCTCACGATTGAGATATTCATCTAAATACTTCCAACTTCTTTGAGACAAATCAGTAACATTTTGATTGTCTGTAAACTTAGGAATACCCCATATCAATAATAACTGATTTCTACTGGGAACAAGGTTAATTATTACCGTAATAAGAAGTGTGAAGTATATAGTTCTTTTTAGTCTGTTAAGTTCTGTCTTAGCTTCATCGATATATTTGGAATTGTGTATGCTATCCTCAAATGCAATTAGAAACTTCACACTCCTGAAAACTAAATAAGCAATTGTTGCTACAAAAATTGTGAACCATAAAGCATAATACAATCTTCCGTATAGAAATATTGAATACAAGAGCCAAGAACTCATTTCTGTTTTTCCTCCTTCAGTTCTTTAGTCTTAACATCCAGATATAATTCAGCAAATGTAAGCAATTTTCTACCAGTCTCAGTTAAATGTTGGTTTTGTGTGAGTTTTGGCACGCCATAAATAATAAAGGCTTCTTGTGTAGAAGGTGTTATTATGGCTATAAGTATTGCTAATGATGTCACTATAGCTAGCTTCTTTAGAAAGTCAATCCCCATCCTGTAAACAACATGATTTTTATTGAATCTATCTTCCGCAAGAACAGTTGCAAAGAAGAACGTTGCAAATGGTAACAAAATTACGACAAATACAGATGCAATGATTGGTATTTTATCTAAAGATAATATCAACCATAAAGTCCATCCGCTCATTTCAACAAGACTCCTTTCCTGTTATCATCTTGCTACATTCATTACATTAATTCCTACTCCAATAATCCTACATCATTGATTTCTGTTTGTTTAATGAATTGTTTTTCGCCTGTTCTCTTATCTTCGATAAGAGCGATTCCTGTAGTATACATTTTGCCTCCTGATGACCAATTTCTGTCTGCTTTATTGAAATCAAAGAAATATCTTTTAGCTTCTCTTACAGCGAAATCATTAATGTTTCTTAACTTCAGCCATAATAGAGCGCCGATTATCATACATATTACGCCTATTGTTAGACTACTCATTTTTCACTCCTTATTGTCTATTGATTCACCTTGGTGTTAACTATGTTGTGGTTTAGCAGAAGCATTCACAGCGAGTATTTGATAAACTTCTTCACCTTTCTCTTGTTAATGTTGTTGTGAATCCTGCTAACTTATCCCAAGCATAAGATTCTTCCTCCTTTCCCATAATGGATTGAAAATAATGATTTATCGCCTTTGCTAGATTCTCTGCATCTTCTGCATCTATCTTCTTATCGAATTCTAAAGTTATTTTATCATTTCGAATCACAATGTCGATATGACTTAGTGTAGCATCCTCGAACCAATCTGAATCGACCCAGATTTTCTCAAGTATTTTTGCTTCGGATTCATCAAAAGTATACATTCCATTATGTGATGTGCCACCATCTTTATAAAAAGCATTTCCGTAATCAACTGAGAAAGTAGTTCCAGAGAAACGTATAACAGTACCTTTCTCTGTAAAGTTATTCTTGCCAAAAGGCAGATCTCTTTTCAATCTTTTCTTTTCCACTTTAACCTCCTTTTTCAATAATGTACCGTATCTAACTGCTTCACAATTTAGACATGGTAGTTCACTTTAATAGTCAATGAGTCATAATCATAGTCATAGACCACTATAATATAACTGAATCCAATGACTGGTACAAATGGTTTCTCTATGATATCTGATGCAAGTGCTTCACAAATTGTTAAAACCACTTCATGAATCGAAGTGATTCCATAGTATGTTAAGAGATGTTGATTGTCTAGTTCAACATCTTCTACACCAACATAGCCATATTGCATCATTTCTTTTGCATAGTCTATGTATTGATGAACATCAATGTACATCTCACCAGTAGGCCTATCATTCTCTAGCTTATCCAAGAATGGTTTCAACTTTGAACTTTGTGGATTTACCGCATTGTACAGTTTGTCGATGTTTTCCTCGAATGATGTAATGTTATCAAGTGGAACTGTGAATTGTTGATTATATTTGTGTATTTTTATTTCATCACCATCTTTCACTGCATAAATGTCTTGTAATTTGTCGACAGTATATATACTAGTGATAGATTGTTCGCTGAATGGGTTAAGATTTAGAAAGTTAAGCGCGAATGTTTGATTATTGGGAATGGTTTTCAACTGTTTGTAAACCTCTCCAACGGAATCCTTAATCGACATATTTGGCCTCCTTCAATAGTTTGAAGATTTCTTTTGGTGCATTTCTATCGCCTGGTATACCATCATGATACGGTAAATTATACTTATTCAACAATGCCTTTATTCTCGCATCGATACTTTTGGCTTCCTTCTCTGTTTGTAATCTACCTAATGGGTTGAATTTCTTAACTCGCTTCAATAGAATGTTTATCGGATTGAAGCGCTTGAATTCTTTTAAAATAACAGCTTCAAATTCAGGTGTAATATCATCTGCATATATTAACGTTAGGAGTAATGGTGAATCTGTTATTATGAACACATTTTCACCTTTATTACTGTAGTAGTTCATTATTCTCCACAATCTGTGCTGTTGCTTGGCGAAAATGTATAACTGATTATGAAGTTTACTACTACATTCCTCATATACTATATCTTTTGCGAATTCAGTTACAAGCTCAACATTGAACCCTTCTAACTTCATCAAACTAAAAAGTCCAGCAGCGGTTGTGGACTTTCCTGCTCCTGGACCTGCGAAAAGATTAATTGTACGAACCATTATCACCACCTCTCTAATTGCGATATTTGTGAATTACATTTAGTTAATCTGCACCCGCATTATCGTTATCGTTCACATCACACCAGAACTTGATGTTAGGATCATTTGGATGTAATGTATCCTATAGGTTTTGAATTCGTATCATTTTTAGTATCCTCTTTTTTACCTTCGTTTATGTGTAATAGCGCTAGGGTTACTCCAATTGCGAACACATACCTTTCCTCTTCGCCTAAACTGAATGTATTCTTTGCGGTCTTCCATAGTTCTTTTGTTATCTTATCCAATTCTTGCACTGTAACCATCTTATCACCTCTCTTTTTTGGTATTTTTAGCAAGTTTTACCGCTTCCTTTGCTAACTTATCTGCTTCTGCATTCTTGCTTCTTGGGATGTATTCTATTCGTACATTACTGAAACTTCGTAACAAGTCTTTTGCCTCTGCTTTTAATAGTCTGAGTTCATGATCTTTTGTTTTCCATTCGCCATTAATCTGCTTTACTACCAACTGTGAGTCTGAACAAATCACAATTTCTTCATTCGCAAATTGTTGTTGATGAAATACTAGAAATTTCAGCGCTTCAATTAATGCAGTCCATTCTGCTATATTGTTTGTAGCTTCTCCTATTGATTGACTAAGTTCATAAATAGGCTGCCATTCATAGTTAGATACAGACTTCAATATGTAAACACCTATGCCAGCTGGCCCTGGATTACCTGAACAAGCTCCGTCTATGTGAACTTTAATCATCTGGAACCTCCTCCCTTGCAGATGTGAACTTCTATTTCATCAAGAGCTTCAGAAGCAATATCATTATAGTATAGTTCCTCTAGAAGATTCAAGATAGTGGTTTTCCAAGATGGTTCGAAATCTTCTTTATCGCAAAAATTATTCCAACCCTTTCTGCAATAACCTTTCCAGTCAGAATACTTACAAACTTTACAGTATTCATTGAGCATCATTCGTTACCTCCTGTATTTTTAAAAATGGTAGTTTATCAAAAATCGCTTTGATTACTTTGGCGTCAAACAGAGCATTATGTTTCGCAATATTATCAGTTATTCCTGCTAATTCTTCTCTATTGAGATCAAATGCTTCTCGATCGGTTATATTCAGCAAGTAAGCAATATCTTGGTTGATATCATGACATACTGGGCTGATATACTCAGGTAAATTCAAAGCATGTCCTGCTAGTAAATCTATCAGTAGAACCATGTCATAATAACACACATCTGAAACAAATTGAATTGTATCTTCAAATGACTCTAACCATTTCAACAGATGTATCCTGATAAATTGCTTATTTCCCAGAACTACTAAACTATCTTCTAACGGCATTACTTTTGCCGCGCTTACATCATTTATAACATCCTTAAATAGAAGATTATTAATCACATTGTCTTTTATCCAATCGTCTACTTGTTCTCTAGAAAAATCAGTGAATTCTGCATAGAACTTCCTGTTATTTTCTGAAATCATTCCTATTGATATCAATGTTGTATTTGCGTGCAAACCTGTGAACTCTGTATCAAAGAAAATTTTCATTTGTTATACCTCCTAATCCTTTCGTATTGTTATTGTACAGTTCATTTCTTCATCTCGCAGATAGATCTCCTGATATACGTTTGCATTTGATACATCTATTATCATGAGCCCGCTTACTTCAATCGATTCACAGTCTACAGTGGAACCAAGTTCAAATCTAGCTTGATGATGTCCTTCAAGTGGGTATATGTAGTGATCTTGTATCTTATTGAACTTTAATCGCTCCCACAGCCGATTGAAGGCGTCTTCGTTAAGTTCAAGAATTATTGAGTTTCTATTAGTAGACTGCTGCATCAAGTTAATATCTACAAGACTGTTCACAAACTCATGTAATCGTTTACATTTATTGGCTAGTTGTTTATCTGTTATAGTCTTTAGGCCTGAAACCGGTTCACAAGAAACATCAGGATTGTATTTTTTCATTTTATCAATGATATCAGAATGATTACACCAAATGATTATATCTTCATCAATTTGACATACAGTAAACTTATCTTCTTCTGAGTACAAGTGGACTTCATCTTTGTTTAGCAAACATACTTCACCATTAACTTCTTTATCTTCTGATTTTAACCATTCCACAGCAAGATCGAAATAAGGTGGCATATAGTTAACTTTGCTAACAGCTATTATCTCGAACTGTGTTGATAGAATTTGTTGTCCTACAGTAATAACACCAGCAAGACATTTCTGATGACTAAGATGTAAATTCGATAAACTACACCAATATTGATTTACACTGCTTTGGTGAACAGCAATGGTTTCATTTTCCTCATCCTTGTATATACATGCAATGTACAATGTGTCCAAACCTACTTTATTGCAAATAGCATTTACGATAGTCTGTAACAATACAGGATCCTTAATCTGGCCTCTCCATCCGAAAATTAGATCATTCATTTGATACTCCTTTTTCTAAGCTTCTATTATTAATCCACTATTAACCTATCACTACCACACTTTGGACATGTTGGATGCTTATCTGCTTTGAACTGTTCATAAGTTTTCCATTTCATGTTTCTAATCTCTTTAATAGTTACCAGGACTTCCTTTATCATCAGAGACCAACTATGTGTTCTTACCATATTTCCACCATTATCAACAGTGACATATCTTGGACGTATCCAGAACTTAATCGCATCAAAAATAGATGCAACTGGATTATTATATTTGTCCCAGAAATCACCCTGATGCCATCCACAATCTCTACAGTGAACAATCATTTTATCACCTCCTGTTTTTTTGTCAACTATCGTACCTGACTGCTACACAGTTAGGCACGGCTTCCTGCCCAGATGACTGGACAAGCACTCTCTCCGTCGCCGGAGAGAACCGCGATCCGCGGTCGATTATACTGGTTTGAACGCTGATTCGTCCAGGCGTCAACTACGTTGTAGTCGGCGGATGAATCCTCACCGACAATTGGTTAAAACATCTTTCGCTTTTACAAAAAAGCTCTCATACCTTTCAGGCTCTTCATAATCTCCTTTTCGACTTTTCAGTTCTTTGCCGTTATAAGCCTTGTATCTTTCTCTTAATAAACCACAAGTCAGTTTTTTTACTGTTTCGTAAGGATATTTGCTTAGTTCTTCTCTCAATTCTTCAGTTGTTTTCCTGTATGACTTCGGGATAACGCCCTTGAAAAGCAAACGGAGTTCTTTTAGTCTCCAATGCTGCAACAGAGAATCCATAGGCGGCGATACAGTGTTAGCAGGCTCTTGAAACTTTCTCATAGACATCCTTGACCCGTCAAAGCTATAGAAAAAACCTTCCAGATTGTTATGTTGCAGTTCTGGAACAGAATTAGCGTGTTTCTCATCTAAGTAGAGAATAACCTTATCAGCGTTTTTTGAGAAAAACTCCACCTGCTCCTTGAGACGGGATAGATTATCTCTCCTTGATTTTATCTCAATTATGTATATTTCATTTTCAAGAACAATTAAGAAGTCGGCTCTTCTTTTCCAAGACATATTGTTATATTCATTGACGATAATTGCTGTCGGGTATTTTTCTTTAAAATAGTTAAGCAATAGCCTTTTTGCGGCTCTTTCGTTGTGTGTCCAAGCCTCTTTCTCAAGTCTGTCGTATAGTTTCAAAAAGTCTTTTGGCTTTCCGTAGGTAAATTGCTTAAATGCTTCAAAAAACTCTAAAATCTCCCACTCTTCCGTGAAAATAATTTCAGGATTATAGAAAGCGTCTTTTTTCAAGTCAGGAGTAGGTTTGCCTGAGAACTTCTTTATGAGATAGTGTAAAACAGTATGAGCTTTATCGGCACTGCAACAATACCCTTCGGCGATTTCAAAAAGGTTCGTAAGCAGGTTAGAAAGTAGGTAATAGTGTGAGAGTAAACACGACAAATCATAAACATCGCCCAAATTATAGATACTTCCTTTTTTGATATTTGAACTTAGAGTTGAAGCGGCATAACCGTTAGCTATAGACTGGATTTCAAAGGTTTTCGTTTCCATTATGTCTGTTATAGACATACCTTTATATTCCTTTAATGCTTTTTTGTATTTTTCTATGTCGGACTTATAGTTTGATTCTACCGTTTGGAGAAGATACTCTTTTAGCTCTTTTTTGTTAATGGTCATTTAAACGCCTCCTTTCTCGCGCTATTCAACAAAATTTCTCCATTTTCTCTAATTGAAGCTAGTTGACGTGATCCCACTTTTTCTTTCATTCGCCATTCAGGATAACCAGAACAATATTCTTTCAACTCCTTCACGCTCCAATTACCGAAAATACTCGCAACTTGTCTAAGGACTTTCATGTTAGTCTCAGACAAAAAATCGCAACTGTGATTGGTTTCATTTTCGTATAGGTAGACGGCTTCCGCTAAAGCATCATAATAATTTCTTACTCGTATACCATTTTTATACCGTTTATACCCCAAACTGCCAGTAACCGCTTTGGAATGGTAGCGAACATGCAGTTTATCAGCTAAATAGATAAGGAAAGGTATTTTGCTTACTGAAACACCCTGTTGAAGTAGAAACAATATAGCGTCTATAAGCCAAATGATTGAATATATTTCCGTTGTCTCCGTGTAATATACACCAGATTTCGAAATGACAAAAATATTCTGTTTGCCTTTGTTTCGAAAACACCTTATCCAATTTGCTTTACTGCCTTTACTTTCTCCATCCCAGTACACAAGCGCTATATCGCAATCGCGACACATCGCCCTGTCTTTCTCCATCTGAGCTTGTCTACCTCGTGAACCTTTTCGAGGTTTTATTACTTTTACTGTGAATTTATCCGAAGCTAAATTACGTGGTCGTGGGTAAATTGTGTAAACTGTTACATTCGTATAACCTTTTTCAGCAAGATATTTTTGGAAAAGCGCGTCAGCTCCATCAGCACTGCCGACGAGGAAGTGCGCGTTATCTTTCATGAAAAAATCTAATACTTTTATAACTCGTTCATTCAATTGGCTTAGACTCCGTGATCCGCTTAGGAAAACGTTTTTCATTTGTTACCTCCTTTGCTTATTCAATTTGTTTAACAGCGCTGACAATTTTATCGAAAACAACTTTATTTGGCATATACTTGGTAGATTTGAGTAATTGTGGATTTGTGGCTAAGTATTCTTCAATGTTACAGTTGTGTAATACGATACATTCTGCAGCCATTGCTACAGCTGGTGATCTGGATATACCAGCTTCACAATGAACCATTAGTTTGAGATTGTTACCTAAGTGATTTTTATGGATTAGAATAAAGCGCGCGATTTTTTCTGCTGTCTCGTCTGATATGGGTTTAATCACTTCGTCAACCGCTACTTCTACATCCCAGAATCTAACAATTAGCCAAGAGTGAAATCGCCTCAGCAATTGGAGCTGAAGCGATTTCGCATTTTTTGAAACATCCTCAGGTGGGTTAAGTATTGAAATTAGTAATGTTGACGATAAGTCGTATTTAGGATTACGTGCTATGTGTTCAATTTGACTTCTCGAGAAAACACCTGCAATAATACTGCTAGTATACGTATTCATTATATCACCTCTTCACGTTCCCAACGCTTCACCAATTTGCTGAATTTTCGCTTTGATTTGCGAAATGTCCTCTTCTAATTGGCGTTTTGCTTTATCAATCGATGTTTTTGGCAATCTACCATTGATTTTGATCATTTTGTTGAATGTTGTTAGAGTGACTTTTGCATCGTCGAATCTCGCTTCCGCAACTTTCATCATTAACGATTCTGGAACATGTTCGTGATATGGTATATCGCCATAGTGAATTTCAGCGCTAAATTCTAACCATTTATCTTTAGTTGTGATATTCATACGACCACCTCATCACTCACGTGAATTTTCGCGCTTTAATGAAAAAGGTTTCACAATTCCCAATGTTGCCCATGCAACACCTATAGCCATTTCTGTAGGCCAACTACTTATCATTCCTGGTACATCAAACCAATGTACCAACAACCATCCAGAAACATAGCCAATAGCAAATCTAAGTATGAAAAGACATATACTTAGTATAATTGCTAATATGAACGCGATAATTGAAACACCTCCAAACATAAGTATGAGTTTTCGATTCATACTTCCTCCTTTCCATTTAGGTTATTATCGTTCACTTTCCAACCGTACTGAAATACAAACCATTTAGCTGCTGCTTCAGCCATCTTTTTACGCGGATGCGATGGTAAATTAAATAATTTGCGAACTTCCTTGTTGCTTATTATTTGTTGCGTCAACCAGTTGATGAAATCATCCTGCTCTTTGGATGTCCATGTGTGTTTGAGAAACCAGTTTTCTTCAGTGAAATTGATGTTGTCGTAGTTTGCGTTGACACGGTTACACATCTCCTTCAAAACAAATTCTAATGCAGGTGGTAAATTCGTTAACATTGTAAACCTCCTTTTGAAATTAAATTATTTTTTTATTTAAGCGCGCGTTTTGCGGCGACGTTTCGCTTATGTAGTTACTCTCAGCGATTGTTGCTGAAAAAAGAGATAATTCATTATTTAATTTCTATATGAAAATACAAAATAAAAAAATTCATTCGTCAAACACTTTCAACGTTAATGTGAAACCTCCGGCTACAGTAACCGGAGGTCCACACTATACACAACTTGGCAGTTCAGACACAATTGCTCACCCAACATAAGTAGGTAATCTCTCTGCTACTGATTCATCCTGTTGCTAACCAGGTTGTGGTTTAGCAGCAAGAATCCTCAGCGAGAATTGGATAAATATTAGTTTAAACACCTGTGCTGCCAAATCCACCTTTACGATTTGTATTTGCATTTTGTTCAAATTCTTCAGCACTTATTTCAATCAATTTAACATCAGGGACTTGTTGTACTAATCCTTGAACAATCTTTTGCCCTGATTTTATCGTTACAGCACTACTTCCTATATTGTGTAAATCCAATAGCCACTCATTCCTGTATTCTGAATCAATAACACACGCTCCAACTATTAATTCTTTTTTTGCCGCTATTCCCGATTTATTATGAAATACAACAGACCATCCTGTTGGTATTATCGATTTAATGCCTAATGGTATTAGACAATGACCTAGTGAAAATATTTGTATTCCACTTTTATCAACTTCTGTTTCTATACTCCAATTTTGATTCAGCGCTTTAAAATCATTAATAAACCTATCGTCAATAACAGGTACCCAGAAATCAATACCTGCATCTGTTTCAATTGCTTTTCTTGGCGCTTCAACATTCCTTGTTCTCATAAATTTTATTTCAACCATTCTATCCTCCTTTCAAGAATTGAATATTTAGTGAAAAAAGTTAGTGAACTACCGTGCCTAACTGCTTCGCAGTCTGAACACGGCTTCCTGCCCAGGCTGGACAGGCACTCTCTCCGTCACCGGAGAGAACCGCGATCCGCGGTCGATTATGTTCATTTCAACGTTACAATGCTTCAGTATTCGGCGAACTGCGCCGATTTCAGATAGCTTATGCTCAGGTTGCACACCTGTTGCAACCTTGACCATGTTGATTGCAGCGTTTAGGTCTCGGTCGATTTCGAATCCACACTTATCGCAAACGTACACCCTATCGCTTAATTGCAAATCGTCTTTAATGTTGCCACATTGACTGCATGTCTTCGATGTAGGATTGAACCTATCAACAAGACGACAGTCAGGGTGCTGGTTCACAATTCGTTGCTTAATCATACCGAGGTCAACGTACTGTAACTTTTCACCGAGACTCATGCCATTGCGATTCTTCTTCATCCAGCCTTTGATGTCTTCATCTTGCAGACATACTGTGCTGTATCGATTGACAATCGCAAACACACGAGTTCTGAAATCATCAGTAACAT
>Ga0256838_1001313_pt1 | contig 12154 bp, 10 predicted proteins | sample 4571419metaG_FD_185978 | JGI IMG/M metagenome (GOLD analysis project Ga0256838, IMG submission 185978) | Hydrothermal vent microbial communities from Guaymas Basin, Mexico - 4571-419 | ecosystem: Environmental > Aquatic > Marine > Hydrothermal vents | place: Mexico: Guaymas Basin | collected... | reverse complement strand
ATCGAGGCGATTGAGAGGGGAGAGCCTGACAAACTTGCTTTTCTCTCTCCAAAGATAGGAGACCCCGTGAGGAGGTTGCTCGTCCTGCGGGAGGTTGCGGTGAGGGGACTGCTCGACAGAAATCTTGCGGAGACAGTCCTGCTACCGGAGAGCGATTACCTCCTTGCCCGCCTCCTCAAGTTCCTCGCCTTTGAGATGCTGGGGGAGGCAAAGAAGAAAAACGATCCGGAACTTTTAGGTAAGTCCCGCAGGGTATTTGAGATGGGTGTAAAAATCCAGAGGGAATTCGAGGAGAGGCTTTTCTACCAGTCTTCATCCTCCTCCCAGTCCTCGTCCTCCCACTCTTCCTCCCAGTCCTCTTCCTCGAAGTCGTCCTCCTCCCAGAGCTCCTCCTCGAGATAATCCTCATCGTCTTCGACTTTAACCTTCTTTTTGGGTGGGGACATGGAACCTACCTCACACATATTTGGGGGTGAAAGATTTAAGACTTTTCCCCGACATCCTGGCAGGGGTTAGGGATGAGGGTTGCGGTCATCACGGAGGACGCGAGGGCCTATTACCTGATCGTGAAGACCCTCAAGGCCTACGGGATAGGGTTCTACAGCCTCAGGCCAGGTGAGAAGATCCCCTTCGACGTTGAGGTCGTCCTCGTTGATGAGGCCAGCTGGGAGAAGGTGAATTTTCCTTCCAAAATCCTCGTGAAGGACGGGGGTTTTGTAGACGAGCTCCTTGCGTTTCTTGAGGGCAGGGAAAAGTTCAGGAGGATTTTCATCGCCATAGACCCAGGGGAGAGGCCCGGTGTCAGCGTCGTGGCCGACAACCGGGTTCTTGAAGTTCACAGGATGAGAAACCCGAGGGATGTTTCCATAGTTCTTGAGCTCCTCGAAAAGTACCCTGGGGCGAGAATAAAGATAGGTCACGGTGCTAGGAGGCAGAGAACGCTCACCCTTAAGGCTCTCGGCCAGGCCCTCGGCTACGACTACCGCGTTATACTCGTGAACGAGGCGAGAACTACACCAAGGGTCGGGAACACCGAGGCCCCCGGAGTTCAGGACATAGTGGCCTCGATAAACATCGGCCTCAGGGAGGGGAGAGAGACCACCATTGGCGAGCTGCTTGAGGTCAGGGAGCCAACAAAGCGCGAGATAGAGGACATCAAAAGGAGGAGCAGGGAGCTGAGCGGCAACATAACCATATCCACGAGGCTCGCGAGGGAAGTAGCCCTTGGAAACATGACGCTCGAAGAGGCTATAGAGCGGCAGAGGCGGAAAAAGTAGCGGAGGAGTTTTATACCCTTGAGTCGTAGGATCATCGTCGTGAAAAAGCATTGGAGGTGCGAGCTGTGATCTTTGGGAGAGGCGAGGAGAACGTGGAGGAAATAAAGCTCAGGGTTGCAGAGGCCCTGAAGGTGGACGTTGGCAGGGGGATAGTCAGATTCGACAAGCAGTACCAGCGGAAGCTCGGCGTATCCACCGGGGACATAGTCGAGCTCATAGGTTCGCGCTCAACCGCCGCGATAGTAGCTAACGCTCACCCGGACGACAGGGGCCTCGACATCATTAGGATGGACGGCTACATCAGAAAGAACGCGGGGGTTAGCATAGGCGACTACGTGACGGTCAGGAAGGCCCAGGTTCAGGAGGCGAAGAAAGTTGTCCTGGCCCCGGCCCAGAAGGGGGTCATACTCCAGATACCTGGGGACATAGTCAAGCAGAACCTCCTTGGGAGGCCCGTTGTGAAGGGGGACATAATAGTCGCGAGCAGCAGGGGTGAGACCGGGTATTATGGGAGTCCCCTCGATGATCTCATCAGGGGCCTCTTTGAGACCATGCCAATTGGCTTCGGCGAGCTGAAGTTCGTGGTCGTGAACACAGTCCCCAAGGGTATTGTCCAGATAACCTATAACACCGAGGTTGAGGTTCTCCCACAGGCGGTCGAGGTACGTGAGGAGAGCATTCCGGAGGTCACATACGAGGACATCGGTGGCCTGAGCGATGCTATTCAGAAGATCCGCGAGATGGTTGAGCTCCCTCTCAAGCATCCAGAGCTGTTTGAAAGGCTGGGAATAGAACCGCCTAAGGGAGTTCTCCTCTACGGTCCGCCGGGAACTGGTAAGACGCTCCTCGCCAAGGCCGTCGCCAACGAAGCCAACGCCCACTTCATAGCCATCAACGGGCCGGAGATAATGAGCAAGTTCTACGGCGAGAGCGAGGAGAGGCTCAGGGAGATCTTCAAGGAAGCCGAGGAAAACGCACCGAGCATCATCTTCATCGACGAGATAGACGCGATAGCTCCGAAGAGGGAGGAAGTTGTCGGTGAGGTCGAGAAGAGGGTTGTTTCACAGCTCCTGACGCTGATGGACGGTCTGAAGGGCAGGGGCAAGGTCATAGTCATTGCCGCAACCAACAGGCCCGACGCCATTGACCCCGCGCTGAGGAGACCTGGGCGCTTTGACAGGGAGATTGAGGTTGGCGTTCCCGACAAGCAGGGCAGAAAGGAGATACTCCAGATACACACCAGGGGAATGCCCCTTGAGCCGTCCTTTGACAAGGAGGAAGTCTTGACGGTGCTTGAGGGGCTGGCCGGAAGGACGGATAAATTCGCCGAGGAAGTTGAGGGGATAAGGCCCCTCATTGAGGCCGCCCAGAGCGAGGAGGAAATCAAGGGGATCTTGAAGAAAAACGGTGAGCTGTACTCCGAAGTGAAGGCAAAGCTGATTGACAGGATGCTCGACAGGATAGCGGACAGGACGCACGGCTTCGTTGGAGCGGACCTCGCGGCGCTCGCAAGAGAGGCCGCTATGGTCGTTCTCAGGAGGCTCATTCAGGAGGGCAAGGTGAGTCCGGAGCAGGAGCGCATTCCACCAGAGGTTCTTCAGGAGCTCAGGGTCAGGGAGGAGGACTTCTATGAGGCCCTCAAGATGGTCGAGCCGTCAGCCCTTAGGGAGGTCTTGATAGAGGTTCCGAACGTCCGCTGGGACGACATAGGAGGCCTTGAAGACGTGAAGCAGGAACTCAGGGAGGCGGTAGAATGGCCGCTTAAATATCCTAAGGCCTTTGAGAGGCTCGGCATAACACCGCCGAAGGGAATACTCCTCTATGGTCCGCCTGGAACGGGTAAGACGCTCCTCGCGAAGGCTGTAGCGAACGAGAGCGAGGCAAACTTCATAGCCATCAGGGGGCCGGAAGTTCTCAGTAAGTGGGTTGGCGAGACTGAGAAAAGGATAAGGGAGATATTCAGGAAGGCTCGTCAGGCCGCTCCGACGGTTGTCTTCATAGACGAGATCGATGCGATAGCACCTGCCAGAGGAAGCTACGAGGGAGGAAGACACCTTGATACCCTTATCAACCAGCTCCTCACCGAGATGGATGGTATTCAGGAGAACAGCGGTGTCGTCGTCATTGGAGCCACCAACAGGCCCGACATCATAGACCCGGCTTTGCTCAGGCCAGGAAGGTTTGACAGGCTGATACTCGTTCCAGCGCCCGACGAGAAGGCCAGGCTGGAGATATTCAAGGTGCACACGAGGAGAGTTCCCCTTGCTGAGGACGTGGATCTTGCGGAACTGGCAAAGAAGACGGAAGGCTACTCCGGGGCGGACATCGAGGCCCTCGTCAGGGAGGCGGCGTTGATAGCCCTCAGGAGGGCCGTTTCAAGGCTTCCAAGGGAGGTCGTGGAAAAGCAGGGGGAGGAGTTTCTTGAGAGCCTGAAGGTCTCGAGGAGGGACTTTGAGATGGCCCTCCGGAAGGTCAGGCCCAGCATAACCCCCTACATGATCGACTACTACAAGAACTTCGAGGAGAGCCGGAAGAGAAGGGGCGGCAAGGAGGCCAGGGGGGTCGATTACTACACCTTCTGAGCCTTTCGAAATCTTTAAATACCCCTTTTTCAAACCGGGGTTTGAGGTTTTTCTGTTCTACACAGACCATACAGGGGTGTTACTGTTGAACGGGAGTCCGAGTGCAATGAAGGGCACCACGACCGTTGGCGTGGTGTGTAGGGACGGCGTCGTGCTCGCAGCGGACAGAAGGGCAACGCTGGGCAACATGGTGACGTCAAAGGAGGTAACAAAGGTTTTCCAGATAGACGATCATCTAGCCATAGCCGGTGCCGGTCTCGTTGGCGACATACTCAGTCTCGTCAGACTTCTCAGGGCGGAGGCCAAGCTCTACAGGGCAAAGGTCGGCAGGGAGATGTCAGTTAAAGCTCTGGCAACACTTGTTTCGAACGTTCTGCACGGGAGCAGACACCTCCCCTACTTCGCCTGGTTCTTGATCGGGGGGTACGATGTGAAGCCAAGGCTTTACTCGATAGACGCCGCGGGAGGCGTTACCGAGGAGCGCTTCATCGCGGCCGGTTCTGGTATGGAGTTCGCCCTCGCCCTTCTTGAGGAAAACTTCTCCGATGGGATGGGCCTTGATGAGGGCATTGATTTGGCCGTTAGAGCCGTTAAGGCCGCCATAAGAAGGGATGTTTACACCGGCGAGGGAGTTACGGTCGTCGCGATCACAAAGGAGGGCTACCGTGAGCTTGAACCGGTTCTGAAGTGAGGTGATGGGCTTGATCAGGAGAGAAACTTTCGTCGAGGACATACTCAAGGACATAAGGGCTGTCATCAACCAGATGGTTCCAAAAGAGGCGAAGGTGACCGAGGTTGAGTTCGAGGGGCCTGAGCTGGTCATCTACGTCAAGAACCCCGAGGCAATAATGCGCGACGGCGACCTGATAAGGAACCTTGCCAAAGTGCTCAAGAAGAGGATAAGCGTCCGCCCGGATCCGGACATCCTGATACCTCCCGAGAAGGCTGAGGAGATGATAAAGCAGATCGTCCCGCCAGAGGCGGAGATAACCAACATAAGCTTCGACCCCTCCGTTGGTGAGGTCATTATAGAGGCCAGAAAACCCGGCCTCGTGATAGGTAAGAACGGCGAAACGCTCCGCCTCATCACCCAGAAGGTTCACTGGGCACCGAAGGCGATAAGAACCCCTCCGATACAGAGTCAGACGATCTACTCGATCAGACAGATCCTCCAGACGGAGAGCAAGGACAGGAGGAAGTTCCTAAGGCAGGTCGGCAGGAACATCTACCGCAAACCCGAGTACAAGAGTAGGTGGATAAGGATTACCGGCCTTGGGGGCTTCCGCGAGGTCGGCAGGAGCGCGCTCCTTGTCCAGACGGATGAGAGCTACGTTCTGGTGGACTTTGGTGTGAACATAGCCGCGATGAGGGATCCTCTCAAAGCGTTTCCGCACTTCGACGCCCCTGAGTTCCGCTACGTTCTCGATGAGGGCCTTCTGGACGCGATAATCATAACCCACGCCCACCTCGACCACAGCGGAATGCTTCCCTACCTCTTCCGCTACAAGCTCTTTGACGGGCCGATTTACACCACCCCCCCGACGAGGGATCTGATGACCCTCCTCCAGCAGGACTTCATCGAGATCCAGCACATGAACGGAATGGAGCCCCTCTACCGGCCGAGGGACATAAAGGAGGTCATAAAGCACACCATAACCCTCGACTACGGCGAGGTCAGGGACATAGCCCCCGACATAAGGCTCACCCTTCACAACGCCGGTCATATCCTCGGCTCGGCCATAGTCCACCTCCACATCGGCAACGGACTGCACAACATAGCCATAACCGGTGACTTCAAGTTCATCCCAACGAGGCTCCTTGAGCCCGCCGTCAGCAGGTTCCCGCGAGTTGAGACCCTCGTTATGGAGTCCACCTACGGTGGAAGCAACGACTACCAGATGCCCCGCGATGAGGCCGAGAAGAGGCTCATAGAGGTCATCCACCACACGATAAAGCGCGGAGGAAAGGTTCTAATCCCCGCGATGGCCGTCGGCAGGGCCCAGGAGATAATGATGGTCCTCGAGGAGTACGCGCGCGTCGGCGGCATAGACGTTCCGATTTACCTCGACGGAATGATATGGGAGGCAACGGCGATTCACACGGCTTATCCAGAGTACCTCAGCAGACGCCTACGCGAGCAGATCTTCCACGAGGGCTACAACCCGTTCCTCAACCCGATATTCAAGAGCGTCGCCAACTCGCGCGAGAGGCAGGACATTATAGACTCTGGAGAGCCGGCGATAATCATAGCCACATCGGGCATGCTCGTCGGCGGTCCGAGCGTGGAGTACTTCAAGCAGCTCGCCCCCGATCCGAAGAACAGCATAATCTTCGTCAGCTACCAGGCAGAGGGGACGCTCGGAAGGCAGGTGCAGAGGGGCCTACGCGAGATACCGCTCGTCGGGGAGGATGGCAGGACGGAAGTGGTTCAGGTCAACATGGAGGTGCACACGATAGACGGCTTCTCGGGCCACGCAGACAGAAGGGAGCTCATAAGCTACGTCGCCCGGTTAAGGCCGAGGCCGGAACGCGTCATAACAGTTCACGGCGAGCCCCACAAGTGCCTCGACCTCGCATCCAGTCTGCACAAGAAGTTCAACCTCTCGACAAGGGCCCCCAACAACCTCGACGCCATAAGGTTGAAGTGAGGTGGAAACCATGCTCTCACTCCTTCTCCTTTTGGGTTACGTGCTTCTAGTTGTGGTTCTCGGCTCGATAATGCTAATCAGGGGCTTATCCTGGTTTGAAAGGCTCGACCGCGTCCTGCCGATGGTCAGCGAAAGGCGCTGCTTTGCCTACGGCTTTGTCGCCGTTGTGGTTGCTGTGATTGTTGAACTAAGTGGCTTTTTCCTGCTCAAGGAGGCCATCGCCAGCGGTACGATGCATTCCTCCTTACTCCTCGCCTCCATTGTCGTGCTCCTAATAGGGTTTGCTGAGGAAGGGGCCAAGCTCATCCCCTTCGTCGTTGAAAAAGGGGATACACTCACCAGATGGCGCTTCGCAGTTAGAGGGGCCTTCTACTTCGGCATCATCGAGGCGGTGCTCTATGCCATTAACCTCCTGATGATGGGCAACCTGATTGCGGCCCTGCTGAGGTTCCTGGTGATCATGGTCCACGTTGTGCTCACGGCCATTGCCCTGGAATCTGCCATCGTAAATGGAAGCCTTAGGGGTGGCTACGTCAAGGCCTCCCTCCTGCACGCTATCTACGACGCCCCGGTGATCTTTGCCTTCCTTGGGGCGGAGGATGCCCTGATACTCATTGTCCCCCTGGCTATGGCTGGCTTCGCCCTGCTCTTCAGCAGCCTCAACCGCGTCTTTGAAGTCGCATACGTCCTTGGCAAAAGGAAAATCGAGGAAAGAAGGAAAGCGAGATTGGAGGAGGAAAATCCAGAAGCCCCCACAATCGCTCCTGAGCAGGGGGACTTTACCTTTTCGCCTTGAACCTCTCCTGGAGCTCGTAGAGCTGGGCGACTCTCTCTATCGTGTCCGCTTCCTCCGGACTTTTATCTTCCCTCAACGCCACGTAGCGCGGGAACCTTAACGCGAAACCGCTCTTGTACTTGGGGCTCTTCTGTATCTCCTGGTAGGTAACCTCTATGACCACCTTTGGCTCAATCTCGACGAACTTGCCCTCCTCGCGGATGATGAGGGGCTTGAGCATCTTGGTGAACTCCACCAGATCCTCGTCGGTGAAACCGCTCCCGACCTTTCCAACCGGGACGAACTCACCGCTCTCCGGGTCGTACGCACCGACGAGGAAGGAACCGAGCAGGTGTGCGCGCCTTCCCTCGCCCCACTCGGCGCCGATGATGACCAAATCGAGGTTCTCCATCGTGGGCTTGATCTTGAGCCATTTCTTTCCGCGATTTCCGGGCTCGTAGATCGCGTCAAGCCTCTTTGCCATGAGCCCCTCGTGGCCGAGCTCCAAGGCCCTCTTGTAGAACTCCTCGGCTTCGTCGACCTTCTTCGTAACGAGCTGTTCGGCGAGCTTTATCTTATCGCTCTCCTCGACGCTCTCCTCGAGCCTCTTCCGCCTCTCGGTGAACTTCGTGTCGATGAGACTTTCGCCGTTGACGTAGAGAATATCAAAGAGGTTGAGCTCGAGCGGGATCTTCTCAATCATCTCCTCGATGTTGTACTTCCTCCTGAACCTCCTCAGGACGTACTGGAAGGGCCTCGGACGACCGTTCTCGCCAACGGCAACCAGCTCACCCTCTACTATGACCTTAGAAGGCTTCAGCGAGGCCTTTACCGCCTCGACTATCTCTGGAATCGAGCGGGTGACGTTCTCAAGCCTCCTCGAGTAGATTATCACCTTATCCCCGTCGCGGTGGACCTGAACCCTCGCTCCGTCGTACTTTATCTCGAAGGCGGCTTCACCGCCCATCTCAATGAGTGCGTCCTTAACGCTCGCGGCGTTTTGTGCCAACATGGGCCTTATCGGCTTCCCGATCTGTATGCTCACCTTCGAGAGTCCCTCGTTCCCTTCAAGCTTCGCTATCTTCGCCACGTAGCCGAAGTCGCTCGTTAGCATATAAGCTCTCTCAACAAGCTCAACCTTTACCTTAAAGGCCTCGGCTATGGCATCGCGCAGGATTCCCTCGGCAACCCCGGTCCTCATAGTTCCGAGGACTGTCCTCGCTATGTACTTTCCCTCCTCAGGCCCGGCGTCCATGAAGAGATTGGCCAGATATTTCATCTTCCTGTCCTGGCTCCCCTCTCCGCTCGCCTCGGCAACCTTAACGAAGGTGTTGTAGACGCGCTTTATCGTGAGGGGCTGGCTGAAGAAGCTCTTCTGCCTTCTCTTCTTGAGGGCTAAAGCCACGCTCTCGCCCAAGTCGCCGGTATCTTTAATCGAGTTCTCGATTTCCTTCTCGGGGACACCCGTTGCCATCGAAACGGCCTTTATCAGGAGTTTTTCACCAACTCCGAGCTCGCGCTCGTCCCAATCCGGGAAGACCTTGCCGAGAATCAGGTAGGGCACTATCTCAAGCAACTCGTCGGGCGTTTTCTTGAGGAAGTCCGCCACAAACTTCGTCTTGAGCGTTTTGAGCGTGGTCTTCTCAAGCCTCCTGTAAAGTTCGGCTAACTCGGAGTACCTCATGTCACCCACTCTCACCACCGACTGAAATACGGTGAAGGGGATAAAAACTCAGCGCTTCCCCGGAAGGAACCTCATTGCCTCAAAAATCGCAGTGAGCGTGAAGCCAATTGCGAAGGCCAAGATGGGGTTCAGCTTGCCGTAAAAGAGCAACCACACCGCGAATCCTCCGGCGGTGCCGGACAGTACAACGCCGAGTTTGTGCTCCCTTTCCATGTTGGCGTACGTGGCCGCGATGATTAAGACGACCGCGATCAGGAACAGCGTTGTGTTCATCGGTATCCCTCCCCAAACCATCTTCCGACCTTTGGCTTCCCCTCGTGGATCTCCGCCACGTCGTAGGGTACATTGAGGTCGGCGAGGAGGGCTTTCGCACTTTCTAGTTCCTTCTCCCGGACGAGCGCGAAGAGGCCCTTCCCGAGCATTATCATCGAGCTCGGGCTCTTAAGAACCCTGTCGAGTTCCCCCGCCAGTTCAAGGAGCTCACCTGTGAGCAGGCCAGTCCTCTCGGCGAAAGCTCTGGCGAGGGCCATTAGCCTTTCTGGAGTTGGATCCTTCAGGAGTTTCTCCAAAGATTTCCTCCCCTCGACTTCTATGACCTTCACAACCTCGCCGTCGAGTATCTCCTTCGTCGAGAGCCTTCCGAGGGGAACGACCAGAACCTTGTAGTCCTCGAAGAAGAGGTTATCAACGACTCCACACCCTGGCCCGCCGGCTTTGATTCTAACTTCCATTCCCCCGGCGAGCTGGGCTACAACGTCCCCGAGACCGCCTTTGTTCACGACTTCCGCCTCGTGGGCAATTTGGGCCGCTTTGAGCCACGTCCCTCCGAAGGCGTAGCTCAGTGCCAAAGCCGTGCCGAGAGCGCCCCCCGCGCTGTTGCCGAAGCCGTAGCCGCTCGGGAAATCAAAATACTGCCAGATTTCAACCTCGCCTATGAAATCCTTTGGAACGATCTTCTCGGCGACGGAATAACTTATGACGGCCTCTTCCCTCTTCACGGGCTCCCCGTTGAAGGCCACATGGATGTGCCTTTCCAGCGTGCCTGTTTCTATGCTGGCGAAGACGTTCGTTCCCTTGTCTAGGTTTATTCCCGCCCCGAGTGAGCCGGCTTTGAGCGGATCATCGTGAAAGACCGGGACAAAGAAGGCAGTTATGTGCGCTGGAACAAAAGCTCTGACGAGCATTTCATCACCTCCAGAAGGAGTTGAGCGGAGCTTTTAAAAGGGTTTAGAGGGAAAAAGAGAAAATCATTCCTCGACCACGTACACCGGCACCTTGCCGTGCGGTATGCCGTACTTCTTGCCGTACCACTCGCTCAGGAGGTACCAGGCGCCGATGAGCAGCAGAACTCCAAGCGGAAGGAGAACCATCCAGCTCTTGACTCCAATGCCAAAGAGGACGTAGAGGATTAAGCCGACGCTTGATGCCGTTACCGCGTAGGGTATCTGAGTCGTAACGTGGTCTATGTGGTCGGAACCGCTGAACATAGAGCTCATAATCGTTGTATCGCTTATCGGGGAGCAGTGGTCGCCGAAGATGCCGCCCGCGAAGACTGCACCGATGCTAGCGAAGACCTCCGGGCCAACGCTACCCGTAACCCCGTAGGCGAGCGGAATCGCTATCGGGAGCATTATGCTGAACGTTCCCCAGCTGGTTCCCGTTGTGAACGAGATGAACATTGAGATGAGGAAGACTATCAACGGAACCCACGCCCCGGTTATGCCCGCGTCCTTTGCAATGCTGACGACGTAGGAGGACGTTCCAACTGCCTCGGTCGCGTTTTTCAGGCTCCATGCGAGCAGGAGTATGGTGTTGGCTATGACCATCTGCTTCATGCCGCGGACGATCGCATCTTCCGCTTCCTCAATGGTCATCTGCTTTGTTGCGAGGACGAGGGTGAAGGCAACGACGACCATCGCAAAACTGCCCCAGAGCAGTGCGAGTGCGGGGTCGGAGTTCCCGAGGACTTTCATAAGACCCCCTTCGGCGTAGACTTTGCCACCACCGCCGGTGTACCACATGCCGTAGAGGGTTACGAATATCAGCGTCAGTATCGGCCAGACGAAGAGGTGTACACTTCCACCTTCCTTTGGCATCCCGAGGTCAACCTCTGTGGTCATCAACGGCTTCGCACCGTCGCGGAGGACCTTTCCAGTCGTCCTTGCGCGGTACTCGGCGTGGAGCATCGCACCATAGTGCCTGTGGGTGTAGGCCACGATGAACACGAGGATTATGGCGAGTATTGAGTAGAACCTGAAGGGAACGCTGTGCATCCATGCTCCATAGGCACCTCCAACCGAGGTTAAGTCGACGTTGAGTTCGTTAAAGGACTTCCCTATGAGGCCGACTTCGTAGCCGATCCACGTTGAGACCACCGCAAGTCCTGCAACCGGCGCTGCAGTCGAGTCGTCTATGTAAGCCAGCATCTCCCTCGAAACGCGCGTCCTGTCCGTTATTGGCCTCATTGTGTTTCCCACTATTATCGTGTTAGCGTAGTCGTCGAAAAATATGAGAACCCCAAGCAACCAGCCCATTAACGAGGCTCCCCTGCTCGAGCGAACCCTCCCAGCTAAAGCCCTCCCAATGGCCAGGGCACCCCCGGATTTATAGACGAGTCCAACTCCCGCACCGATCAGAAAGTCAAAGAGCAGGATTTTGGCGTTCCAGTCGTCGGTTGCACTGGCCACGATCCAGTCCAGGGTCTGGGTTGTTCCGGTTATCGGATTCCACCCGGATAACATCCATCCCCCTACCCATACTCCTGCGAACAGGGCCAGCACGACCCTTTTTGTCCATATGGCCAGTATGATGGCCACAAGCGGTGGGAGCAGTGACAGCACGCCAAATTCAGGCATTTAACTCACCTCCAGTTGGTTCGTGATCCCAAGGATTTTGGGTAGGTATATAAGTCTTTTGTAAATTTCTTCGACAAATTGGCGAATCTCAGAAAATTCTTCGAAAAGTTCGCCGGCTGGACACGCGGGCAAATTTTAAAAGTGCATCATTATGTATTATTTCAGGTGGTAGAAATGCGCATGGTGGGGTTTGCAGGGGCACTGATAGTGATCTTCGCCCTCTTCATGCCCTGGTTCCATAGCACTATGCTGGGATACGAATCCGTGTCCTTCTACAAGATGGCGGAAAGCACCTATTCAAACCTCGATGAATTCCTGAAGACCTTTCAGTAC
>Ga0256838_1001310_pt1 | contig 12198 bp, 11 predicted proteins | sample 4571419metaG_FD_185978 | JGI IMG/M metagenome (GOLD analysis project Ga0256838, IMG submission 185978) | Hydrothermal vent microbial communities from Guaymas Basin, Mexico - 4571-419 | ecosystem: Environmental > Aquatic > Marine > Hydrothermal vents | place: Mexico: Guaymas Basin | collected... | reverse complement strand
ACAGAATTAGAGGATTCATCTCTACCATGAAAAAGAACAATCGTTCGGTGCTTGAGGAGTTGGGTAATGTATTGAAAAATGAAGTTTATCTACCTGTTTTTGTTTGATGCTGAATGGTTACAAAAAAGTTTTTAAAAGAGCTTTCAAAGCTACCAGCAGAATATGCAAAAACAATTGAAGAATTTATTTTTGATGATTTACCAAATTATTCAAGTTTAAGCGATATTGGAAAAGTTGAAAAAATGACTGGTTACAAAAATTATTTCAAAATAAGATTTGGTAATTATAGAGTTGGAATTAAAAAAGAGAATGATTGTATAATTATCGAGACAGTAAAACATAGAAGAGAAATTTACAAGTACTTTCCATAAAATACCTAACAAAAATTTATAAATAGGCATTGAACTAAAAATCACAGCTAACCCTCTAACACTATCTAAAATCTCAAATCTCTTCCCTATATACAAGCCTAATTTTAAAATCAATCATAGTCAAATGTCATAGCTTGTGTTTTAGAAATATGGCTTAAGGAATACTATACAATTTCTGATATAATACAACTAATTTTTATTTAGGATTTTAACATTATGAAAAAACATTATACATCACTACTCTCTTTAAGCTTTGGTAAATTTGCTTCTAAGGCATTTCCTTCATCCGTACAAAATATTATTAACAAAGGGTATGTCAAGATGATGGGGCTTGATATGTCGGAATTTGCTTCAGCAGACTCTTATACAACGCTCAATAAACTCTTTACTAGAGCATTTGAAATACCTCGTAGTATTTCTAAAGACCAAAGTGACCTTATCTCAGGTGTCGATGCACTTATCACAGATGCAGGGGTTATCACAGAGGGGAAAGCCTATCAAATCAAAGGAATGGCATACAACATCTCTGAATTATTTGGTAGCTATCATCAAGAGTCGGTAGAAGAAGTAGAGGGAGGAGAGTTTATTAACTTTTATCTCTCACCCAAAGATTATCATCGTTATCATATGCCAATGGAGTTACAAGTACTTTCTCTTACACATATCCCAGGTAAACTTTATCCTGTTAATTTTCCTCTTTTACGTCATAAAAAAGACCTCTTTATAGAAAATGAACGTGTGGTACTAGCATGTAAAGACAAAAAAAACAGAACCCATATACTCGTACTTGTAGGGGCATTAAATGTAGGCAAGATGATTGTGACTTTTGAAAAGAATGTACAAACCAATTCTGATATACGAGAGCCTCAACATTATACCTATACCGATTTATGGCTAGAAAGAGGCGAACTTTTTGGATGGTTTGAGATGGGGTCAACCATTTTGACATTTTCACAAAAAGGAAGTATCTTACCTGATGTAGCCATCAATCAAAAAGTAAACTTTACAGATATTTTGGGCAAAATACAATAAATAGAGAGAATCAAAAAGGGAGCGTTAAAGATGAAGATTAAAGAGATAAAAGAGTACGCAGAAGTACGCGTCAAGGCTAGAGCGTATCTTTGTTATATTATAGGAAGAAGTATTTCTAATACTATCCAACATACAGATATAAACAAGGTACTTACCAAATTAGAAAATCTAAATGACACCATTAGCAAAGCAGAAGCGATTTATGCCTTAGATATAAATGGTATCCAAATGGTAGATAACACCTCTAAAAATAAAAAACTTAGAGGTCTAGGCAAAGGGGAAGATAGAAGCGATAGAGCCTATTACTACAAAACTATTAAAGAGCATCGTTGTACGCTCACCGAGCCATATCCATCACTAGTAAGCAATACCATGGTAGTGACGGCTTCTTTCCCTGTCTATGATGAGGATGATACGCTTTTGTTTATGGTCTGTGTCGATATTTCTTTAGCCAATATCCTACGTATGGTACACCCTTCTTCTGTCGATTCAGTTGCAGGGTTCATTAGTAAGATAGCCTATACTTCATTTTCTGTAGCCTTAGCTGCTGTTGCCTTACTTTTATTTATAAAAGGGATTACCTCTTTTCTACACTTTGGATGGGATTTTTCGAGTATAGATATTAACCAAATCTTTAAAGCCACCATTCTATTGACCCTCTCTTTGGCTATTTTTGACCTAGTCAAAGCGATATTTGAAGAAGAAGTCTTAGGAAAAGAGAAAAAACGTGATGATAGTGAAGGACATCAGACGATGGTACGCTTTTTGGGGTCTATCATTATCGCTTTGTCTATCGAGGCCTTAATGCTCGTCTTTAAGTTTGCCCTGACTGATCCTGTCAAGCTAAAATATGCTGTGGCTCTTATCGCTGGAGTTTCATTGTTACTGATTAGTCTTTCACTTTATATGAAATTTTCTCGTAATGATGAAAACCGTAGAAAAAAGAAATAGCCCATGCAAAAAGATACAAAAAAAGAACTCATTATCTTTGATATGGATGGGACATTGGTCAACAGTTCTATTACCATTGCCCATGCTATTAATTATGTCCGTAAAAACCTAGGCTTTGAGCCTATGGAAGCTTCGTATATCTTAGGGCTTGTTAATGACCCTACTATCAATCCTGCACAAACATTTTACCATAGCAAAGCCTTTGACAAAACACATGAAAAGTGGTTTTCACAATACTATACACAAAATCATAAAAATGAACTCATTCTCTATGATGGGATTGAAGATTTACTCAAAGAACTAAAGCAAAAAGGGCATCTCTTGGCTATTGCTACAAATGCATACAGAGCATCTACATTAGAATCGCTTACCCATTTGGCTATCTATGACCTTTTTGATGCCATAGGATGCTATGATGATGTACCACAAGGAAAACCCCACCCTGATATGCTCGTTAAAGTCCTCAAAGACTTAGATAGCAAAGTAGAAGATGCTTTGTTTATAGGAGATGGTCCACGAGATGAAATGGCCGCCAAGAAGATACAGATGGACTACATCATGGTAGATTGGGGATTTACAGACCATGACAATGATAATGCTGTACAAACCGTAGCTAAGCTTAGAAAAATGTTAGTGAAGTAAACTATAAAAAAAGGATAAAAATGAAATTATTATTACTCTTATCTATGGGTGTGATGGCGTATGCTCAAAGCTTTTATGTTTTGAGTGGGGTGGATTCTTATAGAATCCTCGTAGCCGATATGTCTAAAAAAACAGAAAAATACAATGGGGATATAGAAAAATTGATGCAAGGCATCTCCAAAGAAATAGGCATAGTGACTAGTAATAAAGATTCTCGTGTACTGGCTTTGCTTGTGAGTGATGTTTCTATGGGTGAGGTGATTGGACTCAAAATAGAATTAGAATTAGGTGAATATGTCCTACGTAAAGGTGATACACAAAATATTTTTGCCCTGACATATATGGATACGAAGCTTATCGCACCTGATTTTAAAGATGAGGAAGATGTAGAAGACCAATTGGCTGATAGTATAGAAGAGATGTTAGAAAGCTTTAAACTTCAACATATCGAAGACAATACAAATCAATCTTCCCATAACAAAACAGTCACCCATGAAACCTTTGCTTCTGATATGGACTATGAGACGAAGTATAAAACAGCCCTAGATAAAGCCAAAAAAGAGGGGAAGCCACTGATGATTTTTATGACCACTTCTTACTGTCCATGGTGTCGTAAATTAGAAAATAGAGTTTTATCTCAAAGTAAAATAGATAAAAAAATCAAAGAAAAGTATATCCCTTTGATGCTCAATCTCGATACCAGTACCTACCCCAAACAGTTTGCTAAGACACGCTTTACCCCTATACTTTATATCGTAGATAGTCATGATGAAAAGATACTTCATCAATTTGTAGGGTATAATAATAGAGATGGTTTTTTAAGACTTTTAAAATAAAGAAGAAAGAAGAAAAATATGGATCTTTGGATAATTATAACATTTTGTTTGGTACTGTTGGCTATCGTCGTAGGTGGGTATGTGTATATGTTTTTGCATATCATGCGATGTGACCCTAGAGAGATAGATTTTAGAGAAAAGACAGGTCACAAGAACAACCTCATCGCACATAAGTACAAAGATGAAGCGATACAATAAATTTATAGTACTTTAGATAATGTCTGATATACACGACACTCTTTGAGTAGTGTCGTGTGTGAACCCCTACAGATAATCTCTCCCTCTTCAAATACCAAAATTGTATCAGCATCTTCAATCGTACTAAGCCTATGGGCTACAGTAAAGGTAATCATAGTGGGTTTCAATGCATCTAGGGCTTCTTGGATGAGGGCTTCGCTTTTGTTGTCTAGGGCTGATGTAGCTTCATCGAGTATCAGTATCTCAGGGTTTTTGTATAAGGCTCGTGCCAAAGAGATACGTTGTCTTTGTCCTCCTGATAGATTGTCTCCATTTTCTGATAATTTACTATGTATCCCCATCTCTAATTTTTTTACAAACTCCATAGCATGGGCTTTTTGTAAAGCTTCTATCACACGCTTTTCATCATAAACATCCCCATAAGAGACATTATAGGCGATAGAATCATTGAAGATATAGACACGTTGGGTTACATAGGCAATCTTTTGATGTAAAGAGTGTAAAGTATAGTTTTGATAGTTTTCCCCATTGATAGTAATCGTCCCTCCACTTGGGTCATAAAATCGTACAAGTAGATTGACTAAAGAGCTTTTACCTGCACCAGAATCACCCACAAGTGCAATGCTATCACCCTTTTTGGCATGGATAGAAATATCTTGAAGAGCCATCTTATCTTCATAAAATAAAGAGACTTTATTGAGTACTAGTGACTCTATAGACGATGAAAGTTCTTTTTCTCCAGAGCATATTGTCGCTTGGGTATGAAGAAGCTCAAACATACGCTCATGGGCTACAACAGCATCTTGTGATTGGTTATAAAGCTTAGAGATACGTTTGATAGGGGTATAAAGCATGAACAATGCTGCGGCAAAAGAGACAAACTCTCCACTACTCATACGTCCTTCCAAAACCTCTGTTGAACCTATATAAATCACCATACCAATAGCAATAGAACCCAAAATCTCCATGATAGGTGTGGTAAGGGCATTGATTTTGACTTGTTTGAGTAAGTATTTAAACACCGATTGATTTTCTTTGGCAAATTTATCTTGTTCGAGCTTTTGAGAAGAGTTGGCTTTAATAATTTCTATATTGGAAAAAATCTCAGTCAAACGTGCTGTCATACTAGAAGTCGTTTCTTGGGAAAGCTTAGAATATTTTTTCATTTTTTTTGCCAAAAGACTCAAAGGATAAAGAGCCAAAGGCATAATAATCAAAAAATAAAATGCCAATTTTGGACTTTGGTATATCACATACGTAGTAAGTGCCACCACCGTCAAAACTTCACGGATAAAATACGGTATGATAGTCGTCACCACATTTTGTATACGTGTAATATCATTGGTAATACGTGAGAGTATCTCTCCTGTATGGATAGAGTGAAAAAATTGCATATCTTGGTAGCTAAGATGAGAGACAAGGTTATTACGTAATTTTCGCACCACATCTAGCCCAATATAGGACATATAATAGGTTTGGATATACTGCCCTATCCCTTTGAGACTAAAGACCAATACAAGAAGTAAGGGGATAGTTATCAAGGCATCACTACTCTTAGCGATAAAAACATCATCAAGCAAAGGCTGTATAATCTTTGCTGTCCCTGCTGTACCTATGGCTACAGCTATCATACCCAATATCGCTAAGATAAATTGTCTTTTATAGCCTATCAGATACGGTAGGTATTGTCTAAAAAGTTCTTTCATACCACTAAGACTTTTCCCATACTGTGCCGTTAGGGGTATCCATAATCGCTACACCCAAAGTATGAAGTCTATCACGAATTGCATCAGAACGTACAAAATCTTTAGCCTTTTTAGCCTCATTTCTCTCTTCTAACAAAGTTTCAATTTGGGCTTTTAACTGCTCATCAACCCCTATCTGAAAGTAAGAAAAAGGCTCTCTCCCTCCAAAGCCCAAAAGGGTATCTATCATTTCGATATTTGCATATAACTCTTTTTTGAGTGCTTTGTCCTTAGGATTGCTATCTAATCCATCATTCCCTAGTGCTACCATCTCATCTATCTTAGCCAATGCGATAGAGATATTGAGGTCATCTCCCATGGCATCAAGTAAAGCTTTTTTAAATACTTTATTGGCACTAGATGCTGAAGTAGGCGAAATACGTTTTTTGAGTCTATAGAGTTTATCTAAGCGTTTTTTACTTGTTTGTAGTTCTACCTCAGAAAAGTTAAAGTCATTTCTATAATGTACAGAATTAAGATAATAACGCAATACCTCAGCATCATAAATCTCTAAAGCATCTTTGAGGAAAAAGCTATTGCCTAGTGATTTGGACATTTTCTCTCCATCTATCTGTACGAAACCATTGTGCATCCAATACTTGGCGACTTCATGCCCTGTACTACACCTACTTTGGGCAGCTTCATTTTCGTGATGAGGAAAGAGCAAATCAGCCCCTCCACCATGTATATCTATACTATAGCCATCTTTTGCCTCAAAGTGCTTTTCTATCATCGCAGAACACTCGATATGCCACCCAGGTCTTCCAGAAGAAAATGCCGTATCAAAACAAATATCTTCACTCCCCTTACACGCTTTCCAAAGGGCAAAGTCTTTTGGATTGCGTTTTTGGCTTGTGTGTGCTACACGGCTTTGACTCTCTTCATCACTCACACGATGAGAGATACTACCATAAGATGCATCTTTACTCGTATCAAAATAGACATCCCCACTAGAGATAAGATAGGCTATATCTTTATCCAATAAGGTTTGTATCATCTCCTCTATAGCATGAAGTGATTGGGTGGCTTTGGGTTCTATCGTAGCACGTTTGACCCCAAGTAGTGCCATCTCTTTTAGATAACGGTCGATATAAAAGTCTGTTATCTCTTCCATCGTTTGCCCTGTTTGCTCTACCTTTTTGATAATCTTATCATCTATATCGGTAAAATTCTTTGCCATTGTGACACGATACCCATGGGCTTCAAGACTACGAGAAAGCAAATCAAAGGCAAGACTAGAACGTGCATGACCTAAGTGTGCATTATCATACACCGTAGGGCCACAAACATAAAGTGAAGCTTCATTGGCTCGTATGGGTTCAAAATGGCATTTTGTTTTTTGGATGCTATCATAGATGTACATGTCTTTTACCTTTAAATATAGTATTCTCCAAGTGTAGCAAAACAAGCCCAAAGAACATTAGAACGTGATTATATCAAAATTATCTAAGCTAAGAGTTGGTTTGAAATTTCTATTTTTGAAATTTTATAAACTCCAAATAGAATATAAACAACTTCTGCCAATATTTCATTGGAAATAAATACATTTTTTGATATTAAAATTTCTTCAGCAATTTTTGCCATTTTACTATTATCATTCATAAAATATCTAATAATATAGTTGGAGATGTAATCTAACAAATATTAGGCAATAGCATTATAAATACTCCTATTTTCTCCATAATAATTTGTATAAAAATGCGTATAAACCTCTGTATTTTTTATCTCTAAGACTTCATCAGGATAACTTTTTTCAGGTAGATAGAATAATTTATCTTCAATAATTGTTTTTACTTGTGCTTTTATCTGTGAACTTTCACGCCAGAGTACTACTTTTAGCTTTTCTTTTTTTAGCGTATCCAATAACTCTTTAGCAACTTTTTTGACCTCTTTTTCATCTTCTTTAGTTAAATTTTCTTTAGACAAAAGGTCATAGAGTGCCAAAGTCTCCTCATCTTCTAAGCCTTCTTTTATAGAGCGTTTTTCTTCTTCGCTAAGTTTAGAAGCAAATGCTATTAGTTCATCAAAAATCTTTTGTATCGCTTTATCATCTTTTGCTTGATTATAAGCTTCAATAATTTTTTGATATTTTTCATAAAAATCAACGCGTGTAGGGTTTTGTTCTAGCATTCTTTTGAGCTTTTGCTCTATGGCTTTTTCTAGGTCAAAAAGCATTTGATTTTTTTGTGTATTTTTAGCAAATTTTTGAGAAAGCATAGCAATATCTAACTTTGATATATTGATTATCGTTTCTTCTACATTTTCTTCTTCTTTGAGTGATACAGACGCATCTACACTCTTTTGTAGTTTCAAGATAACAGCAGATATATCAGCCCCTTTCTCTTTTGTATTCAACCTCTTATAGATTGCTTTGAGTGCGTCATATTCTTTTTCAAAGTTTTTGGCTTCTTTTTCAGGAAAAAGGGCTTGGTATTTTTTAAATATTTCATTTGATAAAAGTTCAAACTTACTTCTGCTTTTAGGATTGATAGAGATAGCTTCGGTGGCTTTAGCAATTAAAGACAATCTCTCCAAAGGACTTCCATCAATAAGCGTTAAAATATCAAAATCTAATGTTTTTAAATACGCCGATATAATCTCAATATTCTCTTTCAATATCTCTGCTAGTTCTTCTGTGGTAAGTGTTGGACTTTTCCATTCTTTATTAGAACCTCCTCTTTTACCCTCTCCATAAGTAGAATAGGCTTTTTCTAACTCTTCGTAAACATTGCCATAATCAACAATCAAACCATTCTCTTTTTCATCGTCATAGACCCTATTTGCTCTTGCGATAGTCTGCATAAGTGTATGCCCTTTGATAGGCTTATCCAAATAAACCGTACTCACACACGGGGCATCAAATCCCGTAATCCACATCGCACAGACAATAGCGATACGAAAAGGATTTTCTGCGTCTTTAAACTCTTTTTCCAAATCTCTCCCACTCATCTTTTTTCGGTGTGGTTCAATATCCAACTCTAGCTTTCTAAATTTATCTATTTCATTTTGTTCACTACTGACAACCACACAGATTTCTGTCTCTTTGATGCGTTTGTATTTTTGCTTTAACTCTAATTCTTCTTCTTGGCTTTGAGCATTTTTTATTTTAGTGCTAAATTCTACAAGATACGCTTCCCAATACTCCATCATATAATCATACATTCTAACAGCCGTAGGTTTATCAAGAGCCACAAACATTGCTTTACCTTGATAACCTCGTTCGTTAAAGTGCCATACCAAATCTTTGGCAATGGCTTTAAGGCGTTTGGGTGCTGTGAGTATGGGATAATTTTTGCTAAATAGTCTTTGTAATTTCTTCTCTTGGTCACTATCAAGATTTTCATTTTCAAGAATATTTGCCATTTCATCATTAAGCTTAGGATTATCTATCTCTAGCTTTCCCCCTCTGCTTACATACATCAATTCTAGCGTAGCCCCATCTTCTATGGCTGATTTAAAATCATAAATAGAGACATATTCACCAAAGATATTTTTGGTTATCTCTTTCTCTTCATCAAAAATCGGTGTACCCGTAAAACCCAAATAAGAGGCATTGGGAATGGCTTTGTATCGCATATTTTTAGCAAAATCTCCCCCTTGTGTTCGGTGGGCTTCATCGGAGATAACGATAATATCCTTTCTTTTGCTCAAAAGTGGATACTCGGACTCTTTTTTACGGTCAATAGAAAATTTATGAATAATCGTAAAAATATATTTGTGATTTTCTGTCAAAAGTTTGCGTAAATCCTTACGGCTTTTAGCCACGCATTTACTCTGTTTTCCTATCACACCCACAGCTTTAAAGGTATCTACAATCTGACTTTCAAGTTCTGACCTATCAAGCACTATCAACATCGTAAAACTTCCCTCAAATTTTCGTTGTACCTTTTGAGACAAAAACACCATAGAATAACTCTTTCCACTGCCTTGTGTATGCCAAAACACACCCAACTTTCCCCTAAGTTCAGACAAGTTTTTTACATTTTCTAAAGTCTTATTTACCCCAATATATTGGTGATTTTTTGCCATAAGTTTACTTATCTTATCCGAACTATCATCAAACAAAATAAAGTTTTCAAAAATATCCAAAAGCCTATTTTTATCACAAGTCCCTCGCAAAGTCGTCTCTAGGCTTACAATCCCCTCTGTATCTTCTTCAATTCTTTTCCACTCGTGAAAAAATTTATAAGGACTCGTAATCGTCCCTACTTTACTATCAATTCCATTAGAAAGAAGTACAAAAGCATTATGATAAAATAGATGAGAAATTGTGTCTTTATAGTCTGTGAGATTTTCATCATAGGCATATTGTAAATCTTTGTATTGTGCTTTTAGTTCCATAAATACTAAAGCAATACCATTGACAAAACAGACCACATCAGGTCTTCTATTATAGATATTACCTTTGACTTCAAACTGTCTTACAGCCACGAAATGATTATTTGTAGGCTCATCAAAATCAAAGATTTTAAGTCGTTTCTTTTGTAACACTCCTCTATCATCAGCAAAGCTTACCTCAACACCATCTTTGAGCATTTGATAAAACTTATGATTGATATGCCCCAAGCGTTTCTCTGTCGTATCTCTACTAAGTTCTTCATACACATCTGCATAAGCTTTAGGAGGAAGATTGGGGTTTAATATTTGAAGCTGGGGAAGAAGAAACTTTTGAAGCACAACTTCACTCTTTGTATCACGACCAAGCAGTCCATCACGCCCCATAGTCTCATTACCCCAAGCACTCTCTATCTCCCAACCCAAATCGGCTAATACATCAACAGTAGCTTGTTCTACTAAATTGTCTTCATTATAATCATTTCCCATAATCTTTTCCTTTAGTTTATTTGTAACAAAATAAGTATTTTTTTCATTCCAAGGGTAGGCATAAGACCTACCCCTACGGATATACGACCTTTTGTAGGGGTAGGTTTTATGCCTACCCTAAATATTGGAGTTTTAAATTACTTTATATTTCACCAAAATCTAAACTTCAATAATCCCCGTCATCAAACGAGGCAACAAAATATCCCTTGCTTCTTTTAGATTTTGGTTTTGATTTAATAAATTATTTTTTAATTCTAGCATTGGTATAGCCAATTTTGAAAACTTTTCTAATATAAACTTTTTAGGTATTACAATTTTTAATTTTTCAAAATCTTTTTGATTAATAGCAGGATAAGTTGCTCCAGTTGCAACGGCAACAACACTATCAATAAATTTTTGATTTGATATAGAAAGATAAATAAAAGCATAATTTATAATTTCAATAGGACTTAAAACAACAAAACCTGTAGAAGCAATTAAAGTATTATCATTATCAAGAATAAGACTATATGTTTTTCTATTTGGACGAACTGTAGAGAATATAATATCACCATATCTCAAAATTCTTCTTGCTCTACTTGGTGCATTTTCAAATAATATTTTTTCAGGTTCTTGAAAATAACCCGTTTCTGTTGATGCAATATCTATATATTTTATTTCTTTTGGTGCAGTTTTTTTAGATATACTTTTTTCATTAATATTTGCTATATTTGTTATTTTTTTCCTCTCCCACCCAAAAGGTAACCCACTTTCATCATCAATCTCTAATTTAACCCCATCAATCCTAAAGCGTAAAAACCACTCTTGATAAGTAAGCCTTGCTTTCTCTTCTAAGAGTTTTATCTGTTGTAGATTATTTTCTATAAGGTCATCATAATTTGATAGGATTTTTGCTATTTTCTTTTGGGTTTTTAGGGGTGGGAGATTGATTTTTAAACTTCTTAATATTTCTAATCTAATTCCTTTTACTGTTGCACCTGTTCCTAAGTTTTCTAACTTAGATGAATTTAAAATAATAGTCCATAATAAAAATTCCATTGTTATTTTTTCATTTGGAACTAACGCTTTTAAATCCTGATTAATTGCCATATCAGAACCACTAATAAAAGCTCTACCTAAACCCATTCTTGTTGCGATAATAAGAGTATTCTTTAAAATCAAATTAGATGCACTATTTTCTAATCCTTTTTTCGTAATTTTGTCTTGTGTTTTATTAAGATGATATTTCCCATCAATCATATCTTTTACTGAACACCAATAAATATTACCATTCCAATAATCTTTTTTATTTTTAGAAGGAGTTCCTCCACCAATAATTTTAAACAGAACATCCCCTAACCGTACCTCTTCCCAATCTTCAAAACTCATTTTAAAATCTCACTCATTAAATTATTGGACTCTTTATGTAGTTTTGCTAGTTCATTATGAATTTCAGACATTCGCCCCTCATAGTCGAACTCTTCATCTATCTCTATATAATGTCCCCCATTGTCAAGACCACTAAATAAAAATCCTTATTATCTAAACCTGTGACACCTTAGGTAACATATCATTCTCATCAAATTTTAAATTATTAACACCAGAGAAATAAGCCTCATT
>Ga0256838_1001307_pt1 | contig 12209 bp, 10 predicted proteins | sample 4571419metaG_FD_185978 | JGI IMG/M metagenome (GOLD analysis project Ga0256838, IMG submission 185978) | Hydrothermal vent microbial communities from Guaymas Basin, Mexico - 4571-419 | ecosystem: Environmental > Aquatic > Marine > Hydrothermal vents | place: Mexico: Guaymas Basin | collected... | reverse complement strand
AAGAGTTTGTTACAAGCGGTTTATTTAGATTAATAGGCGCTTTTTTACTTATAATTCCAGGTGTTTTTAGTGATATTCTGGGAATTCTATTTTTAACGGAGCCGTTTGCCAGATGGGTTGCAAAAAAACTGTTTCCTTCTAAAGATTTTCATACATATCGGTATACAAAACAAAATGACGATGATATAATAGATGTGGAAATAGTAGAAATAATTGAAGATAAAAAATAAAAAAAAAAAGGGTTATTTCCCCATTTTTTTAGCTATATCTTTTACAGCGTCATACGCATGATTCATAGCAAGAGCAATACTCCCGCTGCCTACCGCTACATCACCGATAACATAAAGTCCGGGTATATTAGTTTCAAATGTTTCGGGATTATACACTGGTTCTTTCCACTCATTTAGTTCTATACCTGCATTTTTTAAAAAGTCCACAGGAGTTGTTCCGCCTAAAGCATATATTACTCTATCGTAAATTTCGCTTGTGCCGTCTTTAAAATTTACTTTTACCTTTGGAGGAGTTATACCTTCTTCTTCATAAGGTTCAACATTTTCGATATCCAAACCTAATTTAAGTTTAAGTTTTCCTTCATTTGCGTAATCCATTACTATTTTTTTATTGACTGCGTTCATTTTAGTAATTTCATTTCTTCTGTAATTTAATGTTACGTCACAGTTAATATGCATATCCACAAGTCCGTATGCATATTCTCCGGCTGTATCCCCACCGCCGACTACAAGAACTTTCTCTCCTGGTTGTACCTTATCAAGGTTGAAATTTAGTCTGGGTCTTATTTTTGGAGGGAATTTATAAGCAGGTTTGTTTGGTTTGCCCATTCTCCCTATTGCAATGATTACTTTTTTTGCCAGGACCGCACCTAGTTCATGGTCAGTTGCTATTGCGAACACATCCTTACATACGGGTTTTACGGCATAAACATGATGGTTGTAGTGTATATGGTTTTTCAAACCGTACTTTTCAATATAATTGTTCATTTGTTGTAAATAACTTTCTTTTGTCCCTTCTTCAAAAGTCACATTTCCTTTAAATTCGAATTTTTTACCCTGCCAGTCTTTATCGACTCTTTTGCCGTGTTTGTAAAATTTTCTTATTACATCGTTGTGATTATCTGCTTTTTCTAATATGAGGACTTTGTTCAATCCCGCGATTTTTGCCTCTACGCCTGCGGCTATTCCTCCCGGACCCGCTCCTATAATTACTAAATCCTGTAATTTATCACAAGGCATAGTGTCTCCTTTATTTATTGTTTTCTTAGATTAAATTGTATCAGTTTTTTTGATTTTGACATCAAGATGAATTTAGTTTTTAGTTTTTATATGTGTATAAAAGTAACAGTATGTTTTTTGAACGAATGATTATTCACCGAGAAATAGAGATTTCTAAGAAACAAGTTTATTTTTAAAAAAGTGTTACTAAAAGTAAAAATGTGTAAATATGAACTATTGCATAAAAAAATAATAAGTTATTAAACACCACTTTATTAAAGTAATGTTATAATAACATTAATGAATGATTATCCATTTAAAGGAGATAGAGTGGAAGGAATTGTTTTTTTATTTTTACTGCTGGTGTTTGCTTTTAAGCTTTATGCTTATATCATCAGAGAAGATGTGAAAAAATCTTTTTTTATTGCAAGTGTGGGTGAATTTTTTTATCTGGGAATTGCTGTTTTGGGAAGCAGTGCCCTGGGTGTTGCGGTTTTGCATCTTGAATATCAGGTTATTTTTAGGATTCTTTCGTTTTTAATGCTTTTTGAATTTTTTAAATTTAGAGGTTCTACAAAACTGCAGGATTTAAGGGGTGTCGCTTTTAACAAATGGGGAATTATTTTCGGTTTTGGAATTTTTGGAAGTCTTGGGGTTTCTCTGATTACTTCAAAACAGCTTATTTTAAATACTTTTACGGCTAGTGGAATGTTTGATATAGGTTATATGATAGTTGTTATAAATATTTTGCAGGCTCTTTATTTAATTACTCTTTTTGAAACTATTGTATTTAAAAAAGGCGATAATGTTTTAAATAGAGTTTCAAATCTTTTGCCTGTAATGATTTTTACGGTTGCGGGAATTTTGGTTTTTGTATTTCCTTATATTTATATGATTATTCCTTCTGTGTTTGGAGAGATACATTATACTTTTGACTTTAAATTTGATTATTCGGGAATAAGGGGACTTTTTGCTATATTGTTTGCGTTTATTATGCTGTTTGTTTATATATATTCTTTTGACTACATTAATAAATATAAAAGATTCTCTTATTTCTTTTTAACTGTTTTAACTGTTTCATTGATAGAGATTACCATTAGCGCATCTTTTGAAGGGTTTTATCTTTTTTGGGAGCTTATGACGATTTCTTCTTACCTTTTAATTATGCACTCAAGAAAAGAGAGTTCGATTAATGCGGCTAAAATTTATTTTTTAATGTGTATAGCCGGTGCGTACTTTTTACAGCTTGCATTTTCAAAATTTTTTGCAAACGGATTGTATGAATTTGAAAATATAAAAGCAATTTCTTTAACGGTTGGTGTTTTACTGCTTGTAGGTTTTGGGGTAAAAGCCGGTATAGTACCGCTTCATAAATGGCTGCCTCTTGCCCATCCTGAAGCCCCAAGCAGTATTTCGGCTCCGCTTTCTGGTCTTTTAACTAAAGCCGGAATTTTTGGAATTATTTTAATAATTTATTTTTTTGATTTTAATTCGCAAATATTTTCCTATCTTTTGATAGCTTTGGGACTTGTTACTTTATTTTATGGAGAAATTAAAACTCTTTTTGAAAAAGATATTAAAAAACTTTTCGCTTATTCCACAATAGGACAGATTGGAGAAATTATCACCGTTTTAGGAATTATGAGCTTAAGTGCTTTAAGTTCCGCACTTTATCATATTATAAATCATGCTGTTGTAAAAGACCTTTTGTTTTTAAGTGCAGGAGTTTTGATTTTAAGTGCGGGTGGCAGAAAACTTAGCGATTTAAAAGGTATCGGTAAAAAAATGCCTTATCTTGCTTTTCCTTTGGGTGTTGGGATTTTTGCGATAAGCGCTTTTCCTCCTTTTGGAAATTTTAACTCTAAATTCTTAATGGTTTATTCAACTGTTGAAGCCAATAATTTTATAGCGGCGTTTGGTCTTATTATAGGGGCTTTAATAGGCTTTATAGGGATGCTGAGGGTATTTAGGTATATTTTCCTTTTTAACCCTGAGAGAGAATTTAAAGAAATTAAAGGCTTACATGTTGGGGTAACTTATGTGCTGGCTTTTGTCTCTTTCTTGCTTGGTGTTTTCCCTGATATTGTTATTAATTTTATAAACAATGCTGTTTTTACATCATTTAATAAAAATGTAGATTTACCATCTTTTACACTTCATATTCCTCTTAGCGTAACAATAATGAGTATCGGTGCTTTGGTTGTGTTTTTCTTTGGAAAAGATTCAAAAAATGCCGGAATTTTAGCTGCTACATGTTCATTTCTTGCACTTTTAGAGATATTGACTCATAAATTCAGTTTTGGTGTGTTTTTTGCAGGACTTGCTCTTTTTATGGCAGTTTTAAATTTTATATATGCAGTAAGATATATGGATCATTCCCTTAAACCTTACAGATTTTTTTCAAACTTTATGGTAATGATTGTGGGAATTTTAGGTGTTGTTTTGAGTTCTGATATTTACAATATGTTTTTTTATTGGGAAATTATGGGAGGATGGGCTTTATATATAGCCCTTGTGCATGAAGAGGATTCTTATTCCATCAGGGAGGCTAGCAAATATCTCATCTATAATTTTGCCGGTGCCGGTATTATTATGATAGGTCTTGGAATTATTTTGAATTATGGGATTGAATTTAATGTTTTAAAAACAATTCCGTTAAATCATACAGTAATGCTTGCCCTTACCTTTTTAACTGTTGGCTTTTTGGCAAAGGCAGCTCAGCTTCCTGTAAGAATTGATTATCAGATGCACCCAAAACCGGCACCAACTCCTATTAGCGGTTATATTTCATCGGTAATGTTAAAAACGGGTCCTTTTATGCTTGTAAAAGTGTTTTATCTGATAATTGCAACAGGAATTGCCATAAGACTTATGACAATAACGCCTCTTGCTCATTTTGCGGCAGTTATAGGAGTTGTTACCATTTTAATGGGAGCGGCTTTTGGGCTTCTTACAAATTCAATGAAAAGGCTTTTAATCTTTTTAACAGTGGCGGAAATAGGATATATTGTTGCGGGTGTTTCGTTGCTTACAAGCGAGGGACTTGCCGGCGGGCTTTTACATTTAATTAACCATATGTTTTTTAAAGACCTGCTATTTTTGAGTGCGGGAGCTATTTTTTATAAAACGGGTATTGATAATCTTGATGAAATAGGCGGGCTTGCCAGAAAAATGCCTATTACATTTTTAGTGTTTTTAGTTGCTGTATTTTCAACCGCCGGTGTGCCTCTTTACAGCGGATTTGTTTCAAAATGGATGATTTATCATGCTCTTTTACAAAAAGGATATGTATTTTTGGCAATTATGGCTTTAGTGGGAAGTATTATGATTTTATTGGTGTTTGTTAAATTTTTACATTCTGCTTATTTTGGAAAAATAGAAAGAAGATTTATGAATGTGGAAAGAGTGGATTTATATATGGCAATTCCTATGGGGATTTTAGCGGTTTTAAATGTTCTGCTTGGAATTTTCCCTTCTATTATGTTAAAGCCTATTAATCTTGTGCTTGAGAGTTTTAACCTAACTCCGATTTCTTATACCTTGGCTTCTTTAAAAGTTGGAGGAGATGTTTTAAATATGGCTGATTTGGCAGCTTATTTAATTATAGCAATTATTATAGGGTTTTTACTCATTTATTATTTTGGAAAAAAAGAGAGAATCACGCATATTTTCCTCTCAGGTGTTAGAGATTTGAGTGAGAGTGAAATTCATCTTCATTCTAAAAATTACTATGAACCGTTGATTGAACTTATTTTAGGAATTATAAAGTTTGTAAAAAGAGTGTTCGGGTTAAAAGGAGGATACATTGAGCGCTGAAATTATTAAATTTTTCATCTTTCCGGGAGGAGTTTTTGCCGTTGTGTTGGGACTGGTTCTGATAAGTATAGAGAGAATTTTGGTTGCAAGATTTCAGGGAAGGGTTGGACCTGTTTTTTATCAGAATATTATTGATGTTATAAAGCTTTTCAATAAAGAAACCCTTATTCCAAAAGATGCAAAAGATTTTATATTTAAATTTGCTCCGCTTTTCGGGTTTTCGGGAATGCTCGTAATGGTTTATTTTTTACCTATTCCGGGAGTATATGAGGGAGTAAAAGGTGATTATGATTTAATTATATTGATTTATTTTATGGCACTTCCCGCAATTTCGCATATTTTAGGGGGAGGTGCTTCAAGTTCGCCTTATGCCGCTATAAGCGTTAGTAGGGAACTTAAACTTATGCTTGTTTACGAATTTGTATTTATTATCGTGGCTTTAACCCTTGCTGTTTATGTAGGAGGCGGAAGCGGTGAGTTTTCTTTGAAAAAGATTATGGATTATCAGATACAAAACGGATGCTTTCTGTTTGACTGGAAACTGTGGCCTGCTTTTATTGCGTTTTTGATTTTTGTGTTAGCGACTCTTGAAGTGCCTCCTTTTGAAGTGGCCCATCACAATCATGCTGATATTATGGAAGGTTATCTAATCGAATACAGTGGGGCTCCTCTTGGTATGTTTGAAATTACCGATGCTTTGAAAATAGTGGTTTTAAGTATTATATTTCAGATTTTCTTTTTTCCGAGTGTTATAGGAGATGATGTTATGATAAATCTTTTTTGGTTTTTGATAAAGACCCTGTTTTTAGTTGGATTTATTGCTTTAGCCCATGCTTCATTAGCTTCTTTCAGGGCCGACCAGGAGTTTAAGTTTTTAATAAGGGTGCCTGTTGTTTTGGCGTTTGTTTCGCTTATTTTGGTAATTCTTTCTGTTAAAGGATTGATATGAGTATTATTACAAGAAGTCCGTTTTTGTTTAGAATAAATACAGGTAGTTGTAACGGGTGTGATGTTGAACTTGCTACGACGGCTATGATTCCAAGATATGATGTTGAAAGGCTTGGATGCAGATATACAGGAAGTCCGAAACATGCCGACATTCTGCTGGTAACCGGTCCTATTACTGCCAGAAGCAAGCCTTATTTATTGGAAGTTTTGGATGAACTTCCAAATCCTTTTGTGGTTGTGGCTGTAGGTACCTGTCCTACGAGCTGCGGAATTTTCAGGGATTCTTACTCTATTGAAGGACCGCTTGATAAGTATGTAAAAGTTGACGTAAACGTTCCGGGATGTCCTCCAAGGCCTCAGGCAATTATTGACGGGGTTGCAAAAGCGCTTGAAATCTGGAAACAAAAAATAAGGGATATAAAATGAGCGGATTTTTAAAAATTGCCATAAGAAATCTTTTAAAAGGTCCCGTAACGGACCCTTATCCTTTCGGACCTACATTTATACCTGATAAATTAAGGGGAAAATTAAAAGTAGATGCTAAGGCGTGTACCGCTTGCGGGACATGTGAAGAGGTTTGTCCCTCAGCTGCTATTCATATTACTAAAAATAATGATGTTTATATTCACACCACCTGGTATAACACATGCTGTTTTTGTGGAAACTGCGAATTTTTCTGTCCTACGGGGGCGATAAAACTTACAAATGATTTTCATACGGCAAATACTGAAGAAGAAAAATATAAATTTATAAATGTTGCGGTGATTGTTCAGGTTAAATGTGAAAAATGTCAAAAAATGTTCGTGCCTCCAAGCGAAGAACTTTTAAAAAGAGCTTATCCTCATATAAACGAAGCGGTAAGGAATCTTACGAAATTATGTCCGGATTGCAGAAAAAAAGAAGCTTTTAAAAGGTTATACAAATGAAAGAGATGAAAGAAACGTTAAAAAGAAAAGTTAAAGCCGAAATTAAAGAGAGGCTTGAAGATTTTGATTTAAGAGAAGAAGTGGATAAAAAAGGAAATATTCAGCTTTGGCTAAAACTCTATAATCCAAAAGATATTTTGCACATAGCGCAGCTTGTAAAAGATTTCGGGGGCAGATGTATCATAATAAGTGCATATAAAAAAGACGATCACAGCGTACTTGTTTATCATTTTGATATTGACGGAATGGTTTTAAATGTAGAACTTGAGCTGTTTGATAATAAAGTTTATTCAATAACTCCTATTTTAAATTCCGCTAATTGGGCTGAGAGGGAATTTAAGGAGATGTATGAAATCGAACTTATAGGCCATCCAAACCCTGCAAGGCTGTTTCTTGATGAAAGTATTGCCGAGGGGATTTTAAAAGAGTATATGCCTTTGTCTCAAGCAATGAATGGGGCTGCGACTTGCTGTATGTGGGAAAAGATTGAAAGTGAAAAGGAAAGAGATGAAAACTAAAATTCCAATAGGTCCGTTTCATATAGGGCTTGAAGAACCGATTTATTTTAAAATTACCCTAAAGGGGGAAACTGTAGATGAAGTGGATATGATAAACGGTTTTGTCCACAGAGGAATTGAATATCTTGCAATGCAGAAAAACTTTTTCCAAAACCTTATCTTAACGGAGAGGGTTTGTTCTCTTTGTTCAAACAACCATCCTTTTACATATGTAATGGCGGTTGAGAAAATAGCCGGTATTGAAGTAAGTAAAAGGGCTGAATATTTAAGGGTTGTGGCGGATGAGGTTAAAAGAATAGCCTCTCATATGTTTAACCTCTCAATGCTTGCCCATTTAATAGGATTTCATTCCCTTATGACCCAGACCATGGAAGCAAGGGAGATTATGCAGGATATTAAAGAAAGTATCTGGGGTAACAGGATGGATATGAGCGCAAACACCCTAAGCGGCGTTAAATATGACCTTGATGCCGGGCAGATTGAATATATGTTAAAAAGCCTTAAAAGACTTGAAAAAGAAGTGGATGAGCTTATGGATATTTATTTTAACAACAGACTTGTTAAAGCCAGAACTGTCGGGGTTGGGGTATTGCCAAAAGAAGATGCTTTGCGCCTTGGAGTAACAGGACCTACCGCTAGGGGAAGCGGGGTTAACAATGATGTGCGTCTAAGGGCTCCTTATGCCGCTTATGATGAACTTAAACCCAAATTTATTATAGAGGAGGGCGGTGATGTTTATTCGAGGATGAAAGTGAGATGGAGGGAAGTTAAAGATTCTATAAGACTGCTTAGAATTGCTTTAAACAATCTGCCTGAGGGTCCTGTGGTTACACAAAAAAGACCTCATATTCCGGCGGGTGAGGCGGTAACAAGAAGCGAAGCTCCAAGAGGGGAGCTTATTTATTATTTAAAAACAAATGGGACTCAAAAACCTGAAAGAATGAGATGGCGGGTTCCTACTTATATGAACTGGGAGGCGCTTAGGGTGATGATTCCTGGAAACAAATTAAGTGATGTTGCTGTTATATTTAACAGTATAGACCCATGTATTTCATGTACAGAAAGATAAAGGAGAGTAAATGGCTAATAAGTTTATATTTGCAGATGCTACCAAATGTATAGGATGTTTAAACTGCGAACTTGCATGTGCCGCAAGTCATATGGGAGTGGATATAGAAGAAGCTTATGATATGGGCTTAAGAGGTGAAGAGCTTATTCACAGAAACACCGTTATAAAACATGCAAACCTCACAGCTCCTATGCAGTGTATGCAGTGTGAGGATGCACCTTGTGTAAAAGCATGCCCTATAGACATTATCAAATATGAAAATAATTACGTAAAAATTTATGAAGAAGACTGTATAGGATGTAGAAGCTGTGCTATTGTATGTCCTTTCGGTGCTATTGTAATGGCTCCTAGTCAGTCTACAAATGTAACCGGGCTTGTTGCTCTTAAGTGTGATTTGTGCGGAGGAGAAGAGGGAAAACAGGCTTGTGTTAATATCTGTCCTACAGATGCTTTAGAAGTTATAGATTATGATGAATATAAACAAAAAAAACAAAAAGAAGCATTTGAGAGATTAAACCAAAATGCATGAATTATCCGTAGTTCAGTCTATGATGAAAATTGTAGAAAATTTTGCAAAAAATAAAGAAGTTACGAAAATAGTTGTAAAAATAGGAAAAATGAGCGGAATTGAACCTTATTTTTTAAAAGAGAGTTTTGATTTTTTTAAAGAAAACACCATATGTAAAAACGCCGAAATGGAAATAATAGAAACGGATATAAAAATAAAGTGTTTCGAATGTGGAAAAGAGAACAAAATAAAAGGATTTGATTTCCACTGTCCCGTTTGCGGCAGTGAAAAAACGAAAATTATTGAGGGTGAAGAGATGCATATAGAATATATAGAGGTAAAGGAGTAGATTATGAAAAAGCATTATCAAAGAATTCCAAAACAGACCCAGAGGAAAAGAGAAGCGCATGAAAGAAAAAAAGATTTTGAGCCGATTTATCATGAATTTACAAAAGAAGAGGCAACCGAGCAGGCAAAAAGATGTATTACCTGTCCTGTTGATATTTTAAGAGGGCTTGAGAGTGAATTTAAGTTTTGCCGTACAGGTTGTCCTTTGAATAATTATATTCCTCAGTGGATTAGGGAAGTAAGAAAAGATAATTTAAAAAAAGCTTTTGAGCTGAGTAACGAAACGTCCCCGTTTCCTGAAATTTTAGGAAGAGTCTGCCCTCATGACAGTTTATGCCAGGGAAGCTGTACTATAGCTAAAACGGACCACGGCAGTGTTACCATAGGCGCCATTGAAGTTTTTATAAGTGAAGAAGGCTTTAAACAGGGGCTAAAACCTTATTACGGAGAAGACAAAAAAAGAAAAAAAAGAGTTGCTGTAATAGGTAGCGGGCCTGCGGGTATGAGTTGTGCCACGTTTTTGTTAAGAGGCGGGGCTAATGTTGAAATGTTTGAAAAATCTGACAGACCAGGCGGTCTTTTGACATACGGGATTCCTAATTTTAAACTTCATAAAGACGTGGTTTTCAGAAGATTTGAGTGGATGAAAAAAGCCGGGCTTAAACTTCATCTAAATCATCCTATTCTAACAGAAGAAGAATTTGAAAAAATAGTAGATGAATTTGATGCCGTGTTTATAGGGGTTGGAGCTCCAAGCGGCAGGGGGGCTAGAATGGAGAATGAAGACGCAAACGGCGTATATCATGTAATGGATGTATTAACTCACGCTCAAAAAAGGGTATTCAAGGATTTTGATGAGTGTATTTTGAAAGGTAAAAGAGTTGTTGTCTTAGGAGGTGGGGACAGTGCTATGGATGCCGTAAGAACGGCGATAAGAAGCGGTGCTAAAGAGGTTACTTGTGTTTATAGAAGAGATGAGGCTAATATGCCGGGAAGCAAAAAAGAAGTAATTAACGCAAAAGAAGAAGGTGTTAAATTTATGTTTTATACCGCTCCTAAAGCCGTAAAAGTAGATGAAAATAACAATGTTATAGGACTTGTCTGTCAAAAAACCGAACTTGGAGAGCCGGACAGCAGCGGAAGAAGAAGAGTTCAGGTGGTGGAGGGAAGTGAATTTGAAATTCCTTGCGATGTAGTTATTCTTGCACTCGGATTTGATAACGTTAAGTTTCCTTGGTATGAACCTGCCGGGATTGAAACGGACAAATGGGGATGTCCGATTGTAGATAAAAGAAAAAGAACGACAAATCCTAAAGTATATGCCGGAGGTGATGCCGTAAGGGGTGCCGATTTGGTTGTAACTGCGGCAAGAGACGGAAGAGATGCGGCATTTGCTATTTTAGAGGATTTAGGGTTAAAGGATTGAAAATGACACCAATTTATACAAGCGATGTGGTAATAGTGGGAGCGGGACTTGCCGGACTGGCAGCCGCAAGAGAACTGGTTAAGGGCGGAAAAGATGTAATTGTTTTGACAAAACTTCATCCTCTCCGTTCCCACTCGGGTGCTGCGCAGGGAGGAATTAACGCGGCTTTAAGCGAAGATGACGATGTTGAACTTCATATGTTTGATACCATAAAGGGAAGTGATTATCTGGCGGATCAGGATGCTGTTGAGCTTATGTGTAAAAAAGCTCCGGAGACGATTAGATGGATAGAACATATGGGGGCAGTTTTCAGTAGAAGAGAAGACGGAAGAATTGCTCAAAGGCCTTTTGGAGGACAAAGCCGTCCAAGAGCCTGTTTTGCAAAAGACAGAACCGGTTTAACACTTCTTCAGACAATGTATGAGCAGTGTGTAAGAGAAGGGGTTAGGATTTTAGATGAGTGGTATGTAGCTGATGTATTGTATGAAGACGGCAAAGCATACGGGGTTGCCGCATATAATTTAAGAGATTTAACGCCTGCTATTTTTAATGCAAAAGCGGTTATGTTTGCAACAGGCGGGTATGCAAGGGCGTTTAAAATTAATTCAAATGCGCATGCCAATACGGGTGACGGGCTTTCTATTTTAGCCAGACGCGGTATTCCTCTTGAGGATATGGAGTTCGTTCAGTTTCATCCGACAGGGCTTGCCGGAAGCGGTATTTTGATGAGTGAAGCTGCAAGGGGTGAAGGAGGAAGGCTTTATAACTCTTTAGGCGAAAGATTTATGGAAAAATATGCTCCTGAAAAAATGGAACTTGCCCCAAGAGATGTCGTAAGCCGCGCCATTATGAAAGAGATAATCGAAGGCAGGGGTGCAAAAGAAGATCCTTTTGCGGTATATCTTGATTTGACACATTTGGGTGAAAAGAAAATTAATGAAAGACTGCCGGAACTCAGAGACTTGGCACTTACGTTCCTTGGGCGTGATATGGTAAAAGAGCCTATTTTAATTGCGGCTACCGCCCATTATTCGATGGGAGGAATACCGGTTGATATCGACGGGCATGTAAAAAAATCCCAGACTGAACTTACCGAAGGGCTTTATGCTGCGGGTGAGTGTGCTTGTGTGAGCGTACACGGGGCAAACAGGCTTGGTGCAAACTCTTTGCTTGAAGCTTTATTTTATGGAAGATGGGTTGGAGGAAGTATCTTAAAAGACCTTGAAAGAATAGATTTTAAAGAGGCAAAAAGCGAAGATGCAAAAGTAATGCTTAATGAACTTGATTTTCTTTTAAATGCTAATGGAAATGAAAAAGTATCTAAAATAAGAGAAGAGCTTCAAGAGACTATGAGCACAAAAGTCGGGGTTTTCAGAGAAGAAAAAACAATGCTTGAAGCAAAGGAAAAATTAAAAGAATTA
>Ga0256838_1001306_pt1 | contig 12222 bp, 10 predicted proteins | sample 4571419metaG_FD_185978 | JGI IMG/M metagenome (GOLD analysis project Ga0256838, IMG submission 185978) | Hydrothermal vent microbial communities from Guaymas Basin, Mexico - 4571-419 | ecosystem: Environmental > Aquatic > Marine > Hydrothermal vents | place: Mexico: Guaymas Basin | collected... | reverse complement strand
TGGTTAGAAAAAATTGTGTTCATTGTAGAGAGAAGTATCATCCACACCCAAAGGTACTTGAAAAAATTCCTGTAAAATTTAGTAAAAAAGCTGTTTTTTACAAAGGAGTTGGTTGTAACAAGTGTAATATGACAGGTTATAAGGGTAGGGTAATGATTGTAGAGATACTCAAGATAAACAGCGAAATTTCTCAAATGATATCACAAAATAAAAATAAATTTGAGATAGCAAAGGTTGCAGAAAAATCTGGTTTTTTTACACCTATGGTTATGGATGGTGTTTCAAAAGCATTAAAAGGTCTAATACCATTAGAAGAAGTTATGAGAGTTACAAAGTAGTGGTTTATACGAGATGAAATTTTTTGAAATTCTTTATAGGCATGGAAGAAAAAAAAGTATAATTGTTATAAGTGCTTCTTCAAAAATAGATGCTATGAAGTCATTTCAAAATAGACAGATTGGTATTCTTGTAAAGATAAAAGAGGTAAAAGAACCTTTAAGTTTGAAATTAAAAAAAATACAAGATAGTATCAAAAGTCCTATTAAGAAGAAAAGGGTAAATACAGAAAATTATATATCTGTACTAAATCAACTAGCAATTATGCTAGATGCTGGTATGCCTATAAATATATGTTTAAGCGAAGCTATAAAATCTACAGAAGATAAGATGCTAAATGCAATATTGACAAATATATATCAAGATGTAGAAGAGGGTCGTGGTTTAAGTGAATCATTTAGAGTATATGCTATTCAGTTAGGTAATTTATCTGTATCTATGATAGACCTTGGTGAACAAACAGGTACTTTGGCTGAATCTATAGCAAAACTTGCAGATATACTACAAAATATACATGATAACCGTATTAAATTGAAAAAAGCAACAAGATATCCACTTATGACAATCGGTGCTATGGCAATAGCCTTTAGTGTTGTTATAACATTTGTTGTTCCACAATTTGCTTCTATGTTTAATCAGATGGGAACAGAATTACCTCTACCTACAAAAATATTGATTTGGATAGAACAAGCTATAACTAATTATGGTGTTTATGTAGTTATAAGTGCTGTTATGTTGATGGTAGTATTTAATAAAATGTATAATAGCCATGAATCTATAGCTTTAAAAACAGATCAGTATATGTTAAGAGTTTATATTGTTGGTGTTGTTACAAAATATGCAATGCTTGGTCGTTTTATATATATTTTTAATATTTTGGTAAAAGCTGGTATTCCGATTATAGATTCATTAAGAGCTGCTATAGATATAGTTGATAACAGATATATGAAGCAACAATTTGAAAAAATCAGAGGAGCTATTGAAGATGGTAAATCTTTATATATAGGATTTTTAGAATCAGGTATGTTCAATAGTATGATTTTACAAATGTTAAAAGCAGGGGAAGACTCTGGTGGTTTAAATAAAATGTTAGATAAAATAACTATATATTATGCAAAAAAGTATGATGATATAATCGATAATGTATCGACAATGATAGAGCCTGTTTTAATTGGTGCTATTGCTGGCTTTGTGCTTGTTTTAGCTCTTGGTATCTTTTTACCTATGTGGTCTATGGCTGATTCTATGATGTAAAATATAAAAATGTTTTTTATTTATTTTATAATTTTTGCAACTACTCATATGTATATTGTAAAAAAACTTGTCAATAAAGTTGATATAAGTGATAGAACAAGATTGTATATAAAAATATTTTTATTTTATAATTTAATCAGTGTTGTATTGTATAAACTAGGTAGATACAGTGTCAATTTTGAGAGTTGGTTTGATTTTATTATATCTATCTCTCTTGGTGTCTTTTTTATACTATTGTGTGTTACTATTATGTATGACTTTTCATTATTTATTTTAGCTAATTCAAAATTTTCAAGTAAAAGAAGAAAGAGTTTTAAAAAAACATTAGACATATCTGTCCCTTTTGTAACATCTTTTTTAGCCTTAAAAAGTGTATATAGTGTACTAAATGTTGAGATTGAAAATGTAGATATAAAAATCAATAATTTAAAAAGAGATTATAAAGTTGTTCAATTAAGTGATATTCATATAGGTGTTTTTATAAATGAATATTTTATGGATTCTATTGTAAAAAAAGTTAATGAGTTAGAACCAGATATCATTGTTATTACAGGTGATTTGGTTGGTATTGAATTAAAAAAAGCTAAACCAGCACTATCCAAATTAAAAAAATTAAAATCTAAGTTTGGTATATACTATGTTGTTGGTAATAGGGAATACATATATGATATGAGAGTTATTATGGATAGTTTAAAATCTTTAGGCATAACAGTTCTTGAAAATCAAAATATATATGTTGGAGAAAAAGGTAAAGGTTTTAATCTTGTTGGAGTATATGATATTAATGGTTATATACTTGATATATTTAGACCAAGTTTGAATAAAGCATTGATAGGTATTAAAAAAGGTTATCCTAGTGTACTACTAGCTCATCAACCTAGATTTGTTCGAGAGGTTAAAGATAGAGTTGATTTAGTTTTAAGTGGACATACACATGGTGGTCAAATATTACCATTAAAATATTTACTAAGAAAGCAACAGATCTATGTTAGTGGACTTCATAATTATACAGATAAAGTTCAAGTATATGTAAGTAAAGGTGTAGGATTTTCTGGTCCACCAGTTAGGCTAGGTGTTAATGCTGAGATAACAAATATATTGCTAAAAGCTTCTTAATGAAGCTTTTAGTGTCTGTGAAAATCGTCTTCTATCCTTACAATATCATCTTCTCCAGTGTATTCACCAACTTGTGCTTCTATAAGAATTATAGGTATTTTACCATTATTTTCAAGTCTATGAATTTCACCCATTTTTATATAAGTAGATTCATTCGGTCTTATTAATTTTACTTCATCTCCAACAGTTACTGTAGCTGTTCCAGATACAACTATCCAATGTTCATTTCTATGGTAGTGTTTTTGAAGCGATAGTCTTTTTCCTGGTTTTACTACTATTCTTTTTATTTTATACCCTGGACTATCTTCTAAAACAGTATAAGTTCCCCAAGGTCTGTAACCAGTTAGATGTATATTGTGTAATTGAGTTGTTTTTTTAATCTCATTAACAACTTGTTTCACTTTTTGAGAACTACCTTTTTTAGAAACAAGTAAAGCATCTCCAGTATCAACTATGATTAAATCTTCTACATCTATAGTAGCTATATATTTATTTGGATTATATATAAGGTTGTTTTTGCTATCTATAGATATATGTTTTTCACTTAATGTATTGTTATTTTCATCTTTTGGTAGTTCTTCATATAAAGAATCAAAACTTCCAACATCTGACCAGTGAATATCTGATGGTATAACTTTTACTATATTTGATTTTTCCATAACAGCATAATCTATACTGTCTTCTGGTATATTTTGCATATCATCATGTTTAATTCTTATGATATCATCATGGTTAGCATCTTTAAATGCTTTTAATGATGCTTCATATACAGTTGGAGAATATTTTTTAAGTTCTTCTAAAAATACACCTGCTTTAAAACAAAACATACCACTATTCCAGTAGTAGTTACCAGCTTCTAAATATTTTGTTGCTGTTTCAAAATCTGGTTTTTCATGAAATGCTTTAACATCAAACTCTTTAGCTTCTATATATCCAAAGCCTGTTTCTGCAAAAGTTGGTTTTATCCCAAATGTCACAAGTTTATCATCTTTAGCAAACTCTTGAGCTTTTTTTATAACTTTTTTATATGCTTCTTCATCTTTTATCAGATGATCGCTAGGTGTTATAAATACAATTTCATCTTTATCCAATGCCATACATGCTAAGGCTATTGCAGGTGCTGTATTTCTTCCAACTGGTTCTAGTAGGTATTTATTATTATCTTTTTTTAATTCTTCAAGTTGATCTACTGCTAAAAAATATTGTTCAGCATTAGATACTATAAATTGGCTGTCACAAACTTTACTATTTCTTTCAACTGTCAGTTGAAATAATGATTTAGAATCAAACATTTGAACGAACTGTTTAGGCATTAAAGTTCTACTTATTGGCCATAATCTAGTTCCGCTTCCCCCACAAAGTATAATATTTGTCATTTTTTATCTCCAATAATTTTAAATAATGTATTTTCACACTCTTGCCAAGTATAGCATTTTTTAATTAGATTTTTAGAATTCTCTTTTATATATTGATATTTATCTTGATTATTGTATATATCATTGATTAGTTTTGAAACATCATCTCCATCATCACAAACAAAAAGATGCTCTTTATCTTTAGCACCAATTATTGGTTTAGCCCCTAAAGAACTTACAATATTGATAGTTCCTAAAGCCATTGATTCTAGGATTTTATTTTGTATGCCACCACCTGTTTGCATAGGTGCTACAACTGCTAAGACAGAGTTTAAAATTTCAAATGGATCATCAACAAAACCTGTTATTTCTATATTGTCATATTTTTTTGAAAGTTCCAATATATGTTGATTTGGTCTTGTTCCTATTATGATAAATTTTAAATCTTTATCTATTTTGTGTAAAGAGTTTTCTATAAACCACATTACGGCATCTACATTTGGTTGATAATCCATTTTACCAAAAAAAGCTATATATTTTTTATATTTATCATTTTTTTTGTTGTAAGAGAAAAGTTCTTGATTTACACCATTTGGTACCCATGTGACATTTCCAAATTCTGACCAATGTTGTGCTTCGTATTTATTTACTAAAAAGGTATTTGTAAACTCATTAACACAGCTCTCTTCATATTTTAATAGTCTATTTGTTTCTACATTATATATACTTTTCCAAAATAATGATACAACATGCTCTTTTGAAGCTTTATAATTAAGACCAATGGAATCTACCATATCTAAATATCTTTCTTTTGTACTATATTCTAAGTATTGTGTTGTTCTAACTAGATTAGCTACACTAAAATCAACTTGTTCTAGAGTATCATTTATATATTTTTGGACATCATCAAAATAGTAATAATTCACTTGTAGCGGTAGGTTATTTATAAGAAATTTCAATGTATTTAAATAAATTCTATACTTTGGTTTAGTAAAAACTTTTAATTCTTTTGTATATTTATGTAAAGCTAACTCAGTTTCTTTATCCATTGTTTCATCTGTAATTACCACTAGACTTACATCATATTTTTTTGCTAAAATTTTCAAGATATTAAAAGTTCTTAGTTTATCTCCACCTACAGGTGGATATGGTAATCTTGATGTGATATATAAAACTTTTTCATTTCTCATTTTTATCCTTTAGTAGATTTGTTAATTTATTTATAGTAATCTCAATATCAAATTTATTTTTTATATAGATATTTACCTCTTTTAAGTCATTTTTTACAGCTTTTTTATCTTGTATATATTCTATCAAAAAATTTGAATTTGTGGGAGAAAAATAGTTCACATACTTATCTCCTATCTCTCTAAATACTGATATATCACTAGCTAAAATATTTTTATTAAGATTCATAGCTTCAATAAGAGGGATTCCAAATCCCTCTTTTAAAGATGCAAAAACAAAAAAATCAGCATTTTTCATTAAAGAGTTTTTTTCAGCATTAGAAATAAATTCTGTTAAAACAATATTATCAGATCTATACTCATCTTGATGTTGTTTTGGAACACCACTGACAATAAGGATAAAATCATCATAAGTGTTGGAAAATTTTTTAAAACTATCAACGAGAAATTTTAGATTTTTATGTGGTGCATTACCAGCTATTGTATATATGTATTTTTTAGAATTTGGATTATATATTTTTAAAATGTTGTCATCTTGTTCATCTGAAAGGCTTATTGAATTATATAAAACATTTTTTTCTTCTATTTTTGTATTGAAATTAAAAAAGTCATAAATCTCTTGTAAAGCAGTTTTTGAGACACTTGTTAGTATATCTACTTTTTTTATACCATTTAAGATATTCCAACTTCTGTAAAATTTACCTATCTTTTGATAAATACTTTTTGGTTTAATATCTTTGTTTAAAAATATAATGTCATGAATGGTAACTACATAGTTTGTATTTTTAACTTTATATATTGGAAAGTTATTTGATGGAAACCAGCAAGTATCTATTTTGTACTTTTTTATCAAAAATGGTAAAATGATTTGTTCAAAAATTGGTAAAGGTGAGTTTATCTGTTTAAAGAAAATTCCTTTTTCTTCTATTAATTTTATTAGATCATTATCTATATCAGTACAAGATACTAAGATAAAATCCATATCAGTATGTTTTAATAATCTTAATAATATATCTTTTGTAAACATACCCATTCCACGATGGTTTTTAGATACAACACTTATGTTTATAAGAATTTTTTTCATATTTATCCTTTTATAGCTTTTTTATTTTGATTAGATATAGCAGAATTGGTAGTGCTACCAATAACCTACCAAAAAAGAAACTAAAATCCAGTCTATACAGTAAAAACAGAGCAGAAATTTGGCTAACATATAATCCATAAGCTAAACCTGATTGGAGGGTATATGCCAATTTTTTTAGATAAGCTATATATAGTCCAGCCATATAAAACCAAAACATTACACCAAGATAACCAAAACTCCAAAAAGCATCGGCTATACCAGTTACACCAAGCCCAAAAGGGTACTTTTTTGTTTCTTCAAATGACCAACCTAAGATATACATAAAGTAACTAGCATTAATTGTAAATAGTTTTGGTTTGATATGAAATGGATCGGGTAGAATGTTAAATCCCATATTAAATGGTATAAGTCCTGGTTTAAAATCAACTGTACCATTATATACAGCTTGAATAATATTCATACTGTACTTAACGATAAATAAATCTCCACCACCAAAAATATTGATATTAATACCTAGTGCAACAACAGAAAAAAAAGTTAGTGCTGAGATTAGTTTTTTATTGTGAAAAATTTCATTAAAAACTATATATCCATAAAAGGCTAACAAAACAAGACTAAATCGACTAAACTCTTCACCTAAAACAGCTTTTAATAGGTTTGGAATAACAAATAAAACTAGATACATTAGTAGTAACTGATATTTTTTTGGATTGTTACTTTTTATCAATATACCCAATCCACCCCAGAAAAGAATTCTGGCAAGATCGGCAATTAGGAAAAATAGTCCTAGTAAAACTTGAGAAGAAGCAGTCATCTTACCTAAAACAAGTTCATTGAAAAATATAAGTCCAAGACCAGTTAGTATTAGTTTATGAGATATAGATGAATCTGTAACAAAATCTTTTGCTTCATATTTAAGAGAGGTCATACCCAAACTTATAAAAATGATTGAGGTAAGTACCAAATTAAAAAAGACGATAAAAATATTATCGTCAAATACATCCATTTGATATGTAAAAGTTCCTATTGGTATATATAGCAAAGGAACCATAATCATCAGATAAACATAAGCAGTTTCTTTATATAGTTTTTTTGTTAGTAATAAAAAAAATAATATTAATATTAATAAAAAAGAGAAATCAAATATTTCAAGAAACTTCAATTATATAACTTTTATCTAATTTTGAATAAGTTCATTAACAGCTTTTATTGCTGCATCATTATTCCAAGTTAAAACTTTATTTTGAATATATGTTTTATCCCATTTTATATTTTTTAGATTTAATAACTCTTTTGATAAGATGTCAGCATCTTGATAGTTATTTACTATAATACCAACATTTTTATCAACCAAATCAGCACTTGCACCAATTGTATATGAAGATAAAATAGGAAGCCCAAAACACATAGCTTCATTGACAACCATTCCCCACGGTTCACTTTCACTAACTATGATTAGTGCATCTGATAGTGTATATATTTTTGATAACTCTTCAGTTTGTAAAAACTCTTTTACTACAACATCATTTTCTAAATTATTTAGTTTTATATAGTTGTTTATCTTTTCATACTCTTCTCCACCACCAACTAAAAATAATTTTATATTTTTATCAGTTTCTTTAGCTTTTTTGAAACTCTCAAGCATAAGCATCATATTTTTTCTTTTTATAAATTGACCTATATATAAAAAGACAAAATCATTTTCAGATATATTATAACTATCTCTAAATTTATCTTTTTGATTTTTAAATTTATTGTAGTAGTTTATATATAAATCATTATCTACTGCATTTGGAAGTATCAAAATTTTATCGGAGTCAACATCATAGCTTTGGATAAACTCTTTTGCTAATGTTCCAGAAACCAAGAAAGCATAAGCATTTTTAAAAGATTTTTTTCTTAACTTATTTACAAAACCTTTATTTATAGGGGTATGTATGATTATCTCATTCCACCAAATATATTTGATATTTAATATTTTACATATATAAGCTGTTAAATGTGATGTAAAAGAAGCATCTCCTATGATTATAAATTCTGGTCTTTTAAATATAAGGTAAAAGATAACACTAAACTTTAAGTATATAAATCTGTGATCACCTAATGAGTTTTTTAAATTTAGTTCAATACCTTTTAGTTTGATAAGGTTAAATAGATTATTTTCATCAATTATCCATTCTCTATTTTTTTCATTTTCTTTACATATTAATACATCTACTTTATTGTCTTTGGCTATTGCATTAAATAACGGTAGCCTATATGGTGCTAAAATATTTGTTAATATTGCTATTTTTTTCATTATGCTTTTTTTCTCCACCAAATTCTAATACCTTGATATATATAGTACATAGGAAGGATAGGATTTACTTTTAGAGCTGAAAGAAAATGTTTTCTAAAATATATCATATAACCTTTATAGGCTTTAGGGCTTAATCCAATAGTTCCGTTATTGTGTTTATAATATATTGTATCTACATTTTGAACAACTTTCATTTTTGCACCATTTAATACCATTCTTGTCCACATATCCCAATCTTGACAACTTGGTAATTGCTCATCAAATAAACCATTTTCAATAAGAGTTTTTTTTCTAATCATAACTGATGATGATGGTACAAAACAACCTTTTAAAATCTCATACTTTGGATTTCCTTCTATAACTTTTCTAAATTGATATACTATATTTCCTGCTTCATCTATAGCATCTGCCCATGTATATACAAAATCTGTATCAGGCTCTTTTTCAATAATCTTTACTTGGTGTTCAAGTTTTTCACTATACCACTCATCATCATCATCAACAAGGGCTACATAGTCGTATTTTGCCTTTCTTATACCTTTGTTTCTACTGTGTGGTGCTCCGCTATTTTTTGAATTACTATAAAAACTAAATTCATTAAATATCTTACTATATTTGTCTATAACAACTTTATATTCATCTTGATTAGGTGAACAATCATCTACAACTATTACTTCAAAATCTTTGAAAGTTTGTTGTTGAATACTATGTAATAACCTTTCTAGGTAGTCTGTACGTTTGTAAGTTGGTATTATGATACTTATTTTCATCTATTTTAGCCTTATTGTTAATTTATTTAGTTTGTTTTTATTTCTAAAACTTTTTAATAATCCAGAAGCACAATATTCAAAAGTAAAAAACTTTAATGGAGCATCGCTGATAACTTTAAAATATTTATCTTCTAAAGTATATTCATCTTTTTGTATTATAGATGATTTAAACAGATAATTATGTCTGCAAAACAGTGGTGAATAAACATCTGTTGTTATAATTATCTCATCATCTTTAAAATCAAAATCTCTTTTTAGATAACCGAAGATAGAAAATATTTTTAATCTATTTTTACTTAGTGAACTGATAAAATATTTTCTTAATGATGTTTTTGTAATTCTACACCAAGGAAGAGCAATACCCTCTAGTGTATAAAAACTTTTTTGAAACTGTTCTCCACCATACATAGGAGTTATTGATATGCCTTTATATACTATAAATGGCATAGGCATATCATTTGTCCAGTAGCCTTCACTTTTTGCTATAACAGCTTCATAATTTGGTTTTACTATTTTTTGAAAACTATCATCCATGTATGAAGTTTGAGATTTATACTGAATATCTGATAAGTCAAGATTTTTTAGTACATCAGTAGCTTTTGCTATAAAATAACCCATAAAAGGTAGATAATCAAAATAGTTATTGTAAGGATACCAACCAATATAGTTTGTATCTTTTGGATTTATGATTTTTGGTATATCATTTTTTATTTCATTCATAACCAAAGGAAAACTTCCATCTTCATTTTGAAATTTACTTAAAAAAGTATATACCTTTTCTAAATCTCCCAATATAGTTTTATCATTTGTATATTTGTATGCAAGTGCTAGTATATAGATCAATGCTCCATAACCAAATGATTGATTTTGACCTCTACCTATATAGAGTGTTTCCCCATTGGATAATATAAAATTTCTTATAAAGTCTATCCCTTTTAAGAAACTATTTTTAAAATATTCATCTTTACTTTCTTCATATATTTCAGCTATCATAGCCATAGAAAAACAGTGATATTGAAAAGATTTGTCATCTTTTTTATCATAAATATGACCTGAATCTTTTTGAAATGTTTTAATTTTGTCTTTAGCTTCTTCTATAGCTAGGTTTTCATCTTTTTTAGCTAAGAGTCTTGAAACGCTTCTTAGTAGTGTCCAATTTGTTACACGAACATTTCTAAATGTTAACGGTGTTATATACTTTTCAACTGTTTTATCATCAGAATCAATAATATAGTTTAAAAAAGCATAATTGTTAAATTCCCAATGAAATTCTGGGTCTTTTTTATCTATATTTTCAAAACTGTTTAAAAGGATTGTTTTACTATTTTCATCCAACATAGAGTTTTTATAAAGTAGATTTAAACTAAATATTTCTCCATAAAAAGAACGGGACTTAAAGCCATTATTTTTGTTTATGTAAGAATATATATATGTTGATATTTTATTATGAATTTTATTAAGTTTATTCAGTAACATATTTTCTTTATCCATTTTGTTTAGTTATATCCATTTTTACTTTCCACATCAGTTTGGCATCTTTTGGGACTTTTACCATACCAAATGCACATGGATTTACAAACTTTCTAAATAACCAACATCCATAAGGCTTTCTTTCACCTCTATACCATAATTGTTCTTTTAACCATTTCCATTTTAGTAAAAATGTTGTTACTTTATGAGGTAGAGGTCTAGTAACAGCCCATCTTGTGCATATCTTAATAACCTCTTTATCCCATCTTTTTGGTATCATTCTAACATGAACAACCCATTCATCTCTATTGTCCCTTATATACATAACAGGTTCCATCTTATCAGGTACTATAGAATCTAAAATAGATATATCTATATTAAAACCTTTACCTTTTAAAAAAACTTTATCTACTGGAAATTGGTAGTAAACATCTGTGTTTTTATGATAATAAATTGTATCATTTATCTCTGCATACTCTATAAATTCTTTTTTAAATCTATATCTCATAACAAAGTCCATAAAAAAACCATCTTCAAGAGTAGTTGCTTCAATCTCTCTTATAATTGAGTCACCTTGAATCTCATCTTTTAATTGTAGTTCCCATTTTCCCTCTTTCATTTGAGTTATAACATGAGCTTCATTTACTGTATCATTAGTTTTATACTCTTCAAGTAGTTTTTTATATCTCCATCCTATATCTTTTTCTAGTGAAAAAAAAGCAGAACTATCAGCTGTTTCAAAACCCCATGGTTTAATTATGTTTTTCCCATCATATTCTAGTTCTGAAATTACATTATTTATTATTTTCCATTTTAGCATCTATTTCCCTTTTATATTTAGTATTTGATTATAGACATCTAATGTTTTCTCTGCCATAGTTTGTAATGAATATTTTTTATTATATTCATTGTTTGCATTTTTAGACATTTGTAAGATTAAATCTCTATTTTCATGAAGTTTTTTTATTGTATTTAGTACTTCATTGTCATTGTGTGTTTCTATTAAATAACCGTTATAACCACTTTTTATAACTTCATCAACTCCTGGAATATCATAAGAGATAAATACTAAACCAGCAGAAAAAGCTTCTAAAATATTTAGTGGCATACCTTCATGAGTTGATAGAAGTATGCCTAAATGTGAATTAGCATATACATCTTGAGGGTTGTTTATAAATCCAAGATTTGTAATGGCTAGTTCAGGGTGTTTTTTTATAAAACTATCTATATACTCTTCTAATTCACCTTTTCCAGCTATTGTTAGTTCTATTGTTATATTATGCTTATCATATAGTTTTTTTACTATATCAAGAACTTGTATTATCCCTTTATGTTTTGTAAATCTTGCGAT
>Ga0256838_1001304_pt1 | contig 12242 bp, 9 predicted proteins | sample 4571419metaG_FD_185978 | JGI IMG/M metagenome (GOLD analysis project Ga0256838, IMG submission 185978) | Hydrothermal vent microbial communities from Guaymas Basin, Mexico - 4571-419 | ecosystem: Environmental > Aquatic > Marine > Hydrothermal vents | place: Mexico: Guaymas Basin | collected... | reverse complement strand
CTTTGGTTACTATGTATTTAACTTTATCAAGTTTTTCAGTGAAACTTGAGAAATTTTCAAGCTCAATTTCTGATAGGTTTATGCGCATAAAATCAAGCACATTTTGCACTTTTTTGTTGTTCCAATACAGTTCTACTATTCTCTGCTTAGATTCTATTTCATCTGATGTTACAACACTATTGATTTTTTCAACCGTTTCTATTACTTCAGGATGTTCAACAGCTACATCTGTAATGATTTCTGAAAGTCGTTTATTTTCTAAACGTTTTTCAGCTATATGTTTGAGAATCTTAAGCTCTTTTTGATATTCATAGTCTACTTCCTTAATTAGATCCTTAAGTACATCAACAGTTTGACCTATTACAGTAAGCTTCGTTTCCTTATGAAGGCTAAGGACTTTACAAGCTTCTACTACCTCCTTTATCATTGCAAGTATCCTCCAACAGAATTAGAAGATGTTATGTAATTCATTTGTTGTAATATGATTGGGTCTGTCAAATATGTCAAAGTTTTGTACACCTTCTAATGTCCTCTCCATATAATGATTCAACGTTTCCATTGATGGTTTTTGTCTAATTACATCTAGAGAATTGAGTAATGCCCTTGCTTTGTGTATAACTTTCTTGGTCCTTTTACCAAAGTTTGTAACGGTTAAAGCTTCCACAATTAAATCTGTAGCTTTAGCAAGATTACCATCCAATACAGATTTAACAACTAACTCTGCTTCTTCCTGATATAAGTCTACTGTTTTCTGTAAAGAGTTGATAGAAGCAAGCATTGTAACACCTTCTATTTCTCTCTTAATTCCACCTTTACCATTATCTTTGTATATTGTTTCTGCTTTCACTTCATCAGGGAGAGGTACTTGCATATTGAATTCTTCAATCATTTCTTGGATTGCAATTTTAAGTAAATCGGCATTCGTATAATGTTTGTATACCCTTTTATGAAGATCCTTAGACCTATATGATACTGGAATTAGTTTATCTTCAAAATAGAATTGGAATCTCTTAGCTAATGCTGTTTCTCTTACAGCTCTTGTTGAATCAAAGTTGATTGAAATGTCCATATCGTAAATAATCTTTAAGTACTTCTCAAACACTATGAAACTAAAGATATCTGTAAAACTTGATACACCCAATATATGGAAAGTGAATGGTTCAAATCTTTGTTTCTGTATCTTCTTATTGATGATTTTAAGAAGAGGTAAGCAATAAACGTTAAATGGAAAACTGCTAGCTCTTGCAAACGCTACTAATCCACCAACTGAGAAATGAGTGAAATAATCAAAGTAATCTTCAACAAACTGCCACCAGAATTTCTCCAGTCTTGGGTTGACAAAATGATACACAAAATAAACTTTTGATGTATCGCATTGAATTGTTTTTTCTAATGAATGTCTGTTAAGTTCTTCTAGTTGTTGTAAACTCTTGAAAATTGGTCTATCTGCTACAATATCAAGAGATAGCATATATTCACAACTACCACCAACTGATGGATGTTGTAGAAGTTCAATATAAGCATCAATGAAGTCTGGAATATCTTCATCTTTGATGTAACCTACACTTATCTGATATCCACCAGAATCTACAACCTTTTTAGCACTATGAAACCATTCATTATGATATACTCTTTCATATGATCTTATAACTTGCTTTACAAATTTATTCTTATGAAAAGGTTTCTTATCACTGAGTCCTTCTCCAATACTTGTAAGAAATAGATCGGTCGTTTTACTAAGAAAGTTATCAATATCGTTTACAGTCCAAAACTTATCCTTAATCATATGTTTCATAACATTTGAAACAGCAGCTCCTCCTGCTACTACATATTTCGCCATGATTCTATCTCCTTTTATGGAAGGTTATAAGATAGATGCATTCTAGGTGTTACATTAACTTTGTGATCCATTGCAAATCGAGTAGCAAACCTACTGTTTTTAGAAAGTGCTTCATGAGTTATACCCTCTGGCATTATATATACTCTTCCTTTATCATGATCTTCTAAAGCATGAATGAAACAAGATACTCTTTCAGCATTCTCTTCAGTAACAACAGGTTTGATAATGAAATTAGAATAGTTTGTCTCAATGAGTTGCTTATATTTCTGAATATTATCTTCAAGCATACGTTCATTGAAGAACTTAGGTGACCAAACAATACAAAGAATTTCTTCTTTTCTTATGAAATCTGGTAGTTCATTGATAAGCTTAATCATACCAAATCCATTTGTTTCTACAAGAAACTTTAAAGCTTTTAGGTAGCGTTTCTCTAAAAAGTTGAAAAATGAAATAATCTGTTTTCTGTACTTGGGAAGTGTAGGCTCACCACCTGTGAATGTTAAACTTTGAATATTGTATTTATCGATATCGTTACATACAACTTTAAATGGTACAACCATTTGCACATCACTTTTCATTTTTTCAATCGTGTCGCAGAAATAGCATACTTTCATAAGATTACATGCTCTAAAACGAATAAATATACTTGATAGACCAACATAAGGACTTTCACCTTGAAATGATCTGAAATACTCAATCACATCCTCGAAAAACATAATCCCCTCCTTCGTTAAAATTAGCAAAAAAAAAACGATTATTGGGTAGGACACCCAAAGGCATCCTACCCAATATCTGCTGTAGAAGGAAATCTTCTTTGGAAACCAAATGGTGCAGTATAATTAAATGGATCATTCTGTACGTTTTGTACAATGGATGGTCCTGCAGTGGTTTGACTGAATGATTGTGGTACATTATTGACTATGATTGGTGTTAAAGGTTGATTCTCATTCATTGATACATTTTTAGCTCTTGTTTCACTTCCAGTTTTCACAGTCTGACTTATTTCTTGTATACCTTCAACTCTACTGATAAATGGTTCAACATTCCAACCACGACTATTGGCAACACCAGTTACAAATTCAGCTCTTCTTTGTGTATATCTACGAATTAATTCATCTTCAGACATAGTTCTTAATTCTTTATCATTCGCCACTTGATGAAGCATCCTTAATGCATTAGGAGTTCCATGTTGAATAGAGGCATCAAACAATACAGTAGCTAAAGCATAATCGTTTTCTCTACCATACTTTGCTAGTTCCCGTTTGATTGGAATCCAATATCTATCATGAATGACTTTCTCTTGTGCAAATATAGAAACTTCTGGATTGATATCGTGAAGTTTTTTAAGAAACAGTACCATTTCTTTTCTGGAGCCAGATGCTATTATTCTCTGAGCCTCTCTTTGTAGTTTTGTTAACGTAGGTCTATCAATATCTGTGAGTTTCAGATAATCAAGGTTCCTTTTGATTGTTTCTTGTAGTTCTTGTTTATCATGTATCTGAAAGAGACCAAATGACCATTCTTTCCTATTAATAGCATCTGACCTACCACGTGATTCAAAGTAAACAGTTCCTCTAGCAGCTTTCAAGAATTGCTTATCTATTGAATTGTTTGCAATCTTTTTAAGGTCTGCATTAGCTAAAGGAGTTGAAAGTACAGCTTCAATATTTTTAGCTTTAAATCCAGCAATTTTCTCGTTTTGGAGACCTTTTAGTGAAACTTTAGCACCTTCTTTAAGATCTTTCAGTGCTTTTTGAGCCTTTTGTTTTCCGTAAAGCCTAAGTAATCTAAATATATCTACAAAGATGTTTGGATCTTTAACTTGACTGAAAATATCTCTATGTTGTTCTACAAACTTATCTACAGCTTTTGCGACAAGTTTATCAGCCAACGAAAGCTTTTTTTCATCCTGAGAGAAGAAATTGTAAACTTTCATTAAGTTGGAATTAAGCAATTCAACAAGATAGATGAAATCCTCAGCGGTTATAATCTTAACTTGTTTGTAAGCCACAGTTAGCAGCATTTTCAAAAACTGTTTAAGTTCATTCCTATTGAAAATCATTGATGTATAACGATCATCTTCTTTATAAAGATACGGATGATCCTTGTAGGAGAGCTTCTTAATGATTATGAATGCAATATCATTACGTATAATATCTTTCAGTTCGTCAATTGGACTACCAAAGAATTTATGCTTAATCCAACTAAAACCTTTCCTAACTAATGATAACCCACCACCAGTAACAGCACCAATAGCTGCTCCTGGAACTCCACCTATTACACCACCAATAACAGCACCTTGTATAGCACCTTTAGTTATATCTTTTGGGATAAGCGTATCAAACACACCAGCAACAACACCTTCCTTCTTGATATTCTTGTAAGCATGATATCCAAGATCAAGAACCGTTAATCCTGCTGCTATTGGTCCACTAGCTTTTATAAGTTTTGATGCAGCACCAATACCTGGAATCTTAGATAGAAATCTTCCAGCCTTACCTAGTATTCCTCCTGAAGTTTTAACTCCAAGTTTAGATGACACCTTCTGTAATCCTTTAAGACCAAGCCATGTAGCTCCTAGTCCAACAACAGTTTTTGTAAGGTTGCTTTCTCCTTCTTTAGAGCTTAAGTTAGTTATGATTTTTGCAGCACCAGCAATTGTTGTTAAATATGGTAAGAAAGTTAAAGCTCCAAATAAAACATACTTAAGCCAACCAAAGAAACTTCTAGTTTCTTTTCTTTGTTTACTTGATTCTTTATATTCTTTCTTAAATAACGATACTAATTCCCCAAGTTTTTCTGAGATAGCAGACTCACCTTTAAGCAATTGTTTAAAAGTTAACGTACCAATTATAGCAGGTCCAAGAGCAGCTATTTTCTTAAATGTGGCAAGTTTTGCTTGTTGACTTTCAGCATAAACTTTCTTAGCTTTAGGTTCAATTTCTGTTATGTCAACTTGCTCAACGATTTCGCCTTTTTCTGTTTTAGCTTTCTTGATATCTTCTTCTGTTCCAATTTGTTTCCTTCTTGAAATGGTAAGTAAACGTTGTAAAGTTTTTGTTATGAATCCAACACTTTCTTGACCAATCTTTTCTCCAACTTCTTTAGCTTTTGCTTCAACTACTTCATTAGTTCCTTTTAGATTGATAACTGGAGCTTTCACGGCCTCTTCAGGTGCTATTTCACCCTTTTGAACTTTCTTAACATCAATCTTTGAAATTTCTTGTTTCAAAAGAAAAGTTGCTATTTTTAAAGCTTTAAGATCAGGGAAATACTGTGAAAGAAGATCCAAGGTTTGTAACAGTTTCTTTGAAGTATCATAATTTTCTTCAATCATCTTTCTTAGAGGTTCTGGTAATGCAATCTTCGGCATATTCCTTGCAAATATACGTCCTAATACAGAACCAAAAACTCCACCCATTTTGGTGGATAGCCAACTTCCTGTTTTTTCAATAAGACTTCCTGTGGATTCTTTAATAATCTCTGTTGATTTTCTTATCAAAGGTGAAACCAGTTCTGCTACTGGTCCTGGAGCAAAAATGTAAAGTAATGATTTCTTAAAAGCTTCTGAGTCTTCAATTACTTTTTCTTTTGCTGTTTCTATCAAATCTTGTGTATGCTTAAGAGTCTTTTGGCTTGTACTTACAAGATTATGAGCAGTTTTAGCTGTTTTGAAGTATATACCTAGAAGTTTTTGCATCTTTTTAGCAAGAGGTTCAATGTACTCTTTATCGAAGAAAAGGAACTTAGCAAAAGGTTCTAAAGGTGTACCTTTGAATACTTGCTGAAATACTTTACTTGCATTTTCAGCTAGTTTATCTGGTGTTAGACCAAACCATGTAGCAGCAATCATCATTGGAAGATTAGAAGTAAGTAAACCTGTAATTAGTGCAGTACCAGGTGATGTCACGTTTGTGAGAGATGATGCAATATGAATGCTTGGTACACCAGCAGCATAAAGTTGTTTTGACATTCCATGTTGTAAACTTGGTAGAAAACCACGTTGTGAAACTATTGGTGTTTGTTGTCTATTTTCAACTTTAGCTTTTTGCACAAGGTCTATTACAGTTTGGACAGAAGTTGCAGCAAGATCATGTTGATAAACGTTTCTCATAGTTATTAACCTCTTTTAACGGCCCTAATTCTGTTATATGGCACATGAGTCTGAGATGTGAAATCACAAACAACTTCAATATCAGTTACCATATATGTACCAATCAATGGGAAGAATTCTGTACAATTAGTTTGTACATCTAATCTTCTTAGTAAGTCAGAAGCAAATATCTTCTTAATATGAATCATGTCAATGTCTATGAATGTATGCTCTGATAAAGCTTTAGGTAATGCAGAGTCTGGGAATAAAGTAGCTTCATATGGAGAATTCATAGATTGATTATCAATGTAAAGAAATGGTTCATTATTAATAGCTTGTTGCCTTTCTAGTACATAATCGATTGTTTGTGATGGGATTCTTCTTAGCAGATCGACTCTTTCCATATGAGATATATTTCTGATAAAACCTGACGTAACTTGATGTTGTTTTGGAAATAGAGTAATCTCCAAATCTTTTGTGCTATTTTTGAATTCATTCCATTTAACCAGTTTAAATGCATTGAAATCAACGTAACCATGATATACATCATTAGAATAAGCAAATTGTCTGCATGCATAAGCTAAGGCTTTAATCAAAGGTTGATATGGTATGAATGGCTCATAAACATTAACAACCATATCTGGTTGATGTATCTCATATCTACTTATGTTGCCAACTAAAGCATTGATAATTTCTTTGTTGGTAGTTTGAGTTTCAACATAAAATTCAATGCTTCTGACAAGATCTTCATAGATCTTTGGTACTAGTACAAATGTAGTTTGTATCGGACCATCACCATCTAATGTATTGGATATGTTGTTAAGAAGCACAATCGATTCATAATGTATTGAATCTATAGTTCTACCATTAACCTGTAACTGTAGATTTATCTTAAATGTAGCATCTTGTAAAGGAAGAATATTCATAAAAGCTTTTCTTGGAAGTTGAAAGGTAAGATGAGTTTCAACATACCAGGTAGATAGCGACTTAAGAAGTCTGGTGGATGTCACATAAGGCGTGACATCCACCTCTCTTCCTGATTTATTAGAAACCAGACATGAAATTTGTAGGTGAATGTTCGAAAACTGTCTCATATTCAGCTTTCTCCTTCAATTTTGCTAGTTGTTGAGTTGCTAAAAGAGTTTTATGGTATGACCTTAGTTTCTCCTTTCTATTGGATGGTACATGTCTCAATTCACCATAGTTTCTTACATAGAGAGTGAAAGCATATGCAAATACTGTATCATCATGCATAGGATCTGGTGCTTCTACTCTATGTCCTCTTTTCTCCAGTGAAACAAGCTCAAGTTTCAATACTTTAGGTTTGATTAATTCTGCATTTTCGGATACTGTTTCGTATAAAGTTTCCAACATTAAAGGGCGAGTTTTAGAATCTGTCGATAAACCAGGCACCTTTTTTGTAATTCTTCCTTTACCATCTTTTCTAATCGTATAGTAAAGATTTTTGCTATACTTTGTTGTTGCTAACCATTGAGATACGGACGAACCAATACCATTATTTTCTGGTATGAAGATGAAATTCTTCAGACCTAATGATTCTGGTAATCTAAGTATATCCTGTTTGAACTCTTCCACAGTAACTTTTGCTCTATATTCTGCAACTGGTAATCCACTCTCATAATCTGTAATGATGATTGCAGAATAGTCTCCTGCAAATCCAGAAGCTGTATCTACTCCGATTAAGTAGAAACTATCAGGATCAATTTCATCATAGATGTCAAGTTTGCCATATGAAAGCTTTATAGATTGTTTGACAGGATAATCAAACTTCTGTAACTTCTCAATAACACTATCAGGAAAGAAAGCAAATCTTGAACCAAGGAATACAAGTTCATATTCTTGGTTAAATTCTCTTTCATCAGCAAACTTCCTTTTAATAGAATCAATCCATTCTGGGTCGTGTAAGTATTCTAAAACATCAGACCAATGATATCTAATGGGAACTAAATCAACTTCACCTTTTAATGCTTTAACCCACATTGTATAGAAAAATTCACCTGTACCTGTTGTACCGTTTGGCGTAGAAACAAGGGCCATTCCATATGGATATTGTAATTCTTCATACTTCTTGAATACATAGGAAGTAGTAGGAACTAGAGCTGTATAGATTTTAGATATATCAGCTTCAAAGAAAGCAATCTCATCGATAAAGATGAAACCTCCTTTCATACCACGACCAGCTTCTTCAGCCTTACCTTTAGCAACTGTAACGCCTTTAATTCTTGAACCGTTTGAAAATTCTTTTGTGAATGTATTGTTTTTAACCATTGTAGGTTTAAGCCAGTTTGGTACAGTATCGTAGTATAACTCAAATTCCCTAAGCAAATCAGCTGTTGACTCTCCCTTCTTTGACATAAAGAATACTGTATACTTTGGAAAGAATAATGTTAACCAAAGAGAAAAAAGGACAATAACAGTAGTTTTACCTGTTTGACGACTTCCGTTTATGATGATGTTATGACTGTTCAGTATGGATTTTATGATTTCTTTCTGTCTCTTTCTGAGCCTTATTGGTTCGTTATTAAACATAGGGTTCTTTACATAATTTTCAATAAAGTATATGGGATCAGCTTTACATTTAAGAGCCTCTTGTACATATGGGGCTAGAAGTTCAATTTTTTTAGACATTGATGATTCCTCATGGTTTGCTATTCTAATTGTTGTTTCATAGAACCTAACCATATAACCTTATACAACAATTGTTAATTTTGAAACGCGTCCAACAAAGCAAAAAAAAAATGAATGGAAAAAGGCAGGTGGCCCGTGATGGGCCACCTGCCTCGATTATGCACTTTCTTCTTGTTCTTCTGGTTGGGAAGGAGTCGCTTCTTTTGAAGAATCATCAGGTTCTTCTTTGCATTCTTCCGGTTGAGAAGGAGTCACCTGACCCTGTGTCTTGGATGAGTTATCATTTTCCTCCTTACCATAGAGAAGATCTCCGACCATTTGGGCGAAGGTTCCTTGGATTGCAGAAAGAATCACAACTACAGGAACCTCCACCTCTTGAGGAATGTTATCTCGTCCAACCAGCACATATGTTTTCATCTGGATGGGATTGAATTTAACTGATCTAGCTCCTGTGGGGGCCACAGCTAGTGGTGTAATTAACCAACCATTGTTTCCCTGGTTGATCAATGCTACATAACGGACTCCCTCTTGAATTTCTTGATCCTCGAACCCGTTAATTACAGAATACCCCTCCTTTATGATCCTATTCCAAAGAGAAGGACTAGCAGGCGGAATCAACTTCCTTAAGAACCAGCCCTCCCCATCCTTGGTCTTTTCTAATTCAACTAGACCAAGATAGACATCGATTTTCGGGAGAGGTATACTTGATAGTCTCTCCCTCTGGCTCTGTTGAGTCATAGCTTTTCCTTTGGTTTGTTTCTCCATCATTTCACCTCCTATGGTGTTAGTCATGATCTCCATCTTGTAGCCCCCTTTTTAAACTTTTTTTAATTCCAGGTGGCCAAAAGAAAATCATAGCCACCTGGGAATCATTCAGAAATATATAAATGATTCTATGCACTTTTTCTCAAAGATTCAGCTGCCAACTTAGCATATGTATGTCTAATTGCTTTATCTAGTTTACTCACCATAGCAAAATAGTTTTTTGTTTTATCGTTTATTTGATCTATCTTTGGTAGATATGCATCAAGAATAGGATCATACTTCAACACAGATATGTTTCTTGGTATAGCAGATAGCATAAAGATATGCCTTGATTTCCATTCTCCATTATCATCAAATAAATCTACAATAGTTACCATAGCTTTATCACCAGATTTCCTAAATCTTTCTGGTCTAAAGAATGATGATGAGTAATGTATTTTTACAGGAACTGGTACATCTAAATAGTTTTCTTTCGTAAACGGATCAATTAATCTTTGTCCTCGTTTTTCTACAATCTTAGTTTGAATGTTACATCTCATCCACAACTCCTTCATTTAGGTTTTGGAGCACCACTCCATCACCCAACCTCCTTTTGTTATTGATAGAGGAGCCAAAGGCAGAAAAAGCATATTTCGGCTCCTCTACTCCAGTTTTATATAAATGCTGTTTTGGTGGAAGCGTTTCATTTTGTAATATAGTTGTATACAATTATTAGGTTAGGTTATCAAAACAATGGATGAATGTAGGTCATAAGCAATCTATGATACACAGATTCATTTATGCTATCAATATCTGATAAAGCATTTGGATCATCTACATAGAAAACAAGTTTCTTTGTAGCAATGGCTAATCTATTGGATTTGGTTCTAATCAGGTAGTTTCTGGTAGGAAACTTTAATGCTAAAACTTTCCTACCAATCAACCATAATTGCTTTTGTTTAAGATGTCTTCTTGATAAATCACTTACAACATTGGCAACTTCTTGCCATACATCATAAGCTGGCCATTTAAATGACCCAGATATCTTAATAGAATCATCATAGACTTTAACGAAACTTGAGGGATTTTCGAGAAGAAGAAACTTGAGATGTTTTTGCTTAACTTGGTAGCCAGCCTGTTGTATATGGGACACATCAATGGGTTTATCAACTACGATTTCATCAACATAGTATCTGTATACTACTACATCTGGTGGTAAATTATCAAGCAAAAGATGTCTCATTTCTTCATAGAATTGATCCATAAGATCTTTATGATCTCTGAATATAAGACCAACTTGTATAACATACTGTTGTTTATCATCAGGTAATCTATATCCATGTTTTTCAAGAAAAGTTTTACCTGCAGCTTTGATATCATATTCCCAACAGTCTATTGCATAAAGCATGCTATCAAAGTCCTCTGATGACTGTTTAAAATCATTAGAAACGACGGAAACGTTTCATTTTGTAATAAAGTTGTATACAATTATATGGTTAGTTTGCCTATTTCAGAATCGGATAGCATACTTTCTTGGTTTGTACATCAACCCATCTAATAGCTTCTTGTTGACTATTGAACTTCTTTGGTTCATTTAAACATTCATTAACACAAGAACTCATAAAAGAATACTGTACTACATCCATTAATCCAGGAACTAAGCTTTCATATTGAATTGGTTTTTGCACATTTGCATAAACTTGTTGACACATTTCGTAACATAGCATCTTTTGTGCATTTGTTAACTTTTGATTGTCTTTGAAACCTAAGTATTGTCTTGATGACCATCCAGCTCCTATACCTTGATACTTGTAAACGCACCTCATGTAGTCTTTAGCAATCTTTTGTTTTTCTGGTGGTAAAGGTTGTGCAAATGCAACTGAAAAGCATACAATTAAGAGTGCTAGAATCTTACGAAACATGATACACCTCCTTTTTTATTAGATTTGGTGGAAGCGTTTCAAAATGTAATAAAGTTGTATACAATTATTAGGTTAGTTCCTTATGAAACAACAAAGAATGGTCCCATATCCTTAGAAGCAAAATCGGATATGGGACCTAAAGCTGTATTCTTACTTAAGCTTATCCTTATCAACTATCTCTATACCCATAAGTCCTATGTAAGATTTAAATAGGTCAAATGTTGGACTATAGGTTCTTTTATCTTTGATTGATGATTTACCATTTCTAATTAGTTCACCAATCACTCTACCTTTGTTTCTTACATCATCAGATCTAACAGTTAGTGATTCCTTTAGGAAGTTTAATGCATTGTGGGACGCCAATGTCCACATTTCCATTTCACCCATTCTTTGTCCATCAGCAGGTTGTAATGTCCTACTATCAACTGGACCTGTTGATATATGTTTGATTTTCTTGAAAGCTAAATGCTCTAGTGGGAACGAATAGATTACTCCTGCACCCATCCTTAGACCAGTTCTTTCATCTATGAAACTTGTAGGAACTCCAAGCTCCTTATACAGTTTGTATACTTTGTCAAACATATTGTAACTGAATTGAGACACAATGATTCTAAATCCATGACGTTCGATATACTTAATTTGTTTTTTAAGATTCTCTCTATCATAAACTTTGAGTGCTTCTACTAATTGTTTGATTCTACTTGGTTCAATATAACGATAAACATTCAAAAGAAACTTAACTTTTTCATCCAAAGTTTGTAGTTGTTTCAGTCTTTTAGGTACAACATGCTTGAGTATGTAACCTAATGCCATATGAAGTATCTGACCTGGATTCATTCTTGATGGTACACCAACAGGAGTATGGACTATGTGAGGTGTAAACTTAATCTGATTCATATCATCATACAAATGAAAGTCAGGTATTATTGCAGATACTACACCTTTGTTACCATAAGGATTAGCAAACTTATCACCTTTCCCAGGTTTAGCAACC
>Ga0256838_1001303_pt1 | contig 12264 bp, 15 predicted proteins | sample 4571419metaG_FD_185978 | JGI IMG/M metagenome (GOLD analysis project Ga0256838, IMG submission 185978) | Hydrothermal vent microbial communities from Guaymas Basin, Mexico - 4571-419 | ecosystem: Environmental > Aquatic > Marine > Hydrothermal vents | place: Mexico: Guaymas Basin | collected... | reverse complement strand
GGGCACAGGGATTCCGCCCATAGTGGTATTCAAGGCCCTCACCCGCTTCAAGGACTACGGAGAGATTTCCAGGGAATGTGCGTACATCGTCAGGGATGTGGAGGTGTTTGGCAAGGATCTTTACACGGCCATAGCTGACTCTGCTCGCTACTCCCCTTCAAAGCTGTGGTCCGAGATACTCTGGGGCATTGTTTCCACACTTCGGAGCGGTGGTGACCTGCGCCAGTACCTTGCGGAGAAGGCCCGTCAGTTGGTTGAGATGCATGAGCGCGAGGAAAGGAAAGCGATGGAGACGCTCAATGTCCTTACTGAGGTGTTCATGGTCGTTTTCGTGCTGGCACCGGTGACCGGCGTCATTATGATAGTTTTTATGAGCATGCTTGGCGGCACGGTATTTGGAATGGACCCCCGTGTTTTCCTGCTCTTCATAATATACTTCCTTCTCCCCCTTGTTGGCATTGGTTTTCTAATAATCGCGAATCTAAGTAAGCCCCGGGAGGTACTCTGATGGAGATACGCCTGCGTATCGGAAAGAGGCGCGTGGTCATTAGAGAGTTCGCCATAGTGTTTGTGCTGGCACTGGTTTTCGCAATTTCCGTTATTGTCTACGCGCATGTCAACTACAGGGATACCCCGTACTTTTACACCCTTGTTTTTGTGGCTGTAATGGGTTTTATCATCCCCGTGGGGAGCTACATATACTACCAGTACACCCTCGTCCAGAACAAGGAGTATTACTTCCCCCAGTTTCTCAAAGACCTTGCAGATGGTACGAGGGCGGGTCTATCGCTGCCACAGGCTGTTGTTAACGTTTCCAAGATAAACTATGGCGCCCTGACGGAGGATGTTCGCCGTCTCGCCACTTACGTTTCGTGGGGCGTACCCTTTGACGAGGCCCTGCGGCGATTCGCGGAGCGAACCGGCAGCAAGATGATTCGGTCGTCCGTGGATTTGATTATAGAGGCTTATACGGCAGGCGGCGGAGTTTCCGAGATTCTCGACACCATGGCAGAAGACGCGGGAAAGATGCACTCGCTCAAGGAAGAGAGAAAGACGCGGTTTAGCGGCTTCATAAGCACCATATACGCCGTGTATGTTATATTTCTCATCATAATCGTTGTTCTCGTGAATGCCCTCCTGCCGGAAATCCCCACAATGCCGAGTTTCGCGGGTGCGGAGGGCAGCGGGCTTCTGGGGGGGTTTACGGGCGTCGGATCTGCAAAGGCCATGCCGGAGGATGAGCTCACCGCGATATTTTTCCACCTTGCTGTGATAGAGGCCGTATTCGCGGGTCTTCTCGCGGGCATTGCGGGAGAGGGTAGCGTGCTGGCCGGTATAAAGCACGCGTTTATCCTAGTTTTCATAGGCGTGGCAGCTTTTCAGATATTTATCCCGCTGCCCGACCCCGTGGATCGTATCGGCCGCGCCATTGCCAAAACCCCCGTTAACGTGGACGCCTCCGTTTTTGTGGGCAGGTACTTCGTGGACAGGAGCATCACGGTGGGCGCAATATCGAAGGAGGTGCAGGAACGTCTAAAGTATCTCAAGGTCTTTTCCTCGTACTTTTCCGGGAGAATCCGCTTTGAGATGGATCCAAAGGGATGCGAACCTTGCTCTTCCGGGTATATTCAGGTTCTGCCGGATGCGATAATTGTTAAGAGGCCGACGTACGTTACCTTCAGAATAAGAACGGATCCGGAGAGGGGGATGTACATTGTCTACGTCTCGTGATTTCTGGAAGCTGCCACCGCGGATAAAGATATACGAGGCTCTTGGTGCAGTGGCGGACGGCAGGGTGCACATGATTTCGGAGAATGAGGCGGTAGTTATATCTTCCGACGGGAGCAGGCGGTACCATGTTGTTGTCCGGGGGGATGCGGTGTCCTCCACGGATAACGGCTCTGTTTACCGTGGATACCTTGGGTATCCCGCCATCGCGGTGCTGATGATGAAGGGACAGGTTCCCTTTGACGCTTCCGTTGCCGAGATGCTTAAGGGCATACCATGGCGGGAGCTGAATGAGCGTTTTAAGCGCTACGACATCGTGGAGCGCTACGTCCTAGATAACGTTCCGAATCCTGAGAAGGTAAGGGCTTTTGTCGACAGGGTGTACGCATACCTAAAAGAACATCGCTTCCGACGTATTCGTTCGGAGCAGACAACGCTCTTTTGAGGGATTGCTGTGAAGCGCTACGCATTCGTGGACGTTGACATGACTATAGTGGACGGAAATCTCGGCACTATCTTTGCAAGGGAGCTCTTGAAGAAGGGTCCGCGCCGCATATACCTGCGGAGCAAGTGGCGCTTTATCCTTTACCTGATAAAGAGCGCGTATATCCTCTTTCTCTACCCCTTTTCCTTCCTATATCCCGTCTATGTTTTTCTCCAGGATGCATCGACTGACCGCTTTTTTGATCTTGTCGAGTCGTGGCGTGAAGATGAGGCTGAAGAGGCTGCCCGCCGGGCTGCTCAAAAGGCAAAGCTCCCCAAGGAGTCTCTAGCTTTTCTACAGAAGCTTCATGAATCCGGCTATGAAATCGTTCTACTCTCCGCAACCCCGTCCATCGTTCTGAAGCACCTCGTGGAGCGTTTGCCCGTTCCCGTGCGGTTTGTTGGGACAGATGAGAATCACAGGGAGCCCATGTTTTCCCATGTGAAGGCGAAGATTATCCAGACTGAATTCAGGGACGGCATACCTGCCATCGTCGCGGGCAACCCCAAGAGGGAGCCCTTCTGGCTTGCGAGGGAGAGAAAGATAGTTGTGAGGCGTCCGCGGGAGCTTGCTCGTTATCTGTAGATTCTACCACACAAAGAAGGACCACCACGGGCTTACCACATTTATGATTTCTCCCGCCGCTGCGTCTGCAACTATTTCGGCATGCACTGTGACGGGAACTATGCCGAGTATCTTGCCGGACTTTTCTACATGTGCTACAATTTTAGGCCCTTTTCCATCATCCGTGATTTCCGCGTTTGTTATCTTTACTCTTCCTCCGATTCTATTCCTTATGTTTGTGATTATTTCCTCAATATCCGTGCTTATTGGCTTTCCGCTGGGTGCGCTTATGATTTTGCCATTCTCCAGCTTCACATCCGTTTTTACCGTTATATCCACCATGCTGCTACGGATGACCACCGCGTCGTTTTTTATGTCGATATTGATGGGCAACGGCTGTATTTTGATTTTCGGGGGTTTCTCGACTGGGTTGCCGGGTTTTTCGGGTGGGCTATTCTCCACGGGGCCGCAGATTTCCTCATAGGCCAGCAGTTTTTCTGTCAGCCTTTTCTTCAGCTCTTCACACTTCTCGGACGTGCTGCATCTTTTCACCTCGTCCCTGAGCTTCTGTATTTCGGTGTTTAATACGAAGCACTTGAGCTCCTTGAGGTTTTCGGGTGTTGACGCCTTCGAGATGCCCTCCACGTATATGTGTACCGTATCTGCGCCCTCTGGAATAGGAACATCTGCCTTGATGGAGGGAATCTTCCTTGTTACCTGCGCGCACACCACGTCCCCGGGTATTTTCTCCTCGACGATCTTCACAATGTAGTTTCCCTCTGTTGCTCCCTGCTCAACATCTGTGGTGAGGTGGTGGCAACTGTCGGGTACCGTGTAGTTTACGAAGACCGTGAGTGCGATCTTGCCATCCACAATATCGTATTCATACTGATATGGTGAGTGGACGACCACTTTTATACCCTGTCCCCCCGAGGCGAGGGCAGTACTAATGAGGAGAAGAATCGCAACTGCAAGGGTGGTTACGCCTTTGGCTGCCATGTTTTTACAACGTGTTTCCGGTATATATTTCTTTCCGATTATGTGAAGTCAAACAGAGTTTTCTGCGCGCTTCCCTTCCTTATGTCGCGCTCGGTGTATCCGAGTTCCTCTAGTATTGGCATCACCGCGGGAAGCACTTGGTTGTTTATGTAATACTCGGGGTCGTAGTCCCCCTCCTCTACGAAGGCAGCGAGTTCCGCCTTGTCAGATATGCTTTTTCCCCTCTTCGTGATTATGTACCCGATTATCATGCCCGGTTCTATCTTTATTCCCCGTCTCATGGCCTTCATGGCCGCTGCGACGTGCGGCCCCCTCGCCTCGTATCTGTCAAGGTCTCTGCGAATCTGGGTGTATATTACGAGCTTTTCCTTGGGTATCTTACCCTCCCTTATCTCGTCAATGACCTTTTTCACATAGTTCACGGCTTCCTCAGGCTTTCCCTCCCCGAGCACAAGCTCAAGCACCCTTTTCTGAACTTCCTTGGCAATCTCTGCCCAGTCCCTCCTAACGTACTCCATGCCTGTAATTTTCAGGTTGCCCTTCTCGTCTATGAGCGCGTACTTCTTTTTCGCAGCTCTTTTCCCGCCCCTCTTTGTCAGAAATATCCCGCGGACGTAGTATCCATCGAATTCCAGCGTCATGGGCTTTGGAAGTTCTGCGTTCACCTTTTCAAGGAATTCGAATACCTTCTCCAGTCCCCAGCCCTCCGGAATGACAACGAAGACCGAGTCCGTATCCCCGTATATCACCCTGAACCCGAACTCCTCCGCCTTTCTCATGACGTCCCGTATATACTTCCTTGCCCACGCTGTTATCGCCTCGGCACACTCCTTCGAATACCAGCGGGCCCGTGCGAATCCCAGATATCCGTAGGCGCTGTTTGCAATGATTTTCAGTGCCTGTTGCTTTGCATACACTATCTTGTACTCTGGGTCTTTCCTGTCCATACGCTTCATTTTGTCCTTCAGGGTGAACCTTTCCTTCAGCACCTCCTCCAGCATCTTTGGCAGGAGGCCCTTTGGCTCCTTGCAGAAGTAATGGCCCGCGGGGCTGACGTACGCGTCTTCTCTCGAGCAGTAGGGGGCGTTGACCGTGTCCGGGTCCACGTTGTGGGATATGATTATCGTTGGGTAGAGCGAACGGAAGTCGAGGACGGCTATGCGCTCGTGAAGTCCCGGAACCGGTTCCTTCACAAAGGCGCCCTCGTAAGTGTGCATCATGCGCCTCTGAACCTCTTCCTCCTTCGGTTTCTTTGGTACGAGCTTGCCTTCCCTGAATGCTTCGAGGATGAGCTTCCACTCGACGATTTGAGATGTGGACATGCGCACGATGTTGTACAGGTTCGATGCGGTTATTCTGGCGAGCTCTTCATAGAGCGGGAGAAACTCCATACCGAGCTCGTAGCACGCCTCTGAGTCCTGGAGGTTGTACGTCGCGAGGAGCTTCAGGTTCCCTTCCCTCCATTCCTTCGCAATGTCCCTGTGCTCTATCTTTACCTTTTCCTTTCCGAGCACCGCCTTGTAGACGTTTTCCAGGTCTAACTTGAAGGTGTTTATTGCACCCACGCCGGCCATGAACTGAACGATCCTGAAGACGTCCACGTGCGCTCTGCCCACTATATCCACCGTTGTGCTCCCTCCCCCTGCCCTGCGTATACGCGGCTCGGTTCCATCCCTGCCCCACGGTATCTTCAGCCCCAGAACGTGCGCCCTCTCCTTTAGGTATGGCAGGTCGAATCCATCCCCGTTGTACGTGAGTATGATGTCTGGGTCGTTTTCCAGTACCGTTCTGTTCAGCTCGGAGATGAGCTGCGCTTCGGTCTCCACCTTTTTTACAAAGGGCGCATCTATCTCCTTCGTTGTTATGACGAGCCTTTTGCCGCCGGAGTCGACGTAGGATGCCATGATGATTTCGTCGCGCTGGGGGTTCGGCATCCGGTCCCGAGCGTACATCTCCAGATCTATTGCGGCTACCTTCAGCTCTTGCTCCCCATTCACCTTTCTTATGCTCCTCAGCCAGGTCCCGTCTCCCTCCACCTCTACCACGTCCATTGGTGCGATGCCCTTCTCGTAGAGGTACTTTCTCTCCGCAGGTATATCGTGCTCCCGGCACTCGGCGCCCCTTTCTTCAATCGCTTCCTTTAGCCTCTGTATGTATTTTTGATGGCGAACCCTGACAAGAAGTACCTCCCTTTCCTCCCACTGAACCTTTCTGCGGACCTTCTCCACAGACACTACGCCTTCTGCACCCTCCAGGGCCTTCTTCACCGTATCCAGCTCGCCGCCAACCACGTAGAAGTAGGGGCGGTATTTCTCCATGAACATCTTCCACTGCTTTCCGTCCGTCACGAAGAGGCGTATTACCGTCTCGTCGCGGTTAGATATGTCGTGGTCAACATCTATGATAACACCGCGCATCGGTAACAAAGGAGCAACACCTATATTAAGTCCTTGTGCCTCCATTTCTACGTGGCCGGAAGGGATACCTCTCAAGTGATCATGCGCATTATGCACGATATAAAGGCGCTGGACAGCAATGTCCGCCTTATCGCCCAGCAGATAAAGCTGATAAAACGAAACGAGAGGATCCTTGCCAGAAACCTCCTTGCCCTGAGCAAGAAATTGAATGCTATGAAGGAGGAGCTGGGCAGCGGTTCCTCCGTAGACGAGTCCAAGATTCAGGAGCTGCAGGACCAAATCCTGCACATGCGCGAAGACATAATGAAGATGCAAGAGGATGTTGACTACCTTAAACGTCAGCTGCAGAAGACCCTGACTTCCGAGGACATAGCGGAGCTCAAATATATTGTGGAAACCGTCAACCCCCTCGAGTTCGTTACGTATAAGCAAGTTGGGGAGCTCGTGGAGAAGAAGCTAAGGGAGATGGGCATTATACGGTGACACCGGAGGCAAAAGGCCTGAGTTTTACCCTGTACGGTCTTTTTGTGAGGAGGCGTACCCCCACTTCGTCGTCGTTCACCGTTCGAACCGTTGTTTCGGCTAGATCTGCGAGCGTCTTGTGCACGTGGATCTCGTCCTCCGCCTCGAAAACGAATCCGATGCCGTAGTCCTTCAGCTGCGCCAGCGTGCTCACAATGGCATCTGTAACGGGAGAGCTCACCCTGGGGACGATCCTGTGTGCGTCTTCTATGAATACAACGCCCCGCAACTTGCGGCTCTTCCCCCTCTTTGATATGAATTCCAGAAGGTTTGAGAGGAGGGACTGCAGCGCGGTCTGCGTGATGATGTTCTCGCCAACCTCCACAACCGTCGCGTTCCCCACGTCTCCCATCACCAGTAGGGTGGACACGTTGTTCCGTCCGAAGGTGTTTGGATATTCATCCTTCGCCTCACGCATTATGCGAAACGCACGGAGGTTGTGGTATTTTTCAGCGCCCTTCGGGGAGAAGACATCCATTATATCGTTTATGCTTCCTCTCTTTGCAGCAATCCCCTCCGTTATTGTTTTGAACGCTTTTTGCGCGGGGGACACACCCAGCGCATTTGCAAGGGCGTTCGCGTCCACGAAGTTCAGGTCAAGGAAGTAATCAGTTCCCAGCTTCCATACTCGCCTGGGAAAGCCAATGGGTGTTATCCCGTAGTTCTGAACGTCGTGACTCCCCGGCTGGTTGAGCTTCTCATATTTGCTGGGGTCCTTGGTTACGACAATGGCGGGGATCCCCGAAAGCAGGATGTTCTCGAGAACAATGCGGAAGAATTTCTTTCTCGCTACGGCGTGTTCTCCTACAATGGCAGTCCTTCCGAACTCGATCGCCGCTTCCTTGATCACCTCCCCGTTTCTCCCCTTTCCCAAGGGTAGGACCTTTCCAAAGTCCTGCGTTGTTATTCCACCCGGGGATCCCACGAAGTTTGGCAGCACTATGGGTTCAGCGAGCAGGAGCGCCGCAACCCTCTTTGGAACGTCCCGGAGGGCCGTTACAGTTATACCCAGCGCCTTTGCAATGTTTCTAAGGAGTGTGGCGTCCTTGTAGAGTGAGTTCCCGAGCTTGTTCAGCGTTTCAATGATTTCCTCCCTTTCCAGACCTATGTATTTCGGCCCCCCTTCCAGAAGCAGGAAGTTGTAGACGTCACCGCCCGCTTTTTTGGTGACGGCAATCGCCCGTGTTTTTATGCCCTTGATGAGGTCTGTTACCGGTCCGTCCACGAGGAACGCCTTATACATGATGATTACGAGGCCCTTTGGGTTTCCATCTGCATCGGCATCTATAAGTACCGAGAAGAAGTCCCTGTCGGGGTTCTGGTAGAGGGAAATATCGTAGCCCTCGTATTTACCACTAAATAGTGGTTTCCACGGGCCGTACGGCAGGCGGAGAACGTCCATCCTATTAAAAGGAGGAAGACATCTTTATAACATGCCGTCACCTGAAGAACTGGCTCAGATAATCAAGGAATTGCGTTCTCAGGGCCTTTCTGACGCGGAAATTGTTGAAACCCTCCAGGATATGGGTGTGTCCGAGAATATGATTCGTTCCGCACTCGGCGGAGCCACGCCACAGTTGTCGGAGGCGGGGCGTGCTCAGTCCACTCCTTCGACGTCGGTCTCTGAAGCCGCCCCTTCCACGCCATCTCCCCCATCCTCCGAGAAGGCCACACTGCCTGCAGCTCCCCCAAAAGATGATAATCTCTTTGCTCCGTCCCCAGCGCCGTCCAAAGATGTGCTCTCCGAACTCATGTCAACATCCCCTGCGCCGTCTGCGGAGTCCTCACCTCCGCCGGCGGAACGGGGAACGCCTTCGCCCCAGTCCCCCGCACCCGCCCCGAAGGAGGAGTTCTCTGCAGGCATTGCCACGCCACCGATACTCGAGGAGGAGTCCGTGCCTGCAGAGAAGCTCGATGAGATACACTCGAAGGTGGATGCGCTCCACAAGGCTATATCGTCCTCCAGCGCACTCAGGGAGGACGTTGCCGAGATAAAAGAAATGCTCCGCGAGTTGAAGAAGGACATATACGAGGTACGCTCCATGTTCTCCGCTATACAGCACCTGCTCCAGCAGATACTCGAGACGGACAGGTCCATACTTGTGGATCTCTACGAGAAAAGCAAGAAGTGATCAGAGCTTGTTAGCCTTTATGTAATCATTATATTTCTTTATCAGTTCTTCCAGCTCCTTCTTTATCTCTTTCCTCCTTTCCGGGTCCTTTTCCTGTATGTATGCCTGCTGGAGCATCAGTATCCTCTGGTACATCTGGACAATGATCGCATCACTTGTCTTCTTGTGCGCCCAGTACGGGCCGACGTATGGATTCCAGCGCAGCTCCGTGGGGATGTCAGCGTCCCACAGTTTCTTCTTGACGGTGTCGCTCCAGCTGTCCACCGCGTAGTGTATGCCCGTGAATGTCCTGAGGGTGTCCATCACAGTCTTCGTGGCGTTTTCGATGTGCTTAACCCAGAAGTCCCAGCCGGGGTAGCTACCGGCTTCCGGCACAGGGGGAAGGTCTGACCATTCTTTTTTTGGGCTGGGCTGATCGGGGGGCATGGCTATCAGCGTGAGCGCCCCTCCGAACGCTAGAATTATTGCCAGCCAGGGGTATCCAATGGCCGCTATGATGATTACTGCAAGTGCGATGATGATGAACGCTGACGTTTTCATTACCGCGCGCCTCCGCCTCCGTACATCGCCATGAGATACGGCAGGAGCTCAGGCGGCAGTTCTTCCTCCTGCTTCTTTTTTCTTTCCCCTATGAGCCCGCCCAGCATCATGGACAGCGTTGCTATCGCGAGAGAGACTGCGCCCCACGTCGCGGTTTCCGGTATGAACATCTTTGCGCCCCATATCACTGCGAGGGATATGAGGAACGTGGCGAAGTAGTCCCTTGCGGAGAAGAACGCTATGAGCGCGGCGGCTGCCACAAGTTCCCACTGTGCCACGTGCATGCCGTATATCGCCAGGAAATACAACAGGAGGATTACAACGGGTTCCATTCAATCACCTCACTGCTGTTGTCCTCCCTGCTGGCCGGGGGGAGGGTAGCCCGGGTAGTACGGGTATATTGGGAGGGGGTATATGAAATAGGGCGCCTTTATCTCTGCAGCCTTGTCCGCGGGCTTGGACTTTGGCCCGGACGTTTCGAATCCTTCCAGTATCTTCGGGCCGATAATCGAGAGTATGAATAGGCCGACAACCCACCATATTGCCTCGGGGTGCTTGAAGAATATGATGTACGCAATGACGAGAGCGTATACAATGGCTAGCCGTGGGGATCCCAGGTTCTTCCGTGCCCAGTTCAGTATCCATACAAAGACAATCATCGTGATTGCAAGGCGCAGGTCGTTTTCCATTGCAGCCCATTCAGCCGCTATGGAGGAGTAGATGTAGAGCACGACGATTATAACGATGAGTGCACCCCAGAACTTGTACCCGCCCACGATCAAATACCTCCTTTCTAGTATTTATTCAACTATCCCCTTCGCCTTCCAAGTTTTGCAGAGAATATCCATGTCCATCCAAGGGTTGACAGTATGCCTGTGCCCGCCAGCACGTATATCCACCACATCAGGGAGAACGACCAGAAGTGCTTCCAGACGAGGTAGTAGAAGGTCAATCCTGCCAGTCCGAGGGTCAGCCACGAGTCCCCGAAGAAGTTTCTGTAAAAGTTGTAAATGCCGAAGGCGATGAGCATCATGATGAGGTATTTAAACTCTGGCCGCACCCCGATTAGCATGTACGGGCCGAGGAGCAGGAATGCGACGATCAACACCCATATCAGGTATCCGAAGCCCCTCATTCCTTCCACCTCGGCCCGTAGGGCGTTTGAACCACTCTCTCATACGCTTCCGGGGGCATATCCAGTTCCTTTGCGCTGCCGTACTGGAAGTATAGGTCCTGTATTGTTCCTCCGATCGGTGCGCCGAAGAACACGATTACCGCAAGTATTACCAGAAGCATGAACAGGTTTGGAGTGTAGAAGAGGAAGTAGTACGCCGCCCCCGCCAGTATGAGGACTGCAAGTGTTCTGTTTGGCACGTGCTCGGCGACCCACTTGTATATAAGGATGATCCCGAATATCGTCAGTACTACCCGCGCATCCTGGAGGAGTTCGAACATCGGGTATAGAACGATCCACTCTTATATAATCCTTACCTCTCCCGGCAGCAGCACCGCCGTCTCTTCCCTCGGCTGCGCATCCAGTATGACTATGTGGAGCACAGTCCTTGCTGGCACCTTCATTCTCCCGCTTCCCTCCGTTATTTTCTCACCCATTGCGAATACCTGTATCTGCCTGTTCGTTTCTATGGTTGCCCAGCCTCTTACATCGTTTATGGTGACGATCCTCTGGCCTTCGACAACGTCCACTGTTTTCCTGCCCACCGCCGCCCCGTCTACTGCATATATCACGTACGCGCCGGGCGGTACGTCCCTCAGCTGCGCCTCATCCCCCGAGATAACCGTGTATACGCTTCCGTTCCTGTCCGTCACCACGATCCTCTCCGTTCCCGGTGCCGAGATGATGAGCGCCCCTCCGTTGACCTGTCTCGGCAGCAGCGCGTTCTCCTCATCCCCCGGGCAGATGTATACGTCCATTATCTTGTGCTCCTCCGCCCATGCATGCGCCACTGAGCATCTCTTCACGTTAACCGGCACGGCTTCTCCCCTGAGTGCCACGCCACCGTAGCTCACCCACGCGTTCATCTCCTCCCCCGTGAACTCGTCAAGGACCTGCACTATCGCCGGCGTCGTCTCCGCATTCCCGTCCACCGTTATTTCCATATTCCTGTCAACGAACAGCTCCCTCCTATCTATCATCGCCCCGTTTTCGTCGAAGAACGCGAACTCGTACCTTCCCGGCTTTACATTCATTCTCCCGCAACGTACGGGCCCCGTCAGGGGCACCCCCTTCGGTCCGTACGCCAGAAACGAGCACCCCCTTACCTGCAGCGTTATGACCCTCTCCGCCGGATCCCTTCGAAGCACGATCGTTACTTCCCCATCCGTTTCCTTTGCACAGTCGCTCAGGAATCCCTCTTTCCCCGCGCACCAGTACGCCCCATTCCTCCACACGTGCGCATTGATTTCCCGCCCGTCCTCATCAAGCACTGTGACCCTGACCTGTGTTTTCACAGCCATCGCGTTTTCCTCGTTCACGGTGGGGCCCGCCGGCTGAGATGCAATCACCACGATCAATGCGATAAGTGCCAGAAGTCCCGCCAACTGCCAGTACCTCATGCTATAATTTGCACGCCCCTCCCTTTATTTCTACCCCTGGCACGTATTTTCCGTGACGCACGCGAATCCGTCCACACTGTTGGAGGTGATATCGAATACCGTCACGTCCAGCAGCGCGGGCCCGCCGGACACTCCCGGCTTCCCGTCGAACAGAACAGAGGAACCGAGCTCGTTCTTCAGATAGTCACAGAGGCTCTTGCACTTGTTACCTCCGCCGCATATGCTGCAGTTGAGCTTTTCCTTCAGCTTTGCAATTATGTTTTCATCCGACACGCAGTACTCTATGTATGCAGTTTTGTATTTT
>Ga0256838_1001301_pt1 | contig 12271 bp, 2 predicted proteins | sample 4571419metaG_FD_185978 | JGI IMG/M metagenome (GOLD analysis project Ga0256838, IMG submission 185978) | Hydrothermal vent microbial communities from Guaymas Basin, Mexico - 4571-419 | ecosystem: Environmental > Aquatic > Marine > Hydrothermal vents | place: Mexico: Guaymas Basin | collected... | reverse complement strand
CAATATCTACATCAACGCTATCCCTATATGCCTTGACATAATAATCTATCTGACTTTTCTCCCCTGCATCGGATATTGCCTCAAGGTGTAAAGTGATAGTAGCATTGTCAGGTAGTGATGCCGTGTCTTTCAGCTTGACTATAAGTGGTATTATCCTTGTTGTTGATGTTGTTGTATATACCGTTGTTGATGTAAGCGATACAGATACATAGTCAGGGGCTGTTATTTTTACTGCTACCTTGTGTCCTTTGAAGTTGGGATATGTCTGTATGTATATCCTTTCTTTCCATGCCACTTTCTTTGTTATGTGAAGTAAACGGGGGAAGTTGGGGTATATGCCTATTGTGAAACCGTTGAGGGAAAAATCAAGCGAATATACCAACACAAAGTCGAAATTGTCACTTAGTAGCTGGTAAGGTATCCATGCTAATCCCATTTGTCCCCAATCATACCCCCAAGAATTTGCTATAAGAAATGCCCCTTTGTATTCTTCATTACCTATCTTTAGTGTAATATTATCGTCATATCCTACTAACACCATACCATGTCCTACACTGGCTATAGAAGAACGATATACTGCATACTGCAAATAATATAGAGGGTTACTGGGAGTTAAATCGTTTTTTGTTGATATATATACACCGTAACCATTTGCTAATAAACGCTTTAACACATTAACGTTAGGAATGTTTTTTTGTGAAAAAGCATGCAAAGGAACTACCCCAGTTGCCAATATTCTCTTGGATAAAAAACCATCTGTCCATATTCCCCATATTGGAGAACCAATTCCTAAAGATACATATGGTAATCTCCACTCATTAGAGGAGTTTTTCACAAATAACAGTTTATCTGTAGAAGCTAATTCGCTAACATAAAATGCTCTCAGTTTTCCTTGATTACTAAGCAAAATAGTATTTTGTAAAGCTCGGGCATAAGTGTCACAAAATATAGTTCCTTTCTGATTGAAATTCATTGGTATTCTATCTGCCAATATCACCCTATCAGGGGGATTTTGTATGGGTAATGTTTTAACAAAGTCTGTTATAGAACCAGCCTCACCCTTTGCCTGTGGCATATATACCATTCCAATAGCAAGCACTATCACCAACACCATCAGCCCTATTATCTTTCTCTGTTTCCTCATAGACACTCCCCTCCTTCAACTTCCATTTTCACTTATTATTATACCACATAGTAATCATATTGTCAATATATTATTGATTTTATTATCTATTCGTTAGTTTATATCTGGGTTTCGGCTTCCCTATAGAAAAAGGGGGAGGTTTTCCCTCCCCCTATGCTATTAAGAACTGCTGGGAGTATTACCTGCTTGTTAGCAAACTGCCTCCTTGTATTACTGGGGAAGGTGTGATAGAATGCGGATTACCCGCTTGGTCATTAGTGCAAGATTCACTTGATCCTTCTGGAGGAACACAACAACACATATCATATAAGTTATCAGATGGTCTAACACATTCCCAATGTGTAGAGCAATGTTGATATTTACCACAGCACTCTTTCTCTCCTGTGCCATTGACAGCACATTCTACCCCTGAAGGACATGTGTTGTCGTCATCGTTATCAGGAGGACACTGTGGGTCACTTGCATCTAAAGGATAACATTCATAGTGTATGTCTATACAACCATCTCCATCTGTATCCTTGTCTTCAGGACATTTATCATTAGGACATACACCATACTCCTTCGTTTCTGGTGTCGGGCAAGGATACTTACACAAGCTATTGTCTTCTATACACTGTATTGTCTCACAACCATATTCGTCAGTCCCAGGGATACAAATACTATAATTTGTTGCGTCTGGGTCTCCACAATAACGCTTTGGTGTAGTGCAACATTGGTAGGAGCATTCATAGTGCTTGTCTATACAACCGTCATTGTCTGTATCCTCATCGGCAGGACATTCTTCTCCATAGCATAAGTCCTTTGTTATTGTCTGTGGTGCATCACAACATTTGTAGGTGCAGTTATACTTTGTCTTCAAGCAACCTGTCAAGCTATCATACTCATCGGCAGGGCATGTTTCCCCTCTGTCTTTACATACTGTCTTGTCTACTATTGTAGGTGCAGGACAACTATATCTCACATTGATGCTCTCTTCTCCGCTATTCCCGTTGCTATCCTCTGCTGTTGCTTTGAGTGTTCCCGCTCCCTCTAACGAATTCCAACCTGCTATGGTATTACCAAAGCTATCTTTCCCTGCTTTAAAGCTAAAGTCCTTACACACTTCGTTATTCATATTCACGCTCTCGCTGTAGCTTGCTTGTCCTTCTGCTCCATTGTAATCAAGGGTGATTTTATTTACATTCTTCCCTGCATCACACACATGAATAACTATGTTGTCTCCAAGCTTTAGCTCACTACCGCTACTGGGGGCTGTTATTGTCACTTTCGGTGTGTCGTTTCCTACATAGAAGGTTTTATATACTGTCCCTGTATTCTTATTGTCTTTATCCTTTACATAGCCTGCCACTATATACTGGCGTCCTGATATGAATGTGAATTCCTTCTGGAAGTCATATTCGGTTAGTCCATTAAGCTCGCTGGTATAGGTGTGTTCGTATAGTTTCGTGTCATTTGTAAGGTCTTTTATAAGGATATATCCCACCTTAAACCCTCTGGGAGCAAGCAGTTTTACATGCACGGTTAGTTCCATTTTGTCTTTTGTTATCAAGTATGCGTCTCTATCTGGCACTATTATTTGCACCTGTGGGTCTTGACTTTTAACGATACGCACATTGGCTGTGGTGCTACCTTTGATATACACTTTCTGTGTCCCTACCACTTCTTTGGCGTTGGTATACACTATTGCCTCCACCTGATATGTAGCGTCATTGTCTGTAGGTGTATAGTCTACGCTGAAGTCGGAGCTTTGTCCTGCAAGGTTTACATCTTTCGTGAATACCTTTGTGCCTCCTTTATACACATTGACTGTTGCCTTTGTAAGGGCAAGGTTAGAGCATTTTTCGTAGTGAGTGTTGCATGAGGTAGAGGCATGGAAGGTTAGGTGTGCTGGGCTTCCGTTTATCTGGCTATTTCCTGTATAGGAAACGCTCACATTGACATTCTTTTGTGTTGTGAGTGTTAGAGATTTCACTTCTGATGTCTTTCCGCTATTGCTTTCCACTATGTAGTAGAGAATAACCTTACGGTTGGCTATATCACCATAACCGTTAAAGGCAAAGTCTCCACCGTTGCCTGTATAACTACCCTGCACTCCTACTGAAATCTTTGTTGTAGGATAATAGGTCTGCTCTCCTATCACCTGTCCTGCAGAGGCGTTGTATTCTTTATAGCCGTAGAGGTAGATATGTCCTCCCTGTCCCGATGGGTCATTGACGCTAAAGGTGGAAACCACATCTTGATACTGCTTTACTGTCACAGAGGCTGGTGAGATGTTGAGGGTAGGAGTATCGTCCTTGATGGTGAAAGATACGCTACCAAGAGATTTACTATGTCCTGCCTTATCGTAAACTACTGCTGAAAAGAAATACTGGCACTCTTTCAACAAAACTATCACCACTTATTATAAAAGGGGAGGATAAGTATCCTCCCCTTTTAAACCTTTCTAAGCCCTTTTAAAAATTATGGAGATACAGTCCAACCAATAGCAGTAATGGTGGTAGAAAACTTCACAAAGTAACCTCTACCAGCTTCCAAGACATCATCTGGATTAAGAATAATGAAAACTCCACCTTTATTCAGTGCTAATATCTGATCAGGAGCAATATGCTCACCCGTAGGTGTAATGCCGAAAACATTACCAGCAACAACATTGGAAACAGGAATACCTATAGCATACCAACCGCTACCATCTTCTACATCTACTTGTCCAGGATCAGAAATAGAACTACCCCACAACTCCACAGTAATAGGTTTCTTTACTTTAACAAGATACCCTTTACCAACTACTGGAACTTCACTATCAGCTGCATAGAATGTACCACCTTCTAACCTCATAATAGACTCAGCCATTGGAAGAAGTGTACTCAGTGTATCAGAAGAGGCAATAGTAAAGGTAATAACATTCCAACCGGGATGTAATGTAACAAGCTGTTTCTTCCATCCTCCTTGCTCAACAACTTCTATCTGCATTTGGGAAATATTACCTCCATTATCGATAGCCACAGCTTTAATAGTATGTCCTGTAGGTGGCAATTTAGCCAGTATCCACTGATAGGAACATGTATCCGCATTCTCACATGTCTTTACAATTGAATCATCTATATAAATGGAAATCTGTGCAACATAACCATCAGGATCGGTAGCTGTTACAACGATATCCACGGTGCCACTAACAGTCTGACCATCGGCGGGTTGGAGAATGTGAACAATAGGCTTCAATGGGTTATTCACTGTTATGGCAATTGTTGCAGTTGTATGGTTACCGTTACTATCTGCCGACTTAGCCATAATAGTATATTGACCATTAGGAACCTGTGTAGTATCCCATCCAATAGTACAATCCAGCTGAGCTGTACCATTACCATTACACACACTGTAAAGCTCATTGTTTATGAAGATCTTTGTGTAAATAACTCTACCATTGGTCGTCTGAGATGTTACAGATATTGTGGCACTTCCAGCTAAAGTATCACCGTTACTTGGACTATTAAATGCAACCGTTAATTGAGATGTATTGGCAGGATGCAGTTTTACCACAATATGAGCATCTCCACCAGAAGTATCCACAGATACCTCTTTATCTTGATAACCCTGTGCAGACACATGAATAGTGAAATTACCATTTCTCAGGTAGAAAATACCGGCTATACCATCGTTACCGGTTTCTGCAGTAAAGCCCGCAGAAGGACCAGAAATGCTTACCTGTGCTCCGGCAATAGGTGTACTAGATGTATCAACAACTTTTACATCAACACGGGCAAGTGAACCGCCATCGTAGACTACCAAGAACTCATCCCACAAAGACTTAAGTGAAGAATCTAAGCTCTTATAAAAATCGTCATTTCCATACTGACCATGATACTCAATAGACAAACCTTTCGCCGCATCATGTCCAAGCTCGTAGAATTTCACAACAGCTCCTACTCCGTCTTGTGTTCCATCTACAAGATCCATCACTTTCTGGGCAGCAGCCTGAAGCTTAGGATCACTGGTTCCCTGCTTAACCTTTAGGGCTATGTCATAAAGATCTTTGTAATAGCTATTATAGAAAGAATGAGCACTGCTAATCCAAGAGGAAACATCTTCTCCATTTTCTTTAGCTTCTGCTAGATAACCAGCAAAGACAGATAGGGCATTAATCAGCGAATCTAGCTGAGTACCGTCAATAACCGATTTCGTCACATCATTACTATATTGGTATACAAAACTATGAGCAATAACATTGGCAAGATCAAGTGGCGTGATATTTGGATCGTCTGTCAATGCTTGACCAATAGCAACATAATCATCACCATCGCCAGGTTCCGTCTGCTCCGATGCTACAACATAGTGAACATAATCTTTTGTTTCATAGGCAACTTCTACATTAGCCATAAGACATGCATCATAATCAAATACATCTAATTTAACACCGGTAGCAGCATAAACATCCGCAAACGCCTGCTTAACCTCAAGCATAGTTAAATGATCTCCATCGGTATCATCGTAAGACACACCCATAGGTGAAAATTTATCGCCAGCGGTAGAATAGCTCTCTACCCAACCACTACCATGATCCCATACAAATAGTGCATAGTGCTGAGCAGGATAATGAGTTACAACATACTCAATAAATATGGAAAGTGTATTAGGATCACCCATGTTAACCTCGCTACCCAGTCCGGGAACGGTAATTTGAGGTGAATTGATGTTATTCATATCGGTATCATGGTGAATTTCATAAACTCTACTATCACCGTTGCTTCCCTGATCAAGCAGTGCTATAACATTGACATCTTCAGTATTAATACCATTTTCCATCTCATTGAGATCTTCAGCACCATAAGATGACAAATTATTATCTGCATTGATGTACAAAATAACCGTCCATGGCTTACCATTACCTAGCTGTATGTTATATGTTGTTGTTTGGGAAGGCTGAACGGTAATTTGTCCACTCCAGAAACCAGTTGGATTAGAAGAACGAGCAGAAGCATCGTATGTAATACCGGGAATATTATTAAATTGATAATGCCCATTACTATCTGTCTGTGTTGCATATGCTAAACCATATGTGGCAGAACGGAGCATAACCTGTGCACCAGCTACAGGCTGACCATCTTTGGTCACAATACCTTCAAGATTACCGGGACCGGAACCAGCTATATATGTTACTTGAATAGCATTAGACCAACCAGAGCATACATCACCATCACAGGCTCTTGCCTTTATAACATTTTTACCGTCGGTCAAAGTAATGCCTACACTAAACTGTCCGTTGCTGTCGGCTACCGCTTGACCAACCAATGTACTATTATCATAAACCTTTACAGTAAGACCAGGAGAAGCAGAACCTTCTACTGTCATCTCCGGATTGTATGTTAATGTGCTAGAAGGCTGCTCTAGTACAGGAGCATAAATCACAGTTCCACTAAAGAACTGCTCCACCTTAGCGACCAAGTCATTTCTGGCATCAGTAGATGTAATCTCATAAAGTCCAAACCCTGTATACAAAGAGCGCCAACCACCTACCACATATGTTCCAATATTCTGAGATTTTGTTGTATTGATAAATGCCAGCTGTCCATCACCATCAGTTTGAACATTTTCAGGCCAGTAAGAATCTATACTAAAACTTAAATCTTCAAACGGTGAACCAGTCGCACCCTGGATATCGTATGTGCCACTGCTAACATCACTAACATATTTCACACCAAAATATGTTCTCCAGAAATTCGGCTCATCATTATAGGTATCATACAAGGCATCACCACTAGTAATCCATACCCTACCACCGCTATTAAGATAATCTGCTATTTTTTGACGATCCTGTGGCAAGAAAGTATGACTATAATCATGACCGGTATACCATATTACAGCATAATACTCTGAGAAATCTACACTGTCGGGCACAGGATTTTGATAGCTGTTATTATACACATCATACGATATGTTATTAGCCTCAAGGGCGGAGGTATAGTAGCTAAGGAAATCATCTGTATCTTTACTATCATTGACTATTAGCCATTTCCTGTGAAGGATAATCTCTACAGATGTTGTCTGATCGGCTACCACTACTGCTGTATTCATACCGGCAAATCCAGATATCCATGCCTTTATTCTATACTGTCCCTCCGGTACATCGTTAAAAGTAATGTCGCCAGAAGCATCGGTACTAGCCGTATAAATATTACCTAGAGTGATGTTTTCAGCTCTTACGGATGCACCGGCAACAGCTGTTCCATCTTCTTTTACAACATGAACCTGAAGGTTACCATGTCCATTATTTACCACAACATTAATATTTTCCTCGCCCTCATTACCATAATAGTCATAGGCCTTTACATTTATAGTATGCGAGCCATTAGAATATTGAGTGGTATTTAACTGATAGTGAAGGTTATCTGCCAGATTATCAGCAACTTTCTGGCCATCTACATAAAGAGAAATGTAATACACACCAGTATCATCGGAAGCAGAAGCATCAATGGTTACAATACCACTAACTGTCTGTCCATCTTGAATACCGGAAACGGAAACAGAGGGTGGATTTGTTTCAGCTACCGAACCATTACCCAAGCTTCCTCTTATTGCCAAAGAAAATGGCTGAGGTCCGTATGGAATATTATATGCCTTTACCTTAACAGTATATGTTCCAATGGCAGGATTTAATATACGAACAACCTCAACATTATTGGTATTATCTCTATTACCATCCCCACAATCGGGATTGTTTACTGTTACAGGTTTAATAACATTGCCAAATGGATCTACAATCTCTAAATCAAGGTCATTGACAAGCTCTTTTTGAGCCTGAGGCTGCCCAGGATAGTCACGCCATACCAAAACAACTCTTAGATCCTGCTGATAATCAGCAACATTAAATGTTGTTGTCCATTCCTGACCGGTAGAAAGCGAAGCCGTCTGAGACTCATCAAACAGCTTAAGATGACCACTTTCATATTCTGGTATAATACCAGACATATCAATACGGCCCCAACCAAAATCCTTGTTGGGATAACCATCACCCAAAGGTTTTGCACCGGCTATTAGCACAGCTTTTAGCAAACTACTAGTAGGATTGGCAAATCCTTTATCAACAAGATAACCTCTGACAACTGTAGTAAAACCGTTGGTTATAGGGGTTGCCATAGAAGTTCCACCCATATATGCATAATGTGAACACCATGATTCACTATAATCACAGTCTCCCCAGAAATTGGAGGATGGAGCATCAGCAGACTTTACAGAGAGTATCCATGTCCCTGGTGCTACAACATCAGGTTTCACTCGTCCATCGGGGGCTGGTCCTCTAGAAGAAAACCAAGCTATATCATCAGGATTATCTGAATTTGAACCCTCATTAGGCCTATCATTCTCTGAAGCACCAACTGTTATAACATTCTTTGCCGTTCCAGGAGCAGTAACACTATGTTGAGCTTGATTATCTCCATCATTTCCAGCTGCAAATAACACCGTCATATATGGGTTTTGCCATAAATAATTATCACCACTAGCTGTAAAATCATCATATACATGTCCACCACTGTTCAGAGGAACTCCCCAAGAATCAGAATGTATTCTTGCACCATGCTGATATGCTTCATCAAACAAAATACCTAAATCATCGGGAATACCAGATAATCCACCATTAGAATCCATGATAGCCTGGAAAACAAGTCCAGCGCCAGGAGCCATTCCTTTAACAGCACCACCTGATTCTGTACCATCACCTACAACAGAACCTGAAACATGGGTTCCATGACCATGTTCATCGTTTGGATCACCTGGACTATTCCATCCTCCTCCGGCATGATTCAGTAATGCAACCAAACGATTTTTCAAATCAGGTACCATTGTGGAAGTTGCACCTGTATCCAGTCCTGTATCAGCTACTGCTGTTATCTGCCCAGAACCATTGTAGCCATATGTTTCCCATGCAACAGGTTTAACATTGGTTACAACTGCAGCCTTATCGTTGTAGAGTTCAAAATGGGGCTTAGGTTCAACCCATAAGATTATTTTCCCTTTTCTGACACTATCTTCCATGTAAGACTCTACAGTAAGACCATCTTTAGATTGCAACCATGGCAATGTAGAAAGATTTCTATAAATAACCCTACCATTCTCAAAAACTTTTGCTACATAGCCATCTTTGGCATATTCCATATTGGGCGCAACACGGGCATCGTAAGGATACCAATATACAGATTGAACATGTGGAACATTATCAAGAACATCAATAAGCTGTGAAGGTTTGGCAATAACGAGGAAGGAAAACTGCTGAATGTATCCCACTACTTTAAGAACATGACTCTCCAGTGCAAGTCTTTGGCCATCCGTTACTGGCCCATCAAATGTCACAAAGTAAGCATCAGCAATATCTCCTGCCCTTTCTGCTTTAATTAGGTAATCTCTATAAACAAGATATGGATGTCCTACCTTCAAGAGCGGCGTATATTTAGCATTGGTGCTACCATTATTGTGGATATCTCCTACAGGCATCAATGCGCGAGTTATCGGAATATATGCTGTAAAAGTAGTAAGAACCATGGCTAAAGAGATTAAAATTACTACAAATTTTCTGCCCCGCAACATCTATCACTCCTTTCATATTGTCGTTATATATATTTTATACTAATGCCAACGAATTTTATTAACAACACAATCAAAGCGAACAAAATACCCCATACCCGGTTCCATATCATCATCTGCATTCAGTATATGAAATACACCATTTACATAACTCATCACAGCAGATGGAGAAACAATAGAACCATCAGGCTTCACACCTTTTAAAGCAGATACACTAACTGTTTGAGAACCAGCCAAACCTATAAGAAACCATCCACTACCTTCCTCAACGGTAACCTCACCGGGATCTATACACTTTTTCCCCCAAAAAGCAACTTCTTGTCTCTCTTGAACCCTGACAAGATATCCTTTTCCTATAACAGGGGATTCATCCAACACATAATAAAATACACCTTTCTCTAACCTCATTACCGTCATATCTTTAAAGATATCTCCCACTGTAGAAGAGGAATTAACGGTAAAAGCTATAGCATTCCATCCAGGATTTAGATATATTCTTTGTTTTTTTATACTTTCATCATTTGTAACCTCAACTATCTTTTCTGACTCTCCACTGGATACTGTTCGTGCAACGGCCCTAACAGCATAAACATGCTTACCATCGGGTACACGCCACCTATAAAGACACATTGTGGTCGCTGTACACACTGCAACATTGTTATCATCTATATAAAGTTTTATCCACTCTATAGAATCACTATCGGTCAAACTAACTGTCGCTACTACCGATACAGTACCGCTTACATAACTTCCATCAGCAAATGAAAGATGAATAGACGGTCGCCCCGTATTATCTACATACACTGGTTTTACCTGCTCCACATATTCATCATGCCTATCATAATACAATCTGACCTTTACATCATGAAAACCATTGGAAACCGTCCACGACTGCCATGTCATATTGCATACGACAGAGGCTTTTCCATTGCCATTACAGAGCTTGTAAAGTTCATCATCTATCCATATCTTTACAAATAGCACTTTACCACCAATAACTCTTCCACTGGCAGATATCGTCACAGTTCCAGAAACAGTAGATGTGCTTGGGGATAAGATATAAACAGTAGCTGTAGCCTGCTTGTAAAAATGAACGGTAGCAGAAGCAGAACCTGCAAATACCTGAAGAGTATGCATGGCATCACTAAGAGAAGAAACATTAATATCTCTGATAATGGTTCCTGTTTGTGATACTGTCTCATAAAGATTGCCATCTATGGTATAAGATGATGTCTCTGTAGAATAATATACAAGATGTAGAGTAGCTGTTACAGTCTGCCCTTCCACAGGCTCTTCAATATATAATGAGGAATGTCCCTGAAAATATTGAATAATTGAAGCCATTACATTATCTGCACCAAATGTTAATTGTTCCAATCCCCATCCCATCCATATAGCATAATCTTTATACACACCAGCAACACTATCTGGAGCCCCAGGATAAATATCGGACATACGAAACGCTGCTGCTTTAGTTCCAGTTTGAACAGCAATTTTGTTCATCCAACCGCTCCCTGTTGTAGATGCTGAGAAATCAAACATTCCTTCACCAATAATAGATATCTGTGAATTGTTTATTCCTCCCTGATAATGTCCACCAAATGTGTCATCAAGCCAACTTTGCCATCCACCTTTGTATGCTCCATACCCTAGCTCAGGTCCAAATATGACAATATGTCCACCACTACTAACATATTCGCTTATTCTCTGCCTATCTGATGTAGTCAGCGCTGTTTGCCAATCCTGAGCAGTAAACCAAATAACACCTGCATACGCCGACAGGCTCACAGTAGATGGAAGTGAACTACCAGATGGAATAGTAACCTCCTCATATCCTACACCTATATCGGTTAGCGCCTGTTCATATACTTCTTCTATATTGTCCCCATTATCATCATCTACAAGCAAATACACATCTTCACCACTACCAGGCTTATGAACAGTTACAGAAGCCCTATCTCTCAATCCTGTATTGCCAATAGCTTCAACGGTAATGGTATGATTGCCCGGATTAGAATCCGATGCATCCCACACAGTCATAATCTCAGAACCCTGCACACTTGTCAAGGTGGCATTATCAATATAAACAATCATGGTATCAATAGAACCAGTAGAAACAGATGCAGTTGCATGAATAAGAACAGTAGCTGTAACGGTATCACCATTGTGAGGAGAAATAATTGTTACAGACGGTCTACTCCCCACTTCACCAGCAAGCCAATCTACAATATTAAGTGCCAACTTAGCATCATCAAGATCATGCCAACCGTCATATAAGTCATCACCAGGAGTACCTGTTCCATCATCAAAGGGTGAAGAATCTCCAATAGCAACAAAACGACCATTTCCATATGTACCAGCAACAACATAAGGTGTGCCATTAGAATAACGAGCAACAACTGTAACATGCTGAGGGTCAATAACGGCAATACCCGTGGCACCCCATGCCCCAATAGCAGATACGCCATTGGTTATAGGATGACTGGTGTTAAGATCGGTGATAGGATCTTGGGACTTCTGAATAAAATAAAAGCGAAAACCAAGATGGGCAAT
>Ga0256838_1001299_pt1 | contig 12285 bp, 8 predicted proteins | sample 4571419metaG_FD_185978 | JGI IMG/M metagenome (GOLD analysis project Ga0256838, IMG submission 185978) | Hydrothermal vent microbial communities from Guaymas Basin, Mexico - 4571-419 | ecosystem: Environmental > Aquatic > Marine > Hydrothermal vents | place: Mexico: Guaymas Basin | collected... | reverse complement strand
TAGTACTAAAAAGGAGAAATATAAAAAAAATTGTTAATAAATATTTTTTCCAACATCTTTACGATGAAAAAGGAGAGGAAGGAATTTTACATGTATTTAAAGTTTTAGAAGATTCTAATTTAATAGATATTGTTCGTTTTACAGATGCCGCTGATATTTTCAGAAAATTTTCACTACAAACAAGATGGGAACTTATATACCGAAGATACAGAGGAAAAGAAAACTGGCAAGTTCTTTTTATAGAAACCCCTTCAATTATATTTGGTAAATCAACATTTTTTCAAAATCTCACTACTCCTCAAATGAAATATCTACTCAAATCTTTCAACATTTTATTTCCCAATAACGAAGAAAAAATATTTAATCAATTAAATTTATCCTTACATTCCCCCCGCAAAATTATTCAAGTTTTACCTGCTTTGTTTGATGATGATTGGCAAAAAACTCAAAAATTTCTACAAGAAAGAAAAATACATCCTATTGTTTATCATGCAGAAGCATCTATAAGAAAAGTAGATGTTGATATAAATGAATTTGTTTATCTATTAGCAAAGAACTTAGAAGAATATAGAAAATATATAAATCAAAAATATTATCTTGAAAATTTTCATTATGCTCTACAATTATGGTATTGGTATAACAAACCTGACAATATTATCGATGATTTTTGGAGTTCGCAAGAATTATTTTCAGCAATTGCTTTAATGTGGTATGTTCCATATGCTCCTTTTAGACAAGAAGTTAACACAAAACTTATAAACTATATAATACATGATTATGTATCAGAGAAAAAACTTGTATCTCATATGGGATACGCAGGATTAACTAGGGAAGAATCTAAAAAACTTATTGGTTATTTGAAGCCTGATAACGATTATCTAAATGTAGAAAAAATTTACAATTATATTGACGAATATTACTCCCCTGTTAAATTCGAATTACCCTCTCTTCCTTCTTGAACATTATTAAACAAAGAATATGATAATATATATATGAGATGGATATCAATATTGAATATTTCTACAATGAATCGGTAAACAGATTATTATTCCTTGCCGATCTCCTTTCATTACTACCAGATAACGTTTTTAATGCCCTTAAATCTCTATCTCCAAATAATATTCTTTTTGAAATTATTGATAATACAAATAATATGAAAGATATACTATCACTATTTCCGGTGATCCCTTTTGACAATCTATTACCGTACCTTTCATTCCATGAAGCTTTAGAATATTTTATAAGTTACTATTACCCAATAATAAATAAAAAGGAAAAAAACAATTTATTATTCTCTAATAAACTAAAAAGTAAATGTTTCTACCCAATTATCTATGATTTTCAACAAGATGATCCCTCTTTAAATTTTATAACCCTGCTAAAATCCCTTTCGGTAGAAGATTATTTAACTCTATTTCCTAATACTATTGTTATGTCTCCTCCTGTTGTTAAAAAGATCAAAGAGGTACAAAAAATTTTAGATACCAAAGAAGAAAAGTCAGCTATTTTAGGATTATTTACAACATACCATCTGAAAAAAGAGCTAAGATCAATTATTATTGATTTTATATCTTCTTACAATAACAAAATTCTTATCTTTCCTTCTTTCTTTTTATCTAATATGGATAAAACAATGGAAGAATTTGTATATACTTTGATTTTTAAAAAGAAAGTATTTCCAAATTTATATAGCATATTCTTACCTGATACAGATAAAAATATCGTTAATTACGTTATCACATTGCTTGTAAACATCAAAAATCAATTAGAAGGTAATAAATACGATAAATATATTTCTATTCCAATGGCTTTATACAACAGAAGGGAACAATTAACTCCCAACAAAATTAAGCAAATTAAAACTATCTTTTACACATTTTTTGATAACAAGGATTTCTCGGAGAAATTTAATAAAATCTTAGAAAATATTCCTCATTTAAATAAAAAAGAATTATCACATGAATTAAGTAAATTATTCCCAATCAGATATATAATTGAAAACGACAAACTAACTGATAACATTCCTATAAGAATGGTAAAAAAAGGGGATATCAATTTTAGATATTTTCTTCCATTTTATTTAGAACATATCAGCAAAAAAGAGATTGAAAACAATGTAAAATACCTATCTAATTATTCTATTTTTTCCTTTCAAGATTTTCAATATTTTATTACAAATAAAGATGAAGAAGTTCTTGAAAAGATATTAATCTTATATAAATCTCAAAAGAAAAAATATAATTTACCTTTATCAATATTGCACAACACCAAACTTGCTTTGGCTATCAAAAATTTACCACAAGATACTATTTTATTTATCCTTGATGTAGTATACAATACAAAATATTTATCAAAAAAGGAAAAAGAAGAAATTTTCAATGAAGCAAGTATTATCTTTTTGTTTGATGTATCTTCAGGATATAATATTTTTGATGATAACTTACCATGGCAAATTTTACAAAGATATCTACCCTATACAAAAAACCTTTATAGAAGTTTTTCTGAACATTTTAAAAAATTGATAAAACAATATAATATTTTGTTTTCTTCTGAAATGTCTCAACTCTTCGTAGAAGAAAATAATATTATAGAAATATAAAAGGAGTTTTTACAAATGCGTGAACTTCTAAAATTTTTTATTAAATACGAGACAATCGGAGGAAATACAACAAATATTGCCAAATATCTTCCTATCCATTACTTCATATTTCTTCAAACTGATCATCCTCAATATGAAGAACGTATTAATCAGATTTTCGATAATATATTATCTCCCAATGTTCAATCATTTTTTAATGATGGAAATTTATCTAAAATTAATCCTCTGCAATATTTATTTATTGAACACCCATTACTTCAAGAGTTCGATAAAGTAGAAAAAATATTATTATCCAATGTTTTTCTTCATCCATTAAAAGGACTTAAATATATAAAACATAAAAGTTTAGATAAAAAATGGAGGAAAACTTATCGAGAGAATTTAATAAATCTTGTTAATTTTGCAAGAAAACAATTAAATTATCCTCCTATACCGGATGAATTATTTGATTATTGTTTACCCTTTCTTGATTATAAAGAAATTGATGAATTAATATTACCTTCAGAATATTCCAAAGAGGAATTGATGACAGGTATTCAACTTGCTTCTAAATATAATTTGAGACTAAATGGTACCAGTATTTTACAAAATGTTATTGCTAAATCATGGAAAAAGGAATTCTTGGAATCTTTAAAAAGTAATATTCATATTTATGATGAAATTGTTATATATGATGAAGAGGATATTCCCCCATATGGTTTTATTCAAGAAGTTTTAAATAAAACTCCTCATTATTATGTAAATATCACAAAATATGGAAAACCTATTACAATTAACAATCAATATATTAATATCTTAAACGAAAATGAATTAATAAATTTTTATTCGATTTATTTACTTCTTTATTCACCTATCATTGAACATAATTCTTCAAAATTACTCCATAATAAATTCTCTATTACATATCACATCTTGAACTCCAATAATATTTCTCAGTCAAATAAAAATATTGTTAAACAATTATTCAATTTCTATTTTATTCAAGTTAACAAAAATAACAAAGAAATTATTGAAAACATCTACAAATATTTTTCTCCTATTGATGCAATAAATATTCACACATCATTAAAAATTAAAGATACTACTTTGGAAACTTTACCTGAAAGCGTTAAACAAAAAATATTAAATGATAACATCCCTATCTACTTAACAAAACCTCTTTCATATGTTCAATATCCCAATAAAAAACTTGTCTCTGCCAATATTCCGTTTTTTGTAATACCAGATAATCGATCCGCCTTTATTCACGGGGAAATAGACTTTCCTTTTATTTATGTAACAACAAAAGATATCCAAAAAATTAAGGACATCTATTATTCTTCAGATATTTCAAATATATCTTTTTCGTTCCAACAAGTAATTTTAGAACATCTCATCTATTATTACCTTGCTTTTTCGGATTACACCATTAATATCATAACAAGTATATTAAGAAATAAACAAATAAACAAGCAAATTGAATTTATTGTTAAATAATTTCATTTACAAATGAAAAAAGATTTAAAATGCAGGGGTTATAGTTCAATATCTTCCCCCTCGATTGAAGTATAGATTTTCTTTCTTATAGAGGCAAGATAACTTTCCTTTTCATCTCCAGTATCCACAAAATATTCTCCAAAAAGAAGATAAATCTGTTGCTTTGTAATATTAAGATCTTTAATAATTTGTTCATATTCTGGATAAAATTCAATACTATATTCTGCCAACATCGCCAAGAAAAATAAAATAGCATCATTATAAATCAACAAGTTGTACGGTCCTTTTTCCTTGTTCTCTTTAACAATATTTAGTATTATATCTAATATTTCATGTACTTCAATTTCGTAAATAAATAAATTTTCAATAAATAGACGCATTTTACGAAAAGTCATAAAGAGACTATTGGATTCCCATTCTTTTACTTTTTCTGCATTAAAAAAGAAATTAAAAAAATTTATTCCTATTACATTAGTAAATAAATAATCAAGTATTGACGATAAAAACTCTTCTTTATCTCTTAATAATTTACTAAAATCAATATTTTTTATAAAATTAACATATCTTTCAATCTTCACTTCAGGGGAAAATATTGAAAACACTAATATATCTTTTAGCAAATTAGAATCTATTGCTTCTTGTTTTTTTATCAAAACATATGTTATTTTTCTTAAAATTTCATCTATTTCTTTTTTTGAAAAAATTATTCCTTCATCCAATAAATCATAAATAACGAGATCATCATCCGTTTCATCTTCATTTTTTATCTTATAAGGGGTTGTCTCTAAAAAATCAGCAAAACGAAAATACAACAATAACTTATCGTTCTCCATTAAATAATCTAATACCTTATAAGGAACATCGATAAAATCTCCTACTTTTGAAATTGTAATAATATAAGGTTGAAAATATGGATGTATTTCAACATGATTAATAGTTTCAAGTTCTGGAGTGCACAATCCAAACAAAAGTTTTTCCGATGCTTTTCCTAAAGAAAGCAATTCCTTTTTGGTAATTTTATCAAGTATAAAAAAGAAAGAAGGGAGTTTCATGCTATGTAGAGAAAGAATTGTTACATTTTCCTTAATATTTGATAAATCAATATATTTTTCATGTTTATAAAATTTAGCAAAATTAGAGAGAATAACGATAGGTTCATTATATGCAACCTCTTTAGCAAAATCTATCATTCTTTGTTCTGGTAGTTTTTTATCCATTCCTTTAATTAAATTAGCAAACAACAATCCAGTTACCGATGAAGAAGCCTCTTCAATAAGTTTATAAACTCTATCAGAATCGTCAAGATCTTTCTTTAATCTATAAGAAATCCATGTTTCATTTGAGGATACAGAAATAATTCTACCTTCTTTTAATATCTCAATAACAGGATAATATTTTTGTTTATCTTTCCACAAATTGTAAAAAAATTCAAAATTATTATTGATTTCTCTAAAATTATCTATTTCTATGAAAAAATAATCATCCCCTTTATTTTTTTCATCAAACAGAGGATTAAAAAATTTATATCCCATATTCGACTATACCTCCAGTTCTTCAAAATTTATTGAGGAATTAAAGATTTCAATAATTTTTTCCATATATGCATCAAATAATATATCACATGGAGTCAAACTTCTGTTCTCAATTTCCTCCTCTCCTATTAATAATAAAATATTATTGGGAATTTCTACCTTTTTCTCTTTCATCATATTTAATATTCCTTCTACATCGTTTGGAGTAAACACTACATTATTGACAAGAAACATCATTAATAGGAAAATAAAACTAGGAACTTTTCTTTTTTCTTCCATTATTTGTATTTTATTTGCAATATAGGATAAAAACCATTCTCTATCTTCCAAATAAACAATTTTGTTGATCAACAGATTTAACCGATAACTAATTTCCTTTTCTTTTGATAACTGTTTAAAAGTATCAAATGTTTCCTCTAGATATGATATAAGAAAAGGAAGGTTTTCCTTTCTTAAAGCATTAACATAATATTCATAATCTTCATCGTCAATTGCAGAGTTTAATAACATATCTAAAACAAAATTAGCATAAGATTCGGGTTCTATTCCTTTTCCTCCAAAATTTTTTAAAACATCGTCTACTATTTTGATATATTTTTTACCCAAATTTTGTTTAATAGGCAAAATTATCTGAATATTGTTTTCCTTTTTGAAAAATTCTTTCAACTGTTTGGGCATAGCGGAATACTCTGTTTCTTTAATAATAATCTTCTTTCCTCTAAAAAACGGATTGATTTTTAACTCTATATTATCAGGAAATAATTTCGATGCCTTTTTATTATTTTCTAACAACCACGAAAAGAATTCCTTTAATGGCATGTTTTTAACAATTTCTTTTTTTGTTTCTTTATCTAATATCATGAAATACATAGGAAAATCAAAAGCAGACAAAGAAAAATACTTCAAACTAATTTCATGACTAATAATTTCTTGTAATATTTTATCTTTTTCATCAATACTGACAACCATCGGTTCGTTATAAAAAATTCTGATAAGAAAGTCTTTTATGTTATCTTGATTTCTTTTAACAAACGAATCACTAATCTGTTCAAGAGAATTAATAAAATTATTTTCTTGAAGATACACAACATTTAATATTAGTTCTTTTAACTTTTCAGAATTAATTTTTTCAATAATATCATCATGTATATCAACAACAAGATTTTCAGGAATCAAATTGAATGAAAGAATTTTAAAAACACTATTCTCACTTAACAAATCAACTATATTTTTATACTCTTTATCAGAATACAAAGACATGTGAAAAAATAATTGTGACCATTTAGACATCTCCCATTTTGGAATATTACCAACAACTATATTGTTACCTAATTCTTTGCTATATACAAATGGATTATGTATATGCACTATCTATACCTCCTTTTATATTCAACCTTTTGTTTCCCTAAAATAAATTAGGGAACTTTAAAGAGAGGTGAAAAAATAATGAACAAAAAATTTAAAAAGATGTTAACATATTTATATTACGAATTTGCTTTTGCTCAACACCTTGACTTATCCCAAGATAAAATTCCACAAGCAATAAAAGAATATTTATTTTTTAGAAAATCGGCAACAGGAAACATGGACTATCATATGTTTTTTGATTTAACTAAAGATTATTCTATTGAACATCCCATAAAAGTAGATGAGTATTTTCCTTATACAAATATCTTGAGAAACAGCATCGCATTTATAAAAAATTATTGGAAACAACAAGATTTAGAAATACTCGACGATAAAACTAAACAATTAATAGAACCTGATATGTGGATATATCATGAAAGAGGAAATTCTAATGGGTATCTTAATCAACCATTTCCTATATCTTTAATACCATACATTATTCAATTTAAATTACAGGAAAAAATCAGTGATATTCCATATAATTATTCCTTATTTTACAACTCCATCGGACTTCCACTTTTTGAAATAAAAGAAAACAATACTCTTATTCCTTATTATGGAGGTATCAAAAGATTTTGGAATATGATTACCATGATTTCCAATGGGGTCAACATCAATTCTCAATGGACACATCTACAAAATCTATATTTCATTCTCCTTTTCTATAGATATATGATTACTCGAAAAACTAATACCGATATAACAGAAATTATAAAATTATCTAAAAAAGATATTAGATTTATTAAAGAAGAACTAAAGAACTATTCTCCAAAAGCAATGCTAATAGATGACAAAACAATAAATAAAGAACAAGCAACAATGATGACTATATCAGCATTAGATGTCATTATAGAAAAAGATATTAATAAAACAGAAAAAAGTAAAAAATATCTTGATAACTCATTGTATAGAGGTAGATATTTCTTTTCTCTCAACAATATTGGATTACCATTTAAAAACTTGTTAAACCATTGGGGAAAAGACTACATTATATGGAATGAAAAAGAAGATAAAAAAGCATTATATAAAAATATTCAAAAGGAAATTCAAACCCTAACTTATCTTGACAAATATAAAGATGTAGAGGATTATTTTCTTCAATTTGTAGAAAAATATGATAAACATATAATGGAAGAATATAACAGAGTCACAGAAGAAAGTAGAGAATTAAGTGAATACATTTATTACAACATTAATAGTATACTTGCTGAAAACTCAAAAGAACAAGTTAGGTGAACTGCTCACCCTCCTATACATAATCCCCCCGTATGCCAGGGGGGATTTTTATTAAAAATTATAGATGCGAAAAGCAATCTAAAATTTCGCATCTTTGATGCGAGGTAGTTCACAAGGGTATATAATAAAATTCCTCAACTTCTATCTAAAATTAAAAAAAATAACCCTATCCCCTTTTTTCTTATCATCAAAACTTTTTTGTAATAAATGAAAAATAAGGATTTAAATCATTTCTGCATTTCTACATCCCCCATATTGTCTATCATTTACAGAAAAAAGATATTTCCATAATTTTTTGTTTCTATAATTTACCCCTTCCTTTTCATAGAGATATGATATAATAAGAATGGAAAGAAAAAAAGGAGGGATTAGCATGAGATTAATTAAGAAATTTGTAAAACACATTGACAGAAGTGTTTTCGAAAAAAAGATAGATTTACATGAGGGAACAAATTTGTTGATTTTTAGAGATTACGAAGCAGACAGAAGTTTCGTGAAGATATTTTACTACACAGAACTGGATTCTACAGATAAAATTGACGAATTTTCTTTTCCTGAAATAGGTTGGAAAGGAAAAAGAGAAATTCCATGGAACAAATATCTCATGGGGCATTCATTAATATACTTCAAAAGAAAAAAAAGCAACTTGATAAAAGCGGCTTTACCAACATTCTTGGGATTGCATAAAAAAGAAAAACTCGCTTTTATATACTCCGAATGGGTAAATGATTTTTCTTACTTCCTTGCAGGTACCCCTGAACAATTATTAGAATTAAATGGGAAATGCGGATACAACGGATATTTAGAAGAAGAAAATATTTCTGCAATAAAATTTCCTACTTTTATGCTCACGAATATCTTATTAACTCTTCGTATTGGAGGAGCGATTAGAGATCATGTTGTAAAAGTTTCATCAAAAAATATTAAAGTAGAAGTTCCTCTACATAACAATGACAAAGGATCTTATCTTGTTTTTAAAGGAGAAACAACTGACCCAATATATAAAAATAAATACGGTGAAATTTATTTTATTAAATCTACAGATTTTGAAAAAGTTGACGGTGAAATCAACTATGAATACGATGAATAACAAGGGGCAGGTTAGTTCTGCCCCTAATTTTTTTTACAAAAACAAAACAAGTTTTTCTATCTTTCCACATTTTTCATATGATATTTATCAAGTAAATTTTTCCTATCAGAAATAAACTGATTATATGCATCCCTTATAACTTCCATTGTTGTTTCAATTTTCTTATCCAAATCTAATGTATTGATATACTCTACTTCTCCCACAAGCCCCATTTTTTTAGCAACAAGATAAGATTCTACAATCTTTTCTTCTATTTCAAAAGCTTCTTCAGCAGTTTCATATCTTGCTGGATTACTTGCTTTCAACTTTTCATATAAATCTTTATCGTGGGCAGTTGTTTTAAGGATCACAACAAGATCGTAAAAATGGTGTCTTCCCTCAGCAAGTTTTTGTATACGAGAAATTGCGTGATGAATATTCATAATAGGTTTATACTTATCCCCCTCTTCAGCATACAATCTTTCTTGTATTTCATAAGGTATTCTGCGAATATAAGCAACATTATCATAAAGTCCTCTGTCTACTACTACAAATTCATCAAGACGATGAGGAGTAGAAGTATCAAATATATGTTCTTCAAGAGATACTTGATGCATTGAAATTAGTTTCTGTACCGACCATAACCACTTCCAAAAATCCATTGATGAAGTGTCAGATGGGGGAGCAACTTTATAGTAGGTAAAAATACTTGTAGCAACTTCAGGTATTAATTTTACTCCTTCAAATTCCTCCATAATTCTATTTATAATTGTGGATTTTCCGGATGCAGGTCCTCCAGTTAAAACTATCCTCATTTTATCCCCTCCTTTTCCTTTTTCATTTTAACATAGGGGGGTAAAAAAATTAAAGGATGGAAGAAATCCCTCCTTTAACTGAAAATCATTTCATTTTTTCATTTACTCTTTGTATCTTTGAAGTATGTAAATCCATAGTTTTCTCATTTTTTCATTTAAATCTTCATATTCTTCTGATATATCTTTAATTTTACTAACTTTTATATCTTTTATAGGTACGTTATTATATTTAGCAAATATGTTTTTTATTTCTTCTATATCAGCAAGTATTTGTGGAATTGTTTCTTCAATGTATTCCATATATTCATCAGACCCTGGTTCATATTCATCAGGAACTCCTACCGTTGTAATAACTAAAACTTCTTTTCTTATAGGAGAGTACATAGGAATTTCTTTTAAAACATCCTCCATCAAAGAAAGCAATCCATCTGCTGAAACAACAGGTCTCCTATCAATTGCTTCTATAAAACTACCGTTTGTAAGTTCATCAAGTAAACTAAATAGGATAAGATAAACATTACCCCATAAATTTAAATTTTGAGCATTAAAATCAACAGATATATTATCAGGATGGTAAATTTCAGATGCTTCCCAATTCTCCTTTATTTGGCTAGAATCGAGAGTATGTTTCATTAAATAAGAATAGATCTTAAAAGAAACAGACATTATATTTTCCTGCGAAAAGTTATCTTCTTCATTTAAATATCCTTTTCTAATTGTTTCCAACACACGTAAGTTATCGGCATATACATAATCATTTGATCTTACAACAGGATCAGTAGAATAAAATGAATTGTATTCATCAGCTAAAGGGAACAAATAGGAAATGAAGTAAAGAAACAATTTATCTTTCGCAGATGGATAATCATACAAAAACGAGATAGTACGGGAATTTAAAGCTCTTTTTATTCCTTCTAAAACTCCTGCGACTGTTTCATAAGATGGATTGTATTTTTTCAATATAGTTTCTTTAGCTTCTTGCCCTTTAGTTTTATAGTTCTTATAGGAAATAAAAAATGGAATAGTTAATCCTGTAGTCATCGACATGGATAAAACAACTCCTACATCTGACAACATTTTCCTCTCCTCCTTCTTCTATTAAAATTCTACTATAAGTATATTGTTTTTAAATTTTATCAAATTCTTATCATATCGAAACATATAATTAACAATGATATTATATCAAAAGGAGGTAATGAATATGACAGAAAATGAGTTGCAAGGAGTATGGCAAGATATTAAATTTGTCGCTTATACAATCTCAAAGAAAACAGGAATAGACAAGGAGGAAATAATTAATGAAATACATGAATCCTTAGAACAAAACAAACACCCAAGAGAAATTGCTAAAAATTATGGAATAACAGAAGAAGATATTTATAGAGAGGCAATACGATTGTATGCTTCTCCTAATGATGATTATAAAAGTTACAATGAAATGCTCCAATATGTAGAACAACTTGTAGAATTAGGAAAAGAAATGGAAAACGAATATTCTCCTGATGAACCTAAACCTTTTGAAGTAATAATAGGCACTGATAAATGGTCAAAAGAACTATCAGAAAAATACCGAATTATTCCTCTTGTGGTTCACTCGGGAGAAGAACTAAAATTTGTTGAAATAGTATCAGATAATCCTTTTGAATATTCTTTTTACAACCTTCTTAGTTCTAAATTTGATACGACAAAAGTTAAAATACATTTTGTAGATCCAACAACCTTTAATGACCTTATGACAAAATATTTTAGAGAAATTGAAGTGCATGTTGAAGAAGAAGACCTTGATCTTGATGATTCTCTTGAAGACCTTGCTCAGGGGCCAATCGTTGAATTTGTTAATACGGTTTTATCAGATGCTTTAGCAAAAGGGGCTTCAGATATTCATTTTGAGCCTCAGCCAGATGGTTTAAAAATCAGATTCAGAATCGATGGATTACTTAAAGAACAAAAATATCCCGATTTAGAAAACCCTAATGTAGCTAAATCATATAAAAGAAAAGTTGTCGCCCGTATAAAAGTTATGGCAAATTTAAATATCACAGAAAAAAGAAAACCTCAGGATGGTCGTATTAAATTCCCTTACAAAGAAGAACAGGTAGATATTCGTGTCTCTACAGTTCCTGTTATTTATGGAGAAAAAGTAGTTCTTCG
>Ga0256838_1001296_pt1 | contig 12296 bp, 11 predicted proteins | sample 4571419metaG_FD_185978 | JGI IMG/M metagenome (GOLD analysis project Ga0256838, IMG submission 185978) | Hydrothermal vent microbial communities from Guaymas Basin, Mexico - 4571-419 | ecosystem: Environmental > Aquatic > Marine > Hydrothermal vents | place: Mexico: Guaymas Basin | collected... | reverse complement strand
GAGGACTACAACTTTGACTTTTAGTACTCCCTCTCTACTATGAAGCGGGCAATCTTCTCTAACGGCTCCCTCTTTTGGGCGGGAAAAATTTTTAAAAACTCAACGGCCTTTTTAACTTCCTCTTCGGCCTTTTTCTTTGCTCCTTCAATCCCAAAGAACTTAACAAATGTAGTTTTTCCCCTCTCAAGGTCTGAGCCGACGTTTTTTCCCAGCTTCTCCTGACTTCCGACTACGTCTAAAACGTCGTCTATTATCTGGAAGGCAAGGCCTATTGAGTCGCCGTAGCCCCTCAAGGCCTCAATCTCCTCACCGCTTCCTCCTCCGGTTATACCGCCCGCAACTACAGAAGCGGTTATTAACCTTCCGGTTTTGTGGCGGTGGATAAAGAGGAGCTCCTCAAGCGAAACGTCATCCCTACCCTCTGCGTCAAGGTCACACTGCTGACCGAGAACCATTCCTAACATCCCGGAGGCCGAGGCAATCTCGGAGATAACCCTTACCTTCCTCTTACAGTCAAAATCCCAGTCTGCCAAAACTTCAAACGCCCTGTTTAAAAGGGCATCTCCCGCAAGGACGGCAGTCGCCTGACCGAACTTTACCCAGGTGGTAGGGTGTCCCCTCCTGAGGGTGTCGTTATCCATCTCCGGCAGGTCGTCGTGGACGAGGGAGTAGGTGTGAATCATCTCAATCGCACAGGCCGGAGTTATCGCCTCTTTAAAGCTTCCTCCGACAATCTCACAGCCCGCCAAACACAGAATCGGCCTGAGCCTTTTCCCCCCAACGGTTAAAGAGTACTTAACAGCCTCGTAGAGCTTCTTACCGTACGGCGGCTCCGGAGGGAGGTACCTGAGAATCTCACGGTCTATGAGCTCTTTTCTCTCCTTCAAGTATGTCTGGAGCTCCACTCCAAACTCCTCCTACTTGTTTTTTTCAAGAGAGGGCTCTAACAGAAGAAACTCCTCCCTCAGAAGATACCTGATAGAGATATCTTCGTCCAACTCCTCCCAGTGGACTCCCGTTCCGTTAGCGGTAAGGTAGTAGTTTTCCCTCTCACTGGGAGAGGCCTCTTTTAAGCGGGGAAACCACTCTAAGGGAGCTCCAATCTCCCTACCGTCTGCAAGCTTAAAGTAAACTCTATCGTCGGTAAACCTGATACCTTTAACGGCTATGTTCCCTACCTTTCGTACCACCTTCTATACTCCCTCAATTCCTATCAACTATTTCAAGTATAACTTTGAGCTCCCTCTGTGAAAAGCCGTAATTTTCAGCAACGGAAACTTCAGGCTCTAACCACACTTTGGCCTCAGCTCATCCCTTAACAACGTGAACGTAAGGGGGCTCAATACTTTCATTTGATTAGAAGAAGAAGCGGAACCCCTTCTCTCTACAAAGAGTCGGACTCACAACACCACCCTAAAAAAATTTCTTCTCCTCACCCTTTAGGAGCCTCTTTACGTTTGAGTAGTGCTTAGCCACTATGAGGAGAGCTCCCAGCGAAACCACTATAAACGAGAAGGGTGAAGGCTTCTCAAAGAGCCTGTAGAGGAGAGGATAAGAGAGGGCGGCCGTTATTGAGGAGAGGGAGACGTAGCGGGTGGTTAAGAAAACAGCGAGGAAGATTAGAAAGGCCGCAAGTGTTGTTTTGGGAGAGATTACGAGGAAAGCTCCTAAGGCAGTTGCAACTCCCTTCCCTCCCTTAAAGCCGAGCCAGGGAGAGAAACAGTGGCCGGCTATAGCCGAAATGCCGGCGAGAACCTGACATTCAACGGGCAGGTTTAAGGACTTTGCAATCAAAACGGCAGCCGCCCCCTTAAGGGCGTCAAGGAAGAGGACGACAGCTCCGTACTTCTTACCCAAAACCCTTGAGACGTTTGTTGCCCCTATGTTGCCGCTGCCGTACTTTCTTACGTCAACCCCTTTTAACTTACCGATAACGTAGCCGAAGGGGATTGAACCGAATAGGAACGAGAGGAAGAAGACAATAAAAAGCGCCAAGGGCTTCATTCTATCTCTCCTTTAGCTCTTTAAAGAAGTTGTAAAAGTAGAGAGCTCCCGTATAAAGAGCCACGAAGGCAGAGATTACAAGCAGGAACTCCCCCCACGGCTCAACCCCGAGAAGTATAAGGGTGATGGAAACCATTATGAGAGCCGTCTTTAGCTTACCTCCGGCAGAGGCGGGTATAACAAGTCCCCTGCTTGCGGCAATTGCCCTCATTCCCGTAATCGCCTCCTCCCTTCCTACGATGACAATAACAGAAAAAGGGTCACAGAGCTTTACGTAAGCCAGGGAGATAAGGGTTGAGGATGTTAAAAGCTTATCGGCAATCGGGTCAAGGAGAATCCCGAGACTCGTTATCTGACCGTACTTTCTGGCTATAAAGCCGTCAAGGAAATCGGTAAAGGCAGAAAGGAGAAAGAGAAAGAGGGCTACCCTGTAGTAGCCCCCAATAATAAGAACCACTATAAAGGGCAGAAGAAGAATTCTCAAAAGGGTTAAAAAGTTGGGGAGAGTCTTCACCCTACCCATTAGACCTTCATGGGCATTATTACGTTCTTAAGCTGAGGCTCTTCTTGAGAAGTTATTAAAACCGGTGATGTAGGCTCCTCCATGTGGACGCTTACGCTCTCCCCGTCAAAGGAGCCGATAGACTCAATCATGTGGACTATGTTAAACCCGATTCTGAAGGGCTCACCGGAGTAGTCAACGGGGATTACGACCTCTGCCTCTTCGCTGGTTTCCCCTTCAAGGCTCTTTGCAGTTAACCTTAAAGAGTTCTCAGAGAGGTCAAAGATGACAGCTCTTACTTCTTCCTTATCAAAAATTACTGAGACCTCCTTAAGTGCCGAGAGGAACTCATCCCTGTCTGCCGTGAAGACCTTGCTGTTCCCTTCGGGAATTACCTTTGTGTAGTCGGGGTACTCTCCCTCAATTAGGGAACTCCACATTACCGTATCCCCGCTCCTGAAGTAAATCTTGTTGTGTCTCTCCACGAGCTCAACCTCATCACCCTCTCTGAGGAGCCTCTTAAGCTCACTGAGGGATTTTTTCGGAATTATGGCACTCCACCCCTCAGACTCAACAAAAACCTCGTAGAGGGCCAATCTGTGGCCGTCAGTGGCAACTGCGTGGAGGCGGTCGCCGAAGGAGCGAAGAAGAACGCCGGTTAAGATGTACTTTGCCTCATCTCTCCCTGCTGCGTAAGAGACCTTTTTAAGTGCCTTATCAATCTCGTCTGAAGGAAGTCTTACCGAGAAGCTTCCGGGAACCTCCACTTCGGGGAACTCCTCGGGAGGCAGTGAAGCCAAGGAGAACCTTGAATTTGCCGACTTGACTATTACCCTTCCGTCCTCTCTTTCAAGGGTTATCTCCTCTCCGGTTAGAGAGGAAAAGAGCTTTGCTGCCTTGTTGGCGTTGACTGTTACTTTCCCCTCTTCTTCCACAGTACAATCCACAACTGTGGATACTCCGATTTCAAGGTTGGTCGCCGTCAGCCTGAGGAGGTTATCCTCTGCTTCAAGTAGTATGTTTGCAAGGATTGGAATCGCGCCCCTCTTGTCAGCGGCCGAGGCGGCAATTTTCACTGCATCGCGAATTTTTTCCTTTCCAATCCTTATTTTCATTCTTTATTCCTCCTTATTCTTTTTTTCTCTATATATAGAGTAATTACAGTATATATAGAATAATAGTAATAATAAGGGTGCACAATTTTTGTGCACTTGAGAGAAAAACTCTTCTCCGCCAAGGGTTTTCTCCACAAAAGTTATCCACATACTGTGGATAACTCCGGCCTTTTAGTGTGGATAAGTGTGTGGATAACTTTTTTATGTGGATAACTCACTTCTCTAACCTCCGAAGTTATCCACAAAGTTATCCACAATTTCAGTTATCCACAGAGTTATCCACATAGTTATCCACATCACTGTGGATAACTTCGGTTGAGCGCTCAACGGCCTCTCTAATTTTAAGCTCCAGCTTTTCTATCAGGGAAGAGAGGCTCTCGTCCTTCTCCGTGAGCTCTTCTATCTTCCTTACGGCGTGGATAACGGTCGTGTGGTCGTCCCTGTTAAAGGAGGCGGCTATCTGGGTGTATGGGTATCCTCCCACTTTCTTTGCAAGGAACATTGCCACCTGCCTTGCAAAGGCCACTCTTTTCTTCCTGACGGGGCTGTCAAGGAGCTCCACGTCAACCCCCAACTCACTGCCTACGGTCTCCTTTATGATTTTCATAGAGATTTCCCTTATTCTCCTTTTCCTCTTCTCCTCCGGTTGCTCTCCGGAGAAGAGCTCCCTTACTAACTTCTCGGTTATAGGCCTTCCCTCTAAGGTGGCCTTTGCCTTCAGCTTTATTAACGCCCCTTCAAGCTGTCTGATGTTTGACTTTATAATGGTTGCCAGTAGTTTTATTACCTTGTCGCTTACCTCTATTCCCTCAACTTCGGCCTTCCTCTTTAAAATCGCAACCCTCGTCTCAAAGTCGGGAGGCTGAATGTCGGCTATTAGACCCCACTCAAACCGGCTCCTCAGTCTCTCTGTCAGCGTAGGAATGTCTTTTGGGGGTCTGTCGCTCGTTAAAACTACCTGTTTGCCGGCATCGTAAAGGGCGTTAAACGTGTGGAAGAACTCTATCTGGGTTCTCTCCTTGCCTCCTATAAACTGAATGTCGTCAATCAGAAGGACGTCAATGTTCCTGTACTTCTCTCTGAACGAGGAGATTTTGTCTCCCTTTAGTGCCTCAATCAGCTGGTTCATGAAGGTCTCTGTTGTTGTGTAAACAACTTTCTTGCCCGGCTCTTTTGACTTTATATAGTTTCCTATTGCCTGCATCAGGTGGGTTTTGCCCAGCCCCACTCCCCCGTAGATGAAGAGGGGGTTGTAGGCCTTCCCGGGATTTTCTGCAACTGCCCGCGCTGCGGCGTGGGCAAACTGGTTGCTGGCCCCTACTATGAAGTTCTCAAAAGTGTACTTGGGGTTGAGGTTTGACTGGAGCTCCTCCTCTTCCCTCTCCTTCTCCTTAAAGAGCTCCAGCTCAAGCTGTTTCGGTTTCTCAACCTCCTCCCTTGCTACCAGTTCAACTTTCAGCTCTTTTCCGAAGGCCTCCTTAACGGCCTCCTTCAGGGTGGAAAGGTGGAGCTTTAAAATCAAATCCTTTACTGTCTTATCCTTCACCTGAAGGGTAATGCTCTCTTCGTCGGCAGAGAGGAGCTCAAGGGTGCCGAAAACGACCTTATAGGTGGTCGGCTTTAACCTCTTTTTGAGGTTCTTTATGAAGGAGCTCCACCGTTTATCCACTACCTTAAAACCTCCCCGTAGAGCTTAAAGTAGGAGTTTACCATTGACTCAACGCTGAACCTCTCTCTTACGAGCCTGTAAGCGTTTTCGGTTAACCTCTCCCTGAGTCCCCTCTCTTTTAACAGCCTTAGAATCGCTCCTGCAAGGGCTTCGGGATTTGAGGGTGGTACCAGCAGGCCGGTCTCTCCCTCCTTTACGGCCTCAACGGTTCCCCCTACCTTCGTTGCAACTACCGGTACTTTTAAGGCCATCGCTATTAAGATGGAACTCCCGAGCCCCTCGTTCCTTGAGGGAAGGACAAAAAGGTCAAGGGCTTTTGTGTAGTTCGGAACCTCTTTAACGAAGCCGTAGAGGAGAAACTTCCCCTTCAGCCCTTTTTCCTCTATGAGTTTTTGGAGCTCCCCCCTCAGCTTCCCTTCGCCGAAGACGACAAACTTTGCCTTAGGGAGCTCCCTCAAAACTGTAGCGGCTGCCTCTATCAAGTTGGGAATATCCTTCTGGTGCGTTAGGGCGGCAAGAGTTCCTATGAGGGGCTCTCCTGCGAGCTCCCTCCTTATCTCCTCTACCCTCTTCCCGTCTACTCCTCCCTCAACCTCTTCAAGGTCAACGGCCGAGGGGATAACTGTAGGCTCAATGTAGGGAAAGCGCTCCCTTAAAACATCCCTTACGGCCCGAGATATTGCAATCACCCTGTCCGTTTTCCTGTACTTGAGTTCCGTTAAAAAGTTCCTCTTGGGGACGTAGTCAACCCTTCTCGTATAGACTACTGGTCTTTTGTGAAACCCCTTTGAAAGGACAGAAACAGTGTGGGCTTTTGCCGAGTGGGCGTGAATCAGGTTAAACTCCTTTCCGATAACTGCCAGCCTGAAGATGTCTGAAGTCTGATTTCCTTTGAGGGGAACGGTTTTGAAGCCCTCCTCTCTGCACCTCCTCTCAAGCTCTGAACCGCCCCTGCAGGCTACCGCACACTCAACCCCTTTCTCCCTTAAGCCCCTAATCAGGTAGAGGAGCTGTTGCTCCCCTCCTCTCCAGCCCTTTTCGGTGTCAACGTGTAGAATTTTCATCGCTCACCCTTAAATTTGACCATAGGAAATTTTGTGGAGGGAGTATGAGGTTTTCAAGGCTCTTTGCCCCTACAAAGAAGGAGAGCCCTGCAGATGCGGAGATTCCGAGCCACAAGCTCTTAACAAGAGCCGGTTTTATAAGGAAGGTCGCCTCGGGGCTTTACGACATTCTTCCACTCGGAGCAAAGGTTATCCTCAAGATAGAGAAGATTGTGAGGGAGGAGATGAACGCCGCCGGAGCTCAGGAGGTAATCCTCCCGATTATGCACCCTTCGGAGCTCTGGCAGGAGAGCGGGAGGTGGGAAGTTTACGGCAAGGAGATGATTAAATTTAAAGACCGCCACGAGAGGGATTACGCCCTCGGCCCTACAGCCGAAGAAGTTATTACTGATTTGGTTAGGAAAGAGGTTAAATCCTACAAGGAGCTCCCCCTAAACCTCTATCAAATCGGAAGAAAGTTTAGGGACGAAATCCGTCCCCGCTTCGGCCTTATGAGGGCGAGGGAGTTCATAATGAAGGACGCCTACTCCTTCCACGCCGACGATGAGGACGCCGAAAGGGAATACTGGAACATGTACGAGACCTACTCCCGGATTTTTAAGAGGATGGGGCTTGAGTTTAAGGCCGTCCTTGCCGATACGGGAGAGATAGGCGGGAACTTCTCTCACGAGTTCCTCGTAATTGCCGACACCGGCGAGAGTAAGCTGGTTTACTGTGAGAAGTGCGGCTACGCGGCGAGCACCGAGAAGGCCGCCCAGAGGAAGCCGGAGGTTCCCAAAGGTAGAGAAACTGAGTTTAAAGAAGTTGAGAGAGTTCACACTCCCGGAATAAAGAGAATAGAGGAAGTTTCAGAGTTTCTGGGAATTCCTCAGGAGAAAATCTTAAAGCTCCTGGTTTACCTCGTTGACGGAAAGCCCGTTGCCGTTGCCGTGAGGGGAGACAGGGAAATTGAGGAGACGAAACTGAGAAACGCTTTCGGGGCAAAGGATGTCCGCCTTGCAACCGACGAGGAGATAGAGGAGTTTACGGGCCAGCCCAAAGGTTTCCTCTCTCCGATAGGTTTCAAAATACCCGTTTACGCCGACTACTCCGTAATTCCCATGGTTAACTTCGTTGCAGGTGCCGGAGAGGTTGACTACCACCTTAAAAACGTTAACTGGGGAAGGGACTTTGAAGTAGAGGAGTTTATTGACGTTAGTGAAGTGGGAGAGGGTGAGCCCTGCCCCGAGTGCGGAGCTCCCTTAAAGTTTAAAAGGGGAATAGAGGTAGGCCACATCTTCAAGCTCGGAACCAAGTACAGTGAGGCAATGGGGGCAACCTTCGTTGACGAAGACGGAACGGAAAAGCCTATGGTTATGGGGTGCTACGGAATAGGAATAACGAGGGTTATGGCCGCAGCAGTTGAGCAGAACCACGACGAGGAAGGGATAATCTGGCCCTTTGAGATAGCTCCCTTTGAGGTGATAGTTATCCCCACAAACGTTAAGAGGGATGAAATAAGGGAGCTTGCCGAGGAAGTTTACGAAAACCTTAAAAAGAAAGGCTTTGACGCCCTAATTGACGACAGGAACGTCCGTCCCGGCTTTAAGTTTAAAGATGCCGACCTTATAGGAATTCCCTTCCAGGTTATAGTAGGTAAAAAAGCGGGCGAGGGAGTTGTTGAGCTGAAGGTAAGGAAGGGCGGTGAGAGGTTTGAGGTTGAGTCCGGTAAGGTCGGAGAGAAGATTAGGGAGCTCCTTCAGGGAGGCATTTAATGATTAAAGAGGGGCTTAAAGTTGAGCTTTCCCACCTTCGCCCCTGGTCTTTTACCAAAGTTCAGAAGGCGAAAAAGTGCCAGTACGAGTTCTTCTTCAGGTACGTTGAAAAGCTTGAGCCCCTTGAAAGGGCCGATTTCTTCGTTCTTGGTAGCGGAGTTCACTTCGTCCTTGAAAATGCCCTGAATACCGCCTTTGAGGGAAAAGAGCCCCTCAGCAAAAAGCTCCTCTTTCGGTTTGCAGAGCAGTTTAAAGAGAGCGAGCCTTTGGCAGACCTTAAGAAAATCTCAGAGTTTTTCCCCAACATTCTCAAGTTTGTTAACGGTCAGCTCAGAAGGGCGAAAGGGAGTTCCTTAGTGGCCTCAGAGATAGAGCTTGCAGTTGATTCCTCTCTGAAACTTGCACCCTACTTCTCCGATAAGGTCTACCTTCGGGGGAAACTTGACTTCATCTTCAGCAAGGACGAGACCCTCTACATAGTTGACCACAAAACCAGCCGTAGCTGGGAGTTTAACAACAAGGTCAAAACTCAGCTCAGGTGGTACGCCCTCCTTGCCAGCATAAAATTCCCCCAGTTTGAGAAGTTCGCCCTTGAAGTCCACAACGTAAGGTACGGGAGCATAAAGAGGCTGATTTTTACAAAGAGAGAGCTCCTTTCCTTTAAGGAGAAACTGCTCCCCTTAATTACCCGCGTTGAAGAGAACTACATCGGGAAGGGATTTAAGGAGCTCCAGCCTTCACCCTGCGAGGCCAACTGCCAGTGGTGTGAGTACCGCCATATCTGTCCTTTTGGAGGCTCGTATTGAGAGTAGCGATTTTTACTGACAACTTCCGAACAGATATGGGAGGAGGAACAAAGGTAGTTTACGATTTAGCTAATAAGTTAAAAGAGGAAAACCACGAGGTTTTAATAGTTTCTGGTAAAACTGCTACTTCGGAGAACGGTAAGTTTAAGATTCTAAAGCTCCCCAGTTTAAAATATCCGTTTTATGATAATGCTGAGGCAATTTTCCCAAATTTTCTATTAGTTAAAAAACTAAACGAATTTTCACCAGACATAATACATTTTCATGACCCATTTACCGCAGGAATAACTGCAGTAGTCGCAGCTAAACTGCTGTCTAAAAAAGTAGTTGGAACTATACATATACATCCTCTTCACATGACTCAATACTCGTTAAGGTTTGATAACGGCCTTGCTGCTAAAAAATTAGTAGGCTTCTTTAGTAAGTTTTCAGACGGTCTTTCGTTCGTATCTAAGGAACAAATGAATTTATATTCTAAATATCTCTCTGGTGAGGGGAATTATAGGGTTATTTATCCCGGAATTCCTGATATATTCTTTACAGATAAAGTTCCTTCATTTGGTAAAAGGGTAATCACCGTTTCAAGATTGGCTCCTGAGAAAAACCTCTTTTTCGCTATTAGAGTTATCTCTGAAATTCAAAGGGTGATGGATGTTGAATATATTTTAGTAGGTAATGGCCCTGAAAGAGAGAAATTGGAGAGCTATTCTTTGTCTATTGGAGCAAAGGTGAAGTTCTTAGGGGCTGTTAAGCGGGAGGATTTGAAAGAGTTATATCTTAATTCCTCTGTTTTCTTCTTGCCGTCTAAAACGGAAACTTTTGGTTTAGTTTTTGCTGAAGCTATGGCATGCGGATTGCCTGTTGTAGCTCTAAACAAAGGGTCGGCACCGGAAGTTGTTGGTAATGGTGGTATTATCTGTGAAGAGGATGAAAAGGTTGTTTCTAAAGCTATTTCAGAGTTATTAGTCAATAAAGAGCTTTGGGTTAAAAAGTCAAAAGCTGCTAAAAGAAGAGCTGAGGTATTTAATCTTAACGATTTTGTTAAGAATTTTCTTGAGTTTTACAGAACAACCATTGAGCTTGGGAGTTAAAAGTTGATTCTTGAAAAGATAAATTCTCCGGAAGAATTGAAGAAGTTAAACTTTGAGGAATTGAGGATTCTTGCCCGAGAAGTAAGGGAGTTTATAGTAGAGACAGTAAAGAAAACTGGAGGGCATCTTGCTTCTTCTTTAGGAGTAGTTGAGCTTACGATAGCCCTCTTAAGGGTCTTCTCACCGCCTAAGGACGAGATAGTCTGGGACGTAGGCCACCAGTCCTACCCCTACAAAATCCTTACCGGAAGAAAGGAGAAGTTCCATACCTTAAGGCAGTTTGGTGGAATCTCCGGCTTTCCCTCAATAAAAGAGAGCCCCTACGACGCTTTCGGAACCGGCCACAGCTCAACGTCAATCTCTGCAGCATTGGGGATTAAGGTAGCCAAAAGGCTAAAGGGAGAAGAGGGGAAGGTAATTGCCGTTATAGGGGACGGAGCTCTTACTGCCGGTCAAGCTTATGAAGGGCTCAACAATGCCGGCCAGCTCGGTGAAGACCTGATAGTAATCCTCAACGATAACGAAATGTCAATCTCAAAGAACATAGGGGCTATCTCAAATTACCTTACAAAGCTTACAACGGGTGAGAGTTTAAGGAAAGCAAAGGAGAGGTTAGAGGAAGCTACAAAAAAAATATTCGGGGAGAAGGTTTATAAAGGGTTAAAGAGGGTTGAAGACCTAATTGTTAAAGGGCTTTTTCCTCCGGGAATGCTCTTTGAGGAGCTGGGTTTCAGGTACGTTGGTCCTATAGACGGTCACGACATAGAGCTTCTTGAAACTACCCTAAAAAACGTCTCAAAGATGAAGGGGCCGACCCTCGTCCACATTTTAACGAAAAAGGGTAAAGGCTATAAGCCGGCCGAAGAGAGGCCCGATAAGTTTCACGGTGTTTCTCCCAAGAAAGTCTCACCTGAGCCCCAGCCTCCTACCTACACCGAAGTTTTTTCAAGAACCCTCATTGAGATTGCAGAGAAGGACGGTAGGGTCGTAGGAATAACCGCGGCAATGCCCTCGGGAACCGGCCTTGACAAGTTTAAGGAAAAGTTTCCCGAGCGCTACTTTGACGTGGGAATTGCCGAGCAGCACGCCGTTACCTTTGCCGCCGGCCTTGCAAAAGAAGGACTGAAGCCGGTAGTTGCAATTTACTCAACTTTCCTTCAAAGGGCTTACGACCAGATAATTCACGACGTTGCACTTCAGGAGCTTCCAGTGGTCTTCGCAATAGACAGGGCAGGGCTCGTAGGCGAGGACGGGGCAACCCACCACGGGATTTTTGACCTCTCATACCTTCGCTCAATTCCTAATATGGTCGTTGCCGCTCCGAAAGACGAGGAGGAGCTCCGCCACCTCCTCTACACCGCAATTAAGTCTGATAAGCCCTTTGCAGTTCGCTACCCCAGGGGAAGGGGCTACGGTGTTAAGATAAGGGAGCCTTTAAAGGAAATTCCTATCGGAACTTGGGAAGTTTTGAAAGAGGGGAAGGACGTACTGATTTTGGCAACGGGCTGGCCGGTTTACCAAGCCCTTGAGGCTGCAAAGGAGCTTGAGAGGGAAGGGATAAGTGCCGCGGTGGTTAACGCAAGGTTTGTAAAGCCGATAGACGGGGAGCTCCTTAAAGAGCTCGCAAAGAAACACGAAATAATAATAACGGTTGAAGAAAATACGGTTAAAGGGGGTTTTGGCTCCGCCGTTGACGAATTCCTCTCCCCCTGGTACTGCGGGAAACTGGTAAACCTCGGAATCCCAGACAAATTCATTGAACACGGAAGTCAACAAATCTTAAGGAACCTTGTCGGTATAGACAAAGAAGGAATAAAGAAAGCGATTATGGAAAATATAAAAACAAAAATCCGCTGATTTAATTAAAAACCCAAACTTTTTTCAAAACTATTTTTTGTAACTATTTTTTGTGAATACTGTCTCAAAATTCCAATCCCGCAAAGCGGGCATTTCACTGAACCAGAGCCGAAAGAACCACCACGGCCCTTTCTTGTCGCAATTCCGCTATGCGGGCATTTCACAAGGTTAACGGCAGGCACAAGAAGGTTTACGTCGTAAGTCGCAATCCCGCTATGCGGGCATTTCACGCTTGCATCAATTTAGCCTGCCACTTTAACTGATTCTGTCGCAATCCCGCTATGCGGGCATTTCACCAAGAAATTAGCATATTCGGATAGTTAAAGACCCTCTTTGCTTTCCTCAAAATTACCAAATCGCCAAAAAGGAGTCAAGTGCAGCAAACCTCAATTAAGGTTATTCTAATTTTTGGATGAATTAGGATTTAGAGCTTG
>Ga0256838_1001295_pt1 | contig 12300 bp, 10 predicted proteins | sample 4571419metaG_FD_185978 | JGI IMG/M metagenome (GOLD analysis project Ga0256838, IMG submission 185978) | Hydrothermal vent microbial communities from Guaymas Basin, Mexico - 4571-419 | ecosystem: Environmental > Aquatic > Marine > Hydrothermal vents | place: Mexico: Guaymas Basin | collected... | reverse complement strand
CCACCTTTAAAAAGATCAAATTTTGCCCCTATTGAAACGTACCAAGAATCCTCTCCGTCCAACGAATCGTAATCATCCCATCTCTGCTGTCCTGCAAAGTAAATCTGAGGTCTTTTGCGAGATTTGATCTCTTTATATTGATTTTTCAAAGCATTAAGGCGCATTTTTAAAGCAACTAAAGAGGGATTATTTGAAACATCTAAACTTTCATACTTCAATTTGAAATACTTAAACACGTCTTCTAGCTTCGCAGATTTAAGCTCTCTGAGATTTTTCTTTATAACAAAACACACTCCCTCATCATTCTTGTTAAGAAGCATTGAAATGGCATAACACACCGTTCTCAAACTGTTACGCGAAAAATTCAACTTCTCTTTTGCCGTCGCCACATACACTTTTGCACGCAGTACATCAGATTTTACAACCATTCCTTGTTTATAAGCATTCTCAGCAATTCTTTCATGTTCTCTCGCATTTTTCAAATACTTTTCAGAAAGTCCTATATATTTTTTAGCAAGAAGTGCTCCCAAGTAGGCTTCCACAAGTTTCAAAATAGCTTGTGCTTTAATATCCTGAGCATCATATTTCCTAGCCTCATACTCATGCTGTCCCATCATCTTCATGTAATGTTTTCTACCAAACTGGGTAATTAAAAACCACACACCAATCGCAGAGGATAAATCTGAATAGGGGCTTTTCTTAAACATCATTGGCATTTGCGAAATAGACTGCGGAGTATTTCCCTGCATCATCTTAAATCCCATAGTTTGTGGAACTATATCAGTGCGCTGCCATTGAATTTCAAAATTTATAAACGGATACTCTAAAGCTCGTGCTTTTTCTGCTACATACTTTCCTGCTTTCACCCATCTTTTTGAAGCTTGGATTAAAAGATTGGAAGCGTAAAGTTCATTTAATAAATTTTTAAAATTTGAAACATTTAAAGTTTCTTTCTTATGGATAGAAAGATTTTTTTCAGACTTATTAAATGAGTCATTTTTACTACAACTCTTCCGCACCTCAGAAGAATCTCTTACTTTTACCTCATCCGATCCCCTTATCTTTTCCAAGATAATCCTTTCTTTATGTGTCAAATTAGCATGCAACATAGCTTTAACCCGCTTCAACTGCATCAACTTTTCCTCTACTGAACTAGCTGAAAATGTTTCAAGTACCCACACCCATCCAATTATCATGAGAATCCATTTTCTCATATTCTCCATCCCCCTCCGCATATAGATAAATTAAAGCTACTATACAAAAGGGCGGCTCTTTACTCGCCGCCCCCTCACCATCATCAACCTGACTCATACACTCCTACCTCTCAACCACACTAACCATTTCTACTTAGCGCGCAATTTCTTTATAAGCTGAGCTGCTGTATCTGAAAGCCAACCCACTCCGGGAAAATCAGACTGATGTGGCTGAGCCGTATAGTTAAAGTCAAATACATCATATATTGTTCCTTTGTTTTGTATAAATACACTCATAGTGTTATTCCACTCTGCAATCGCATAAGGTCCTTTAAACTGAGCTCCAATTATGCGCTTGGTATTCCTATCTGCAATAAGCTTTACTTTTACCTTTTGAACTCCAGGCATAATTGGAAACTTGGTGTGTCCCTCCCCAACTGCACTCACTGGATCATATCCTCTCATCTTAGCAACTTCTTCAGTAAATCCAACTGCTGCAACACGTGTCTCATAAACAACGCTAGCTGCTGCATTTAAGAAACCTTTGTAAGTTATCTCATGAACTCCAAGGAAGTTAAATGCAGCAACTTTTGCCATCGGAACAGCATTAGTTGCAAGTTTTCCTCCCAAAGGTGCTCCATCTATTAAAGAGTAATATTGGCACACATCTCCTGCTGCCCATACTCCAGGTAAATTGGTTCTCATCCTTGAATCAACAATTATTCCATCTCTTCCTATCATAAGTGGAGAATCTTTAAAGAGTTCTACGTTTGCCCTTACTCCAACTGCAAATACAACAAAGTCAACTTCTGAAAGCTCTATAACTTTTTCTGAGCCATCTTTAAGCCTTATGTAAACCTTCTCTGCCCACTTATTCCCCTCTAATCTTTCCAATTTAGCTTCCAATAAAAGCTTAACACCATTCTTAATATGTTCCTCATTCAAATCATCTGCAAAATCAGAATCAACCATGTTCGGCAAAACTCTGTCCTTCATCTCAACAAGGTAAGTTTCAAGTCCTCTTCTTACAAATGCAGTTGCAAGCTCATTACCAATAGCTCCCGCTCCAACAACCACTGCCTTCTTAGCCCCATTCTCTATGCGTTCCAAAATCTTTTCCATATCTTCTATAAACTTCACCGTCATAACATTTGCTAAATCTACTCCTTCTATAGGTGGCACAAAATTAATACTACCTGTTGCTATAAAGAGCTCATCGTATTCATAAGCCTTCCCCTCATCATCGTAAACTTTCCTGTTTCCAAAGTCTACACTTGTCACCTTTTTGTGATGCAGATTAACTCCAACTTCCGTAACTAAGCTATCAGACTTTGCCACTTTCTCAGGCTCAATCAAACCTTCAATTGCATAGGGAATTGCACAATATATCGCACTGTTTTTTTCTGGCATAAACATGGTAACGTCAACCTTATCTTTCAAAGCAACCTTAATTTGACGTGAAAACCTTATACCAGCAGGTCCGCCACCAATAACAACTACCTTTTTCATAAAAATCCCTCCTTAACATTATGCATAATTAGTTGTTCTTTTACTAAAACTAAAGATTTTTTTCATAATAAAAACCAAACAAGACATAAGGCAAGAGATTAACCGTACTAACGCACAATATCTTTGCTCAAAACTTGCTCAATTTTTAATCAAAAACTTTATTCACTCTATATTTTTATAAATAACTCTTTTCACCTTTCCAGTTCTAGAATCCTTAACAAAACTGGATTTACTCCTCCTTACAACGATCAAATCAACTAATCCAGAACTTATATCTGTCTTTAAATCAAAACTCAACTCTAACAAATTTTTTCTAACCAAACTTTCATCCGCATCGCTCGTAACTTTTACAAGATACTTGTCTTCACTTTTTTCCACAATTACCTGCCAATCATCACCTCCTGCTTTTCTTACAGCCTCATCAAAGTAGTAAAATGGATAAAGGGATCCTGCAATTTTTATAAAACCACTTCTTCCCTTCAATCGAAAACGTAAACTACTCCACTTTTCGCCCGGATCCAGTATCTCTACCACATCACCAACTTTGTATCTTACAACCGGCTGCAAAACTCTGTTCAAGTTTGTAACCACAAGCTGTCCATCCTCTGCAACTTCCGCATAAATGTAACCTGAAAACACGCTAAATTCATCAATATCTCCGTTCTGAAATCCAATTGGCCCAACATCAACAGCTGCATACCCAAAACTTGCTACAAATACCCCGCGTGCCCTTAATTTTTCCAAAAGATTGGACGGCATCTTCTCCCCTGCAAAGAATACTCTCCTCACAGAAAGCGGCAAATCATCAACAAGTTGCTCTGTCATTGTAGGAGTCGCAAATATTGTCGTAGGCTTGTAAACTTTTAAAAATTTGACAACCTCTTCCTTTGGTAAAGCACTTCCTATCGGTAAAATTTGACATCCAAGCTTTTCTAAAGCTCTATTAACTGCTAAAAATGCTGTCCATAACCCCCCCGGCATCATGAGATTCGCAACAATTCTATCACGATCCGGATTAAAACCCGCTCTCAAAAAACCCTCGGCAAAAAAGTAAGTTGAATATTCAAATTCCTCAGGTGTCCAGTAGAATTTTTTGGGAAGTGAGGTAGTTCCTCCAGAGGAGAACAGATAAAACGAACCGTTTTTAGAAAACTTTGGAGCAACCTCTCTAACATAATCTGAGTAATCCTTCGTAAACAACTCTGGAGAAGCCACTTCAATTTCTTTAAATTCATCTAAACTGCGAAGAGGAAGCTTCACACTCTTTAACCTATTCCTGACCCACGGATTTTCCTTCACCCGCCACAAAAGCTCGTTAAGTTTATCCAACATCCACTTATTGCGCCATCTATCATCTGACTTATCCACAGCAAATAGCAAAACTTCAGGCACTTCAACCGCCTTTGAAAACTCATGTAATGTAAATGCCCCATCGTGTGGAGAAGCATTTTCTATCATCCAAGAAGTTCCAGCTTCTTTTATACGCAATCCAAAACCTGCTATCTTATCCTGCCACCTCACTTTATTTTCATCAGAAACAGCAAGCACAACTGTCTGCAAGTAATGAGTATTACTTTTTAAAATCTCGCTAAACTTTCTCTCATTAAAAGCAGCTATACACACTACTCCATTTAAAATTTGAGTCTTGAAAAATACACAATCATTACTTGTTAAAACCGTTGGAAACGCACCATTATAAAAATAAGCATTGCCAAATTCCTGCCATACCCAATCACTTCTCGCCCTCCAAACCTCAACAAATTCATCATCTTGTTGAGAAACATTAAAACGCTTCTCAAACTCAAGCATAGCCTCAAGAAGCAATTTAGCAAACTCTTCACGCTTTTTTCTACTCCCAATAAAAAAGCAGGTATGGATACTTGAGCACGAGGCCTGATCCCACATCTTAACATCTAACGCAATCTTTCTGGCAGCTTCTTTTAAATCCACACTCTCCTCAACTATTGCCAAGCCATATTTTGGTCCATAATCCCTGACTTTTGCCAACGTTCCATCTTTCCACCAATTTATGGCATTTTCCGAACCATATACCGCGATGCAATCAACATTCTTTTTTAAATACTCAAGAACTGGATGATCGCGCGATACTCTCAAAACCGTCACATAACGTGAAAATTCAAATCCTTGAGAAGCTGCAAGGCGAATAAATTCAAAGCAAGTGTGGGGATCCGTACTCGCCGTCTTCACTATGTTGGTGTTCCCCACGATCAGACCCTGAACTAAACTCATTAAAGCACCAATAAACACATTTCCCGCACCAACATGCAATAGCAATCCAGCAGGCTTCCATAAATAATTTTCGAACTCACAATTCAAAACTGCCAAATCCTCCTCTAACGCTTGAAGCCATCTTTCAAATTCATCAAGTGCCACATTTATCATAGGAGCACTAAAAGAAGTAACTTTCTTCCAAAATTCAATGTTTCCTTCCACTTTGCTTTTGAAAAGCGAAAATGTTATTTTTATCTCATCAAGCAATCTTGCCCGCGGATATGAAACTATCCAATCTTTCCTTAAAAGCAACTCGTCCCACTCAAACTGTTCCTTGATCCTGCCCCATATCCAGTGAAAGTTTGTTTTCATAATTATCCCTCCGGTATTTCTCGCACATTTCCCAATACCCTTGCAGCTTTTGCCTCTTATGCATTAACCTCTCTTGAATATTTGAACACTTCACTAACCACAAAATTTAGTTCTTCTCCAAAAGTTCATCAACCTTGAGAGCACACATTTTCAGTTTAACTTTTCCAGCTCTCCCGAATATTTTGAAGTAGTCGCCGCGCCCACATGGACAATTTGGATATACTGCAACTAGATCATTGTTCAAAACACTTTGGGTTGGAGTAGTCGTGTTGTAAGGGGATACAACGTGCATGAGGCCAGGCTGTCCATAATCAAGAACTTTTAAAGTTTGGAGATCTCTTACAAAAATCTTAGAGTATCCGTGCAAATGGTGATTACCATATTCACACGTGAAGTACGGAAGCCCATGCTCGGTAAAACCGTAAACATCCCTAATTCTAACTCTCTCAACCCCAAGCTTTTCTTTACATTTCTCCACAAATTCAAATTCCGTGACCGCCTCACTCTCTCTTTTCTTCCAACCCCCACCCGTTAAAATTAAACTTTCCGGATTCAAACTAACTGACTCAATACGCACTAAAAACTCCCAAAGTAACGCAGGAAATCCTATAAGCCTCACCGGAACTCCATCAGCTACAACTCGGTAAAATTCCGATATGAACTCATCCCAGCAAAGCTTATCATTCCTTATCAAATAGAAGCTCTCAAGCTCAGGAGCCAATTGCTTTAAATTTTCATCGCTCCAAGCTGTGCCCAAATCTCCAACCTCTTTGGGATCATATCCAAATATAAAATATACAGTTGGAGTACTAGAAACCATTCCTAACTCTTCAGCAGTTTTTCTCACAACAAAGTCAATTCTATATAAGCTCTCCCTATTCCAATAGTTTTCAGTCTTTTGACCGCTTGTTCCAGAAGAAGTTAAACGCAGATAGTATTCGCGATGTGGCATATACCATTTCAAAGAAGTTACAAACACAAACGGCAATCCATCAGGAGTAATAAATGTATCAAAGTAATTAGCAAGTCCAAACTCTAATTTTAGAATATTCAAAAGATTTAAACTCAACTTCACTAACTCTTCATCAGATTCCGTGTAAAATCTCGGATATGGTTTTAGCCTTTTGAAAAAACTAGCAACTTCTTTCTCTATAACATCTAAGCTCTGCATCTTTTTTTTCATCATGGGAACACCTCATTTTGGAAACTTAAAGATTACAGTTATACATACAATCTCCTAATATACCTTTTATTCTTTCACTCTATTCCGCATTCACTTTATCTCGATTCTTTACCTCATCTATAAAATTTCTCAAATACTCAAAGTCTCTCATCACAGATTCAAGAACTGCCAAAACTAAAGCATCTTTATACCCTGCATACTCACTTGTGAAAAACTCAAACTCGGCAGCAGCTCTCTCTATTTGGCCGTGTCTTGCATAATATTTACCAATTAAAAACCTCAAAACAGGATGCGTTGGATCAATCCTTTCAGCGTTTGACACCGACTCCCAAAATCCTGCCTCATTTTCTTCCTCTAAATATATCCTTGCTAACAATATCCAATAAACTGGTGAGTAATCCATCTCTTCTTTCATCTCTTCAAGGATTCTTTTAGCCTGCGAAAATTCCCCTATTTCTACTAAAGCCCAAGCATAATTAAATCTAACATCCTCATCTTTCAGAATCTCTGAATTCTCCTCAGCCAACTGAATAGCCTTCTCCCATGCCATCTTATTAATAAACTCAAAAAATTCAAACTTTTTACTCCTCTCTTTCAAAAAACCAATCACTTTACCCACTCCTTATAAACACTAAATAATCAGGTTAGTTCCTTCAAAACTTCTGAAGCAACAGATGCCAAAAGCGCATTCTCACTCTTTTCAAACTTTTTAACAGTGGCAACAAAACTTCTATCTTTGAACTTTCCGACAAGTTTTAAAGCAAGTAATGGCAACCTATTGAACAAATCCCTTATAACTTCGGGGGCCACAAAATCTTTACTCGCCACCTTAACAGCATTTTCAATAGCTGCACTAGAAACCCTATCATCAGGATGGGAAGCAAGGTGAACTAGCAAATTAAAAGCCTGGACACCTCCAATATTTCCAAGTGCATTTGCAACCTCAACCAAAACATCCAAAGCAGGATCATCTTTCAAAATCTTCAACACTTCAATACATGCTGGATCTTTAATCTTTCCCAACGCCTTAGCAACATTTCTCCTAACTGGAGAATCCGGATCTTTAGCTGCCTTCTCCAATATACCTATTGCTAAAATACTCTTTGTCTCTCCCAAAGCAAAAGCAGCACTTGCTCTATGCCACATGTGTTCAGAAGTAAGTAGCATATCTTCCAAAACGCGCAATATGCCAACTCCACCAACTCGCCACAAAACCATTGCAGCATTTGCCTTAACACGATTATTTGAGTCGTGAAGCATCTTTATGAGATTATCAACAAGAACTTTTTCAGAAAGGTAACCCTTTTTAAAAAGCTCCTCAAGAGCTTCAACAGCATTTGCTCTAACTCGGGCATCATCATCCTCCAAACTTTTCAACAAAAGCATGGCAGAATTTTCATTTCCAATTGCAGCCAAAGTATTTACTGCTGTAGCACGAACTTTCTCATTTTCATTTTCCCTGAGTTCTCTTTCAACCATCTCCCTCATATCTTCCAATCCAAGTCTTGAAATCGATATCATTGCAGCTATCTTTTCATCATCACTTCCTGCCTCAAGCGGTTTTCTTAAAAGATGCGAAAGATTTCTCATTCCAAAATTCCCTATTATAAAGTAAAGCTCTTTCCTCTCTACAGCCGTCAACTTAGCCTTCTCTAAAAGCTCTCCTATGAAACTTTCTATCTCACTAGTATCAAATTCTGCACTTGGCAAAGAAAGTATTGCAGCAAATCTCACCGTAGGTTTGTCACTTTGAAGATATCTTTTAACATCACTTTGGCTAAAAAAACCTGCTTCTGCAATACTCTTTGCTATATCAACATCTACCCCCATAACGCTCTCTGCAAAAGAGATTACTTTTTCTTTCAAAAGTTTACTCTTTAAAACAGAAGCTATCTCAACAACTACAGCTTTTTCCTCATCTGTTAAAACATCAAACATTTTATAAAGCAACTTTTCTATACTCTTATTTGCAACTTTTTTCAAAGCTTGCAACGCTGCCATCCTAAGTTTTAAATTTTTTGTACTTATCAACACTTTAGCTAAAACTGCAACCACTTTGGGAGTGGTCAAATTACCAAGTACATACACCAACTTTACTTTTTTATCAGGATTCGCACTTCTTATCCTATCTATAAATTTATTGAGTATCTCATCTCCAAATTCATCTTCTAAAATCCTCAAAGCATAACTTGCTACTTCTGAATCATCACTCGCAGTCAAATCAAACATCTTTTCTATAATCTCAGGGAGATTGAAACGAGATAGAAACTTTATAGCGCTCAGCTTCATCTCCGTATCGCCCGAATCTAAAATCGACATTGAAATTTTACGTAAAGTATTCTCGTCACAGTATTTAAAGCTCAAATTGTACAGCTGTTTCTTAAATTCAAGATCATCTTCCATTATTATAAGCTTTTCAAAAACTTTGGTCTTATGCATCGGAACATATTCCGATAATACACGAATTATAGCTGCCTTAACCTGACGATCTTTAGCAGTGTAATACTCAGAAACCACAGCATCAAACGCCTCATCAGAAACACGAGTATATTTTCCAAGCGCTTCAATTGCCTCAACCTTCAACTCCTCCTCTTGCAAAGCCTCCATTAAGTGCGGAATGGCATCCTTATTCTGAACAAGCCCCATTCCACGAACTGCTTCCTTCCTATCCAGTAGCGTCGCTCCAGGAGTTTTTAGTCGCCTTACTAAAGCTTCTAGAGAAAGTTGCACTACACTACACCTCTCTTATAAGATCCCACACACCTTCTGCACAAAGTTCTCCCTCTAAGCCGAAAATCTGCAATACGGTTGCTCCAACAACTCCAAAAGAGGGCAAAACTCCCAAATCCACCCCTTGCCTGACAGAAATACCATAAACTAACCAAAAGACACTCTCCCGTGTATGATCTGTACCAGGAAATGTCGGATCACAACCGTGATCAGCAGTCAAAAACAAAACATCATCTTCTCCAAGCAAGTCTAAAAGTTGTCCCAAATACCTATCAAACTCTTCAAGCGCTTTTGCATACCCTTCAACGTTATTACGGTGTCCATACTTCATGTCAAAGTCAACAAGGTTTACAAATATAAATTCATTATCTTCTTTGCGGTGTTTTACTAAATCTATGAGTACTTCCATTCCATGAGCATTGCTCTTTGTTTTGTAATGTTCATCAAATCCTTTATGAGCATATATATCCCAAATTTTACCAACAGCAACTCTTCTCACCTTTCCTTCCATGTAGTCCATTGCAACAGGTCCTGTTGGAGGTAATGAAAAATCACGTCTATTAGGAGTTCTCCAGAAATTAGATGGATTATCTCCTCTGAATGGACGCGCTATAACGCGTGCAACTGCATGATCACCCTGAAGTATTTCACGAGCTATCTCGCACCACTTATAGAGCTCTTCAAGCGGTACAACCTCTTCATGCGCTGCTATTTGAAAAACGCTGTCCGCTGAAGTGTACACTATTGGATAACCTGTCCTTATGTGCTCCTCTCCAAGTTCTTTTATAATCTCCGTACCACTTGCAGGTTTATTTCCTAATATGTCTCTTCCTATTCTCTTCTTGAATTCATCAATTATCTCCGGCGGGAATCCATCTGGATACGTTGGAAATGGTCTGTCCAACTTCAATCCCATAAGTTCCCAGTGCCCAGTCGTAGTATCCTTTCCTGCAGAAAGTTCTAAAAGCCGTGCAAAGCTTCCCTTTGGATGAGCCACTGCATCCAAGGCCCAAACTCCCTCTATATTTCCAATTCCAAGTCGGCGCATATTTTCAAGCTTCACAGGGTACTTTGCATACTTTATCACGTGATTTAAAGTATCTGCTCCACCATCTCCATAACGAACAGCATCTGGAAGCCACCCTATGCCAACACTGTCTAAAACTATGCCTATAACCCTCATGCTAATCTCCCCCCCTATTCTCCAGCAATTGAAACCGCTGCTATTCCATGATAAGGACATACATACTCAGGCTCTGGCCATATATATACATACTTCTTCTTTATCAAAGGACATCTATCCTGAAGTTTAGCTACAACCTCCTTCTCCTTTTTTACAGAAAAACCAGAAAAGTCCCTCAAACTATCTCCAGTAAGTGCCTTATCAGCGGTGAGTTGTCTTTTACACTTCATCTCATATCCTCCTAGAAAAGCAAAGCCAACAAATATACCTACAAGTATTACAACAAAGACTATGAATATCCCCACACCGCCTTTCTTTCTGAAATAACTTTGAATTCTCCTCATCACTTATACCCCCCCTTGGATACTTTTAACCTTCTATCCCACATTGCAATAGCAAATGTATTGGAAACATTCAAAGACTCAAAATTTCCTCTTATTTTAACCATATGATCAATCAAATTCCTACCAAATTTTGAAGACTTAAATCCACTTCCTTCACTTCCCAAAATCAAAAGAGTTTTATCAGGCCATACAAACTCCTCCAGATCCACATCTCCTGCCAAATCAAAAGCTACTACTTTAAAACCCTCTTCTTTCAAATTTTTAACGATGTGAGGACTCGCCCAGTTACAAAATCTAGCATAAGCAGCAGCACCACTTGAAGCCTTAACTACAGCCCCTGTAATCGTACTAAGTCCTCCTTTCTTCACCAAGAGAAAATTCAAAACTCCCATAAACACAGCTGTTCTAACAATTGCTCCAAGATTGTGCGGATCCTGTATTTTGTAGGGAAAAACCACAAAATCATCCTCTACAAACTCTTTCCAATTTACATAATCTATCAAGCGCGGACAGTCTGCAACAACCCCCTGATGTTCATCATGCTCAAGGGCAAGTTGCCACAACTCCCTTTTGCTACGAAACTGAACAGGTATCCCTTTTTCCAAGGCTAATTTATAAATTTCCCCTCTCCTACCATTATCATCCAATAACGCAATCCACTTAATCCTCTCAGACTTAACTTTTAAAATTTCAAGTCCTGCATTTATTCCCCAAATCCGCAAGTTTTACAGCCTCCCTCAGTAAAAATGCAAGTTCTCCTGTTGCTCCTTCAAAGTAAAGATACGCCACCAACACTTCAAAAGCACTGGCTTCTTTATCAAACTTATACCGCCTCTTCCAATTGTTTCTGACCTTTTTTAAAACTCCGCCTGTAATCTGTTCCACTAAATCAAACAATTTTTTTTGAAATTCAGCAGAAGTCATAATTTTAGCGTACTCATCCATTTTAAATAAACTCATTTTACAACGGCAGTTATAAAGATACTCCTTAATCATTAAATTCCAAACAGCATCTCCAATCCATGCCATAACCTTAAAATCCTGATTATCACTTTTTAAAGCAAAATGCTTAAACTTTAAAATACCATCTAGTCCCACTTGGCGCATCCTCCAAGGCAATTCCCAACTTTGCCAGTCCGTCTCTTATAAAATCCGCAACATCGTAGTGTTTGTTTTTCCTAAGTTTATTTCTAACATCAACAAGCAAATTTACAAGCTCTTCAGTTAAAACTTCCCTACCGCCAAAGGCTTCCGTTGGGATGATCTCTACTATATCATTCACTTCTTTTACGTACCAAAACACCGATGCTAGGAAAGCGTCAATATCTTCCGGCCTACCATCAGAGTCAAGTACTCTCATTGCAAGCTTTAATATCTCATTGATAGAAGCTATCACTTCCGGAGTATTAAAGTTGTTTTCAAAAGCTTTTTCAGTCTTTTCCCTTAGCGCTTTAAACTCCTTCCAATGAGACTGATCTTCTCGTCTCTTATCCCCTATAGCATTCTTATAAGGTGCTATGCGCGACACAGCTTCTGCCAACTTGTATCTGAATC
>Ga0256838_1001292_pt1 | contig 12315 bp, 9 predicted proteins | sample 4571419metaG_FD_185978 | JGI IMG/M metagenome (GOLD analysis project Ga0256838, IMG submission 185978) | Hydrothermal vent microbial communities from Guaymas Basin, Mexico - 4571-419 | ecosystem: Environmental > Aquatic > Marine > Hydrothermal vents | place: Mexico: Guaymas Basin | collected... | reverse complement strand
CTCCCTTTTTTTCAAATATTTTAAAATTTCCTCACTTATACTATCTAAAAACTCATCATTAGTTAACGCATCCCTTATTTTATCTTCTATAGAAAACATATTCCAAACTTCCATTCCTAAAATTTTTATAACTCCAGAAAGAATCCCATCTTCTAAAACTCGATCCATTATTTTGTCGCGTAAAGAGGTATAATCTAGCCTTTTCATCAGATTCTTCAAACTTTTCTTGAATAAATTTTTAAACTCCCCCTCAAACTCCATGAGGAACTCCGCCACTTTCTCAAAATTCTCCCAATCAAACGAAGAGCAAACTAGGTCTCTCAAATGCTCTTTCAACTTTTCAGAACGTAATATCTTAATAATTAACCTTTCCAACTGATCTTTCTCAACTTGGGTCACTCTTTCATAAATAAGCTGCCAAATCTTCTTCCTAAAAGCCTCTTGATTCTCTAACAACAACCCATAACTCCTTTCAAAGAGCGAATCTGTAAACTCTTTAGAGGAAAGAAATTGATAAACTCTCTCAAGTAATCTATGACGATAATTCTGAGCAATCTCAGAAAAATCCAAATTTTTAACAATTTGTCTAGCTGTGGATAATACATCTCTCGAAAAAGTATTAACAACCTCATTTTTTTTTAGTTCATCAAGTTTGACCCGAGAAAATATTGCATCAAAGTCCACTTTTTTCAGTATATTTATTAACTCTTCTCTTCCAAAAAGCTTGTTAGCTATAACAAAAGCAATATTGGAAGCAAGCAGTTTTTTCCTAGATGGAATAACTCCCCATAAAATCGGTCTATTCTCACTTGGTAGAGGTTTATAAGGCCTAAACATCAGCCATACCACAAGTTTATTAGTACTCCACCCTATAAGAGCAGACAAAACTAAAATTGCCAAAACAGAATAAGGGGGCTTGGATAAAATCCAAACCCCCACTGAATAACCAGCTATAGATAACAAAATCGATACCACAACTATAGCAACCTTTGCTCTCACCTCACATCACCTCTTATGCTATAGCTACAATAATCTCCGTATCTTAAGCTACACCAAATACAAAATGCTTATTCAGTATAAACTTTAGCTTCCTCTTTCCCACGCAAAACCCTTAATGCGCCATCCCGTAAAGCCTCCATCTCCATTTCCCCAGGGAAAACAAATACCGGTGCAATCCACTTAACACGATCCGCTATCCACCCAACAAACTCATCACCCTTTGCAAGGCCACCAGTTATAACAATTCCATCCACGTCTCCCTTCAAAACTGTTGCCATCATTCCAATAAACTTAGCAATGTTGTAAGCCATAGCTTTATACACCAAAAGTGCCTTTTCATCTCCCGCCTCAATTCTCTTTTCAACTTCTACTGCATCATTTGTACCAAGATGTGCTACAAGTCCCCCTTTACCCTTTATCATCTTCAATACCTCTTCCTTTGTATATTTTCCGGAAAAGCACAAACGCACCAAATCTCCAGACGGTAAAGTCATGCTACGCTCAGGACTAAAGGGTCCTTCACCATCCAAGGCATTGTTTACATCTATGACACGCCCTTTCACGTGAGCACCAATTGATATACCTCCACCCATGTGACATACAATGAGATTTACATCTTCATAACGTTTTCCTAAAGCTTGAGCAGCTTTTCTCGCAGTTGCCTTTTGATTGAGCGCATGAAATATACTCTTTCTCTCAAATAAAGGATGTCCAGCTACACGTGCAATATCTTCCATCTCATCAACAACAACAGGATCTACTATGTAAGCCTTACAATCTGCAATCTTAGCAATTTCATCAGCTATTAAAGCCCCCAAATTAGAAGCATGTTCTCCATATCTGCATGAACGTAAAGTTTCTTTCATAGCTTCATTTACTTCATAAGTTCCACCTTCGAGTGGCTTAAGAAGCCCTCCCCTTCCAACAACAGCATCAATACTTTTCACATCTATTCCACGCTTTTCAAGTTCTTCTAAAATAACAGACTTTCTAAAATTATATTGATCTACAATCCGCTCAAACTTTGAAAGTTCTTCTGACGAATGCTTTATTGTTGTGGTAAAAACCTCATTTTCGTCTTCATAAAAAGCAATTTTGGTGCTAGTAGAACCGGGATTAATTACCAATACTCTGAACTTATCTGTCATATCTATCCCTCCTTGAAGCAAAAATTATCTACATTTAGATTCTCAGCAACTTTTACTTATTAAACCCATGCCCCTTCTGAATGGAGAGTTTTATTCTCTTTTTCAAGTTCTTTTCTGACTTCTTCAAAAACCTTTACAAACCTTTCATTATCCTCTCTCCTTCCAACAGTAACTCTTACCCAGTCAGCAAAAATCGGTCTGACTATCACACCACGGCGCTGCATAGCCTCAAATAATTTTCTTCCATCAAAACCTGTACGCATAAATATGAAGTTGGTATAGCTCTTTATGTAATGTATTCCAAGCTCATCAAGCTTCCTGTAAAGCCACTTTTTCTCATTAAGAACAAGTTCTACAGTTTTTTCTACAAATTCATCATCTTCAAGGGCTGCAACCGCCGCAACCTGAGCAAGACGTGATACATCAAACGGTCCTCTAATTCTCTCGACGATATCCACAAACCAAGCAGGTGCTGCCATCCAACCAACGCGCAGACCAGCAATTCCATAAGCTTTTGCCATTGTCCTCATAACAATCAAATTAGGATAGCCTCGCGACTTGTAGTAAGCCATACCATCTGGAAAATCTGCCTCTGGATCATTAATTGCAAACTCATAATAAGCCTGATCTAAAACCACCCAAACATGCGACGGAACTTTCGACATGAATTTTTCAAACTCATTGGAACTAAATATCGTTCCTGTTGGATTATTCGGACAAGCTAACCAAATAAGGCGCGTTGTTTCATCTATTGCATTTGCCACAGCCTCCAAATCATAGTGCCAATTTTTATGAGGGACCTCTAAAATCTCAGCTCCAGTCAAAAGGGTAGCGTGTTTATAACGCACAAAAGTTGCCTGACTTGTAACAGCTGTATCTCCCGGTCCCAACGTTGCAATGGCAATCATCCTTATTATATGATCAGACCCATTTCCAATAACTAGCTCTTCCACTGGAATCCCGTATTTTTCAGAAATTTTATGTTTCAATTCATAACAAGCCGCATCTGGATAAAGAAATACCTCTTCCACTGCATTTTTCAAAGCTTCAACTACCTTTGGGGAAGTTCCCAGTGGATTTTCATTGGAAGCAAGCTTCAAAATAGAGTCAGGTTCCAATCCATATTCTCTAGCAACATCTTCAATGGGTTTACCAGCCTCATACTTATCAACTTTTTTGATAAACTTCTTGTACAAAACAACCACCCCCTAAAAGAGGAAGCTAAACTAAAATCAATTGCATAAACTTCACAATAAATAAAATACCAAATTTTTTGGAATAAGTTTGAGATAGAAAATCGCCGATTATCTTTATTAGTCAAGTACTGTTGAAGCTGTTGGAACAAGCAATGAAACGTGAAATGAGAGAAGTCACTACAATACCCATACTTTATTGTGGAAAAATTCCTCAATATTGGCAAAATCTACTATTTATAACACTTGGTACAGTTTTTGCAACTTAAGTTAATAAAAAGAAATTCAACACTAGCGGAGGTGTGGTATATGTTCCAATTTTTAACCGACGAAGCAAAGCGTGTTCTCCAACTTGCAGCTACAGAGGCAGCAGAAATCGGTTCATCAATGACCGACACTGAACACATCTTAATGGCACTTTTGCGTCTCAATACAGGACTTGCCACTAATGCCTTGAAAGAAGCAGGTCTAACCTATGCTGACGTCAAAGAAGAAGCCGAAAAGATAGCACGTACCACTTACTACTCTGGAGGTGGAGATCTATCACCAACTTTAAAAAGCGCCCTTCAAAAAGCACTAGAAATTGCTCAAGCGAACAATCAAAACTTCATTTCCCCAGAGTACATCCTATACGCAATATTGAAAACAGAAGGCTGTGCTGCCCTGAAAATAATAAGAAGGCTGGGTATAAATCCCCAGCAGATAATCAATAAACTTGAAAGCAAACTAAAAAGTGAGAAAGAGCGTACAACTAAAACCCCAACCTTGGATAGTTTTGGGACAGATCTTACAGAACTTGCAAAGAAAGGAAGACTTGATCCAGTAATTGGCCGTGAAAAGGAAATTGAACGAGTCATTCACATACTATGTCGTAGGACTAAAAACAACCCATGTTTGATAGGAGAAGCTGGTGTTGGAAAAACTGCTATAGTGGAGGGATTGGCACAAAAAATTGTAGACGGGGAAGTACCAGAGGCTCTTCTCGGTAAGAGAATCGTTCAATTGTCAATCGCTAATTTGCTAGCTGGAGCAAAGTATAGAGGAGAATTTGAAGAAAGGATGAAGGCAATTTTAGAGGAAGCTAAAAAAGATGACTCGGTGATTCTGTTTATTGATGAGATTCACACTGTTGTTGGAGCAGGTGATGCAGAAGGCGGAACGGACGCTGCAAACATTTTAAAGCCCGCCTTGGCACGTGGTGAGATTCAAGTCATTGGGGCAACTACCCTAGATGAATACAGAAAGTACATTGAAAAAGACCCAGCCCTTGAGAGAAGGTTTCAACCGGTATTTGTTGAAGAACCAAGTGTAGAGCAGGCAGTGCAAATTTTAAAAGGTTTAAAGGATAGGTACGAAATGTTTCATAAGGTAAGGATTTCTGATGAGGCAATCAGAGCAGCTTGTAAATTGTCTGCTCAATATATAACAGAACGTTTCTTGCCTGATAAAGCAATTGACGTAATAGATGAAGCTGCAACAACAGTAAAGCTTAGAAATACAGAAGATTTCGAACGTGTGAAGAACTTAGAAAAGCAACTCGAGAGACTTCGCCAAGAAGAGGAAGCTGCAATCAACGCTGAAAACTTTGAACTTGCTCATCAGATTCACTGGAAGGTAAAAGAGCTTGAACAGAAACTTTCTGAAATGCAAAAGGACCTTGATAACAAAAAGGTTGAGCTTCAAAAAGCTCGCACCGTGATGCGGGAAGATGTGGAGAGAGTGATAGAAAGCTGGACTGGTATTCCCGTTGCCAAATTGTCGCAGGATGAAGCTGACGTAATTGCTAACCTAGAAAATATTCTCAAAAAGCGTGTCATAGGTCAGGATGAAGCTATAAAAGCAGTAGCTGCTGCTGTAAAAAGAGCACGCGCAGGTCTTACAGATCCAAGACGTCCCAATGGTTCATTTCTATTTGTTGGACCAACTGGTGTTGGAAAAACCGAGCTTGCTAAAGCCCTTGCAGAGGCTCTATTTGGAACAGAGGATGCACTTATAAGAATAGACATGTCGGAGTACATGGAAAAGCATAGTGTATCTCGCTTAATAGGAGCACCTCCGGGATACGTAGGCTATGAAGAAGCAGGTCAGCTTACAGAAGCGGTCAGAAGACGCCCTTACAGTGTAGTATTGTTTGACGAGATCGAAAAAGCGCATCCTGACGTGTTAAATATATTATTACAAATTCTTGACGACGGCCGTATAACAGACGCCCAAGGTAGAACTGTGAACTTCAAAAATACATACATAATCATGACTTCAAACGTTGGAACGGAAGCTCTAAAAGACGCAAAACTTGGCTACCTTTCAAACTCAACAGATGATTGGGAAAGTATTAAAAACTCAATAATTAATCGTGTCCATTCACATTTTAGACCAGAATTTGTAAATAGAATTGATGAAATAATAGTTTTCAAACCACTTGGACGCGAAGAACTATTCAATATAATAGATATAATGCTCAATCGTGTACGTGAACGCTTGATAGAACGCAACATATTCCTTGTACTATCGGAAGCAGCCAAAGAATTGCTTGTTGAACTTGGTACTGATCCACGTCTGGGGGCAAGACCACTTAAACGAACCATTCAACGTCTGGTGGAAAATAAAATTGCAGACATGGTTGTAGAAGGCAAGCTCATAAATGACAGCATTGTAAAAGTTAATCGCGAAAACAGTAGTTTGAAATTCGAGGTAGTGAAACTCTCTGTGGAGGCAAACATCGCGTGGCAATTTGATAAGGAGTCTTATTTAGAACTAACCAAGAAAATGGAATACGAATTCTCTGAGATTGAAAAAGTCAAAGGGTGGTTAGAGGAAGAAATAAAGAAGATATTGGATAATATAAAGGTAAACAAAGAAAAGACAATGAGTAAAGGCTCAACAGACGGAGAGGAAACAGCAATCAATGGTGACGAAAAGGAAGTAGATTTCGTGATTATCAAGTATAGAGATGGTGCATTAGAAGTTGAGGTGAACTAATATAAGAAGAGAATTAATGCTAAAAAAAGGGGGGGAAACAATGGAGAAACTGATGAATTTTAAGTGGATAATTATTGGAATTCTTCTGATTTGCTCAATGTGGGCGATGAAAGTGGACATGACCTCCGGAAAAGTGATAAAGGAAACAGTTCTGTCGTTTATTTTGGGAATAGCTATTGGTTCGCTTCTAACTTATTTACGCCTACCTCTCCCTGCCCCGCCAACTATTGGAGGAATAATGTTCTTAATGGGTATATTCATTGGATTCAAACTAATTCAACTCTTTGTAATCAAATAAGTAGTAATTTATAAAGTAGTTTAAAAAAGATAATTAGGGGAGGGCAACGGCTATGAGAACATGCTCTCCCCTTTCAAAATCCTCCCATGAAAATTGTCTGATCGTTATCTGTTTATTCCTAGCATTACTCTCAACTTCTTGAAAACTTTCAAGCTTAGAATAAAGTAACCTTTTTACCAACTCCCAGTCTAAAATCTTCTCATGAATTTTGGTTAGCTCTTTTACAAAGAAAAGCAACAATTTTCCAGTAGAAGGCTCTTCATTTATATCACCCATTTTCTCATAACCGAATACAAATCCATCTTCCCTCTCCAGTTCAAGAAGTGCTTCAACAACCTTTTTCAATGAATAACGCGATATATAAAAAACAAGATAAACATTTTTCTCAACTTCAATAGCCATTTCAGCTATAAATTCAAACCAACCCTTGAAGTAATTTTTCAATCCCTTTACAGCCTTTTTAGGAGGAAAGCCTGCAAAAACTAAGACAGCTTCTGGCAAAGGCGTTAGCATTAACCCTTGAACCCTACTCTCTAAAAATTCTATCAACTTTATTAGTGCCTCTTCAAAAGCAACTTTAGAGTAAACGACTTCAACACTCACTCCACTTTTTACAACCTCTTGTAACAACAGCCACCCTGGATCAGATATAATTGGCATTCCCGCAGAGCTAATCAAACCGAGAATATTATTGGAGGCAATCTTTGCCAAATACTTGTAAATTTTCTTTTCAGTAAAATCGTTAAAAGTAAAGATTTTATTGAAAGTAAACACTTTTTCCAAAACAGGGGTCACTTCCCCTGTTGAGAAATTATCGAATACTCTCTGTAACTCAAAAACTCTATTAACAAACACATCACGATGTTTTCTGGCAGTTGCTTTATTATTTAAAAAATTGCCTAGGAACTCTTCACACATAGCTGCAAACTTTTTATCGCTCAATCTCTTTTCCACTATTGACTTCAATTCAGCTAACTTTTTAGGATTTTCAACTGCTAAGTAATTACAAATTCCCAACCATACTACGAATTCTGGAGTCAAATCCATAGAACTCCCAATAGGAGTCCCTAAAACAACCAACATCACTCCACGCCCCCAACCACTGATCCATCATCGAATACACTTTTTTTCTACCAACTCCACAACCTCTTGAACTACCTCATCAATTCCCATATTAGTAGTATCTATAACTTGGGCATCTTCAGCAGGCTTTAGAGGATCAACTGCCCTTTTCTGATCAAGTTCATCACGCCTTTTTATCTCTTCTAAAATTTTCTTATAATCCTCTCCTATCTGCTTGGCCCTTCTTCTTGCCCTCTCCTCTGCACTAGCTGTCAAAAACAACTTAAGACACGCATCTGGAAAAATATTTGTTCCAACATCCCTGCCATCTATGAAGCATCTATCAGGAACTTTTCTCCTAATCAACTCCGTAATCTCCTGACGCAACCAAGGTATCTTTGCAAAAACCGGGGTTAACTTTGAAACTTCTACTCGATGCAATTCAAGCTCTCCTATGACCTCTCCACGCCATTTGGGTAGAAGCTCAACCCCTTCTTTGTGAAGCTGCACTTCTTCCATCATTTCAAGAATCTTATTGAGATCTACAGTTATCTCCACCCGCTCTGCCTCGCCCTCCTTCAAAGCACTTACAACTTTCTCCCACGATTCTCCCTCTTTCTCCATCTCCCTCAGAACTAACCAAGCAACCAATCTGTAAAACAAACCACTTGAAAAATGTGCCCATCCTAATCTTTCAGCTGCCATTCTACAAACAGCACTTTTCCCACTGGCAGCTGGTCCATCAACTGCCACAACTTTTTTCCCCATAAAATTACCTCCTTTCACCAGATTCTAATCAGATTACAAAACATTAGAGTGCCTCTAAGAAACATTGTTTTTAGAAAAATAAGAAGTTATAAACTCTTTAGCTATTTCAACAACTTTTTCTTCTATCTCGTCTGCAACAGGGAATCTCTCTACTACTTCCCCCTTTTGAAAGACTATAATCTCCCCACGCCCTCCGCTAAAACCAAAATCCGCATCCTTTGCCTCTAATAAACCATTAACAAAACACCCCATAACCGCAACCTCAACAGGCTGATTGTACTTCAAAAGCATTTTTTCAACTGCAATTGCAACTCTCTCAACGTTATAATTAGCCCTAGAACACGCAGGACAAGCTATAACTTTTGGGAAAACAACTCTTTTACCCGAAAGTTCATAAGCTGCATTCACTATGTAACGCCCTGCAACTATTTCTTCTAAAGGATCAGCAGTAGCAATCGACACCCTTATAGTCTCACCAATCCCTTGTGCCAATAAACTACCTATTCCCAAACTAGAATTTACAAGGGATTGGCGCACGGTTCCAGCCTCGGTTACACCAACATGTAAAGGAATCTCCGGAAAATTCACTCTAAAAATTCTATTTGCCTCAACTGTCACTCGCAAGTTAGAAGACTTAAGAGAGACAACTACTGACACATCAGCGCAATCTTTAATACGCTCCCAATACTCTCCCGCAGCCTTAACCATTGCCAACTCCGGAGGCATTCCGCGGTATTTAGCAGGAAGTGAACCCGTATTAACACCAACTCTAATTGGTTTCCCCAATCTTGCTGCTTCCTTCGCAAATTCTGCAAGAAAGCGCCTTGAAAAGTTACCCGGATTTATTCTAACCTTATCAGCAACTTCCAAACTCATCATCGCTATTTTCTCGTTCGCTTGTATATCTGCTACAAAAGGAACCGGGAACTTCCCTTTCCATTTAGCCCTCAACTTTTTTAACTTATCAACATCATCTTCTGTCTCTACAGCCTCCCTTGTTATATCAACTCCATTTTCAGCAAATTTCTCAAGTCTTTTTTCAAATTCAGGATTCGTAATTGGTACCTTACACATATTTTGTATTTTAGGCACTCCATCTCCTATCAAAACTCCCCCCACATTAACCTTTAACACTTTTGCCCCATCTCCTCTCCTCCTCGTTCTGCTCCTATATCACTCTAACAAACTATCAATAAAAACCCTTTATGTGGATGTTCAATATCTTTTTTCCATACTTTGAAGTATAACCATACACGTCTGATAAACCGTACACATCCTTTTGCTTATAATAGTCCAAATAAGGTGGAACATCATCTGTCTCTATCAATCTTATTTCAACATTCTCAGTTGTAGCAAGTATGTACCACTTACCAATTCCCGTCTCTCCGGAAGCTACAGCACTTCTTACCGGCACTATGATATCCTGCTGCTCAAAGTCAGGCTTACCAATGCGATTCACAACCAAACGCCATTCTCCCTCTACTCCAAAACTCTCCGGAGTATACTCTCGTCTTAGAAAACCATATTCTTTTAACGTATGCATAATCTCTTCCATCGGCTGATCCTCATCTATCTTTTCTTTAACTTCCTCAGGAATATTCATCTTTCCAGTATTAATAGCTCGAGTGTACTTATCAAAAGCTCGTCTGAATTCTCTCAATTTAAAAGTCAACTCCCTTTCTTTAAGACGCTTGTACTGGGTAGAAGGCATAGGTAACTCAACCATTGCAGCGATTGCAAACAAAACTATTATCAACATCACTATAAGCATAGCTACTCCACGATTGGAGTAAAACAAAGCGCAGTATTTACAACAACAGGTATTTACTTCAATTTTACTACGCTTTTTCAATAGTCTCCCAAAACGCTGCCACCTTATCATCTCTAAGACCTCCAACTACTGTAACTAACGTTCTTCATATCTCCAATCTGGGGTAAGAGATGGACCGAATTCTTTGGCATTCTTTGGAACAAACTGTATTGTATACTTAGGTGTCCATGGAAGTGCCCAACGGCCCCTCTGGAACTGCACAGCATCTATATAGTAGTCATAGAAATAACTACCTTTCTTCACGTATATCATTACTATGTAGCGCTTATTAGGCTGTATGTACTTTGGAGGAATCCATAGCCAAACTTGGCGCCATCTACGAGCCCTCTCAAAGTCATCTATTGGTATAACTCTGTATTTGACAAATCCATAAACTTCGCCCTCATTCTCCTCTATCCACTTATTCTTCAAGTAGTATTCCTTCAAATCAAGCTCCTTAGTCGAACCATCCGATAAATACTCCACAGCATAACCCTTCACCGTTCCATCTTCTCCCATAGACACAACCAAACGTGAAGGTCCGGCAGGTTCTCCCAAAACTTCAAACTGCTCAAACGCAACACAAATTGTAGCATGAGTATACTCATCAGCCGAGTAATACTCAGCATCATTTCCAACCTTAACCCACGCGCTCAATACATAGCCTTCGCCAGTACCTTCTATAGCCTCCTTTACAGCAGTAACTGGTAGTTCTTGCCAAACATAGGTATCATATATGCCATCTCCCGCTTTAGTAAGATCAGGTGGCACATAACCAACCACAAACTCTGCACTTGCCACCAAATTAGCCTCAAATAGATTCAAATCATATACAACCCTAACCATTACAACTCCTCTATCGTAAACCACAACATTCTCCCAAGCCTCTCCTGTAGCAAACACCCTAACGTCATCTGGACCCGTAATCTCCCCAGTTGGATTAATTTCATACCAAACAGAAGTCGTGGCAGATCCCTCAACTATCTCAAGATAGGCATTCTCAATATAAGCTTCAATGCTTGATACATCCCAAGCAAAGTTTCCATACTGGTCAAATAGTTTAACAACAACAGATTCTTCCGTATCATACTCTAATCTGTAAGATCCATTCCATGGATCATCCATAACCTTTGCCTTGTACTCGGTCCAATCCCCACTAGGTTTTACAAATACCTCAACTGTTACAAATTCCCATTCACCACCAACTTGGTAACTTAGCTTTACAATTTGCTGTCTGTGATCTGCAGGCTTATAAGTTCTATCATCCGTATAATTGTACGTTGCAACCTTATCCCAGTAGTAGAATGACGTTGAACCATCAACCTCGTTTGCATCCAAATAGAAAGCATACACAACGGAGGCTAACGGATCAGGATTTCTTGTAAACTTAAATGTATCCGCATAAAGTGCTGGATGCTCTGAACGGAACAACTCTTCTTTGTCTGAAAGCTGTACTTTCAAAAGTATGCTCATTGGAACGTTTATGGTATTTCCAAAAGCATCTACTGCTTTAATTGCAAGCTTTATAGGATGATAAGCTCTTCCCTCATAACGTACAACTTCACCACTTGCGTCTAACACAGCGTTCTCCGTTGGAACAAACCTCATAGTTTTTACCTGAGATGATGGATACACAATTACATCCGCTTCTGCCTCAATTGTAGAACCCTCAATGTAAGCCTTTATTAAACGCGTACTGTAGGTCGCAGCTACGTAATCAAACGTGGATTTAGTATCCACATAATATACCAAGTAAGTCCACCTACCTATCTCAATAGTGCTTCCAAGATCAAGCTGCGCACTATCTGTAATCACATAAGGATTCGTAAAGTTATAAGTTCCATCAGAGTTTATCTTCACCACCAACGCGTTGTAATTTTGACTAAAGGCTCGCAATGGTGGCGTAAAGCTCGTCTTCTCGAAAGTTACTTTCATACCTGAACAACGCTCCGGTAAAACGTGATTACCATACTTATCAAATACCTCCAAGTGAATATCCACAGGTTTTCCAGCTTCGGTTATGTAGTACAACGGTCTTCCGTTCTCACTTGTAGCCGT
>Ga0256838_1001291_pt1 | contig 12320 bp, 12 predicted proteins | sample 4571419metaG_FD_185978 | JGI IMG/M metagenome (GOLD analysis project Ga0256838, IMG submission 185978) | Hydrothermal vent microbial communities from Guaymas Basin, Mexico - 4571-419 | ecosystem: Environmental > Aquatic > Marine > Hydrothermal vents | place: Mexico: Guaymas Basin | collected... | reverse complement strand
TCGGATACGATACCGGGGCGCGTAACGATGCGGGCAGGAAGGTCTATCTCTCTCTGATTCACGGCAGAATAAGGAGAAATGAATTTAATAAGGGGTTACGCTCGCCGACGATTGCCGAGAATCATGCCCAGAAATCAGCCAGCGTCTTCTGTTCCTTGCCCTCACTCTCAAAGACAGACTTTATTTCCTTCTCCAAGATGAGTAAACGCTGCTTCGTGTAATCCGTCAGACCGTAACGCTCCACCACGTGCTTGGAAACCTCAAGATACTTCTCAACGCTACCGCGTGAAACTGTGAGGACGAGGCGGCCACCACATTTCCTGCATACACCGCGGAGCGGGACACGCCTGTACTTTGCATTGCACTTAACGCAGCGGAACTCCTGGCGGCCAAATGCGCGGGCGTTCCCCATGATGTCCTTGAGGAAGTGATAAACGAGGACTCTCTCGGCAGCGTCGGCGTTATCCACTGCCGCTATTTTACTCTGCACCTCTAACTGCGTCTCTATCTTCTCAATCATGTTATTCAGACGCGAGTACGCTGTGTGCTCGGGACCTGCATCGAAGCGGCTCGTATGGTGGGAGAAAACAAACTCACGGAACTGCTCGGGCGTGCCAACAATCTTGTCCACAATGGGGAGGTCCACCTCCCCCGCATCCTTCCTCTGTAACGTGGCCTCGTAGAACTCCAGGGGATACCTTGCGTCATACTCCATCTCGAATACCTCGTCGTCCACCTCCGCGGGGTTGAGGATAACCGTGACGACAAGGGGTGCGTCCATCTTTCCACCGCGCTTTTCGGGCAGATACTCCACGGAGAAGTTGAGGAGCGCATCAAGAAGAAGTATGTACGCGTCCTCATCACCGTCCGCGTTTCTCCTCCTTGCAAGCATGTAGTATGGGTGGCAGTACTGCGCGTGCGCCCGCGTAAACCCAATTATCCGCCCGAGAATGCCTGCAGATGTGTGCGGAGCAAGGCCTATGACGAGAACGCCTGCAAGGTCCTCCTTTTTCCTGACGTTGTAGTACGGCGGCAGGTGGTAGAAGCTAACGAGAAGGTCATCCACAAACTGGCAGGCGCGGACCAGATAGTCTGCCACCTTATCCGAGATGATAACGTCGGAGGGGAATAGCTCAACAATCTGGTCATCCCGCTCGAGGGGGTTTCCATATATATCCTTCGTGTACCCGAGCTCCCTCAGCTTCTTGACAGATACGCCTATCTCAAAGGGGCGGAAGTGCGTGAGCGGAAGGTTGGACAGGTCAACACGGATTGTTCCATCCTTGAACACGTAAACGTCATGCTTCGCACGGAGAAGCGCCTTCTCAAGCCGCTCGGGCGTGCGCGTGGGGTTCGTGATGCCTATGACTCCCTTTATTGTCTCGGGGGGGCGCGGCATGCCAATGTTCTCCATGGCTGCCCTGAGCAAATCCCCCACTGGAAACTTCATCAGCATGTACGGCTTTGTCTTCGCACCGCAGTTCCTGCAGATGTCCTCGTCCGCCTCCGCCACCCGCCCACACTTGGGGCACCATCTCTTCTGCACCGTCCTTTCCCCGCAGAATGGACAGCGTCTGTATGGAACGAACCTATCACAGCGCGGGCAGTAGTACGCTGCAACCTCCACCTCCGGCATCTCGTGGGCAGCCTTGTTTATGAGACGCTGGGAGCCACCTGCATTGCCGACGGGGAACAGGCCGTGGGGCGGAGGGCTCATCTTACGCGGTTTTGCGGCCTCAGGGCGGGCCATACGCACACCTATAAACGTCCCCGCCTTGTCACGTATCTCAACGCCGGATATCCTGGAAAGTTTTGCCAGAACATCGCCCTCCGCGCGTTCAAAGTCCTGAAGGGCAGAGGGGTTGAAGAAGCCAAAGGTGAGAAGGAAGGGATAAACGTATGGCTCTGTGAGGACAATCCTTCCATCCCTGAATATGTGGGGGACACCACAGTTTTCCAAGAGCTCTTTTACGGACGGCTCAAGGTGCGCCTCAACAATCTTGCCGTCGCTCCTTTGCACCTCCGCCCGCTTCACAGCGGATATAATCCTTTCTGCGTCTTCCTCCGACAGGATGCGATAGTAATGAATGTACTTGGGGTGCAATGGCACGCCCGCCTTCTGTGAAATCTTAACGGCCTCGTAGGGGCCGACGTTGAATGGATTATCCACGTACTTCCTGAACTCCTGAGGTGCCTCGCCGTTTTCTATCTTCCGCTCAAGCTCGCGGGCCCACCACTCCTCGACGTAGCCAGAGGGAACGAGCTTTTCCCCTGCCTTGCGGAAGTCACCGTACGCAATGAGTGCGTCTCCGAGGAAAAGAATCTTTTTCACGCGGTCCCGGATTCTGTACGCCGTTTCGACGTCCTCGACCTTGATTACGTCTCCATTATCAAGGAGGACGATGGGCCCCTCTATACCATCAACAGGAACGGCGCCCATCGCCTTTCCGGGAAGTTCCCGCTTCAGCTGAGTTCCCGTCGCTATGAACTCGCCCGTAAGTACCATGGTGGCAGGGTGAACACCGGAGGCCATGACGCCTACGTTCCTGGCGCGCCCGTAACGAACACGGAACCCGCCCCAGCGTCCGGGATAGGAGAAAACGGGCCTGCCCGCCACGAGACCTTCGAGATACACTGCAAGGGATGAACCGCCCCCCTCCGCCTTGTGGTGCTTCTTCGCCTCGAGAACCCAGTCCCAGTCCAGACCGAGCTTCTTGGCAATCTTCGCTATCTTTTTCGCCTTGAGGAGGAGGGACTCACCGACCGCTATGGCAAGACCTCCACGGACGCGGTTCGGCAGCCCGGGCATGTCGCGGTTGGCAGAAACTTCGAAGTCCTCTGTTGGCTCACCGTCCGGGCGGACAGGTATATTATCGTAGACTATTTCGAGCTCCCCCTTGGAAGGACGGTACTGACGGGAGTAAACACGGAAGTATAATGATGTTTCCTCCACCCATCTTACCTTTTCCTTCTCGGTGGGTTTCCACCTGTCCAGACCGACCTTCCGGCGCAGGTAATCTGCAAGAACAAGGGCGAGGGCAGCAGCGGTACCGCCGGCCGAGCGAATGGGTCCCGCGAAGCCGACCGATATGTATCTACTCCCGTCTGCGTTTTCAAGCACCTTGACGTCCGTAATGCCCTCTATGGGGGCGACCACGACCGCATCAGTGTATATGAGGAGAGCCGCCTTCAACGCGTACTCCAAACGCTCGTCGAGGGAAGAGAAAGAGCCAAGCTTCCCGTCCACGATTTCCTCCATGAGACGAACGGAGGTCATGAACTTGTCTCCGATTTCGGCCACGAGCTCCTCATACCGCTTGGCAAGACCTGGAACGCCAAGAAGGGCCTCTGCACGCTCGGACATGCGGACGGCAGGCTTCACCTCCACCTCATCCGTGGGGTCGAGTCCAAGGGCACGGGCACGCTCCGCTATCTCCCATTCACGCATTGCCTTGTCTATGAGGCGGTCGAAGTACTCCTTTATCTCCGGGCGGCCAATAGGGATGTGGCTGTAGTCAGGCCTTTCCATTGCCGTTCCCCCTGTACGTTATAATCTCGTGGACCTTGTGTGTGCTTAAATCCATGATGGGAATCACTCCCGGTGTCGGAACGTGGCCGTGCTCCAACTGGAAGGGTGTCTGCTCCTGGAAGGTGCCGGAAACGACAAGCTCCACATCCTTGTACCGTCCATAGCCGTTCTTGTGTACGTGGCCCGCCGTGAGCACGTCGGGAACGCGCTCTATGACCATGTAGTCCCTCTTCTCAGGAACGAGTGGATTCTTCAGCCCGTACTGGATGGCAAGCACCCGGTGCTTCAAATACTCCTTCAAAGCCTCCTGCGGCTCCGTGTAGTCAAGGTATGGGATTCTGGATATTGTGTCATCCATGGATGTCCCGTGGTACGTCAGGAACTCCACACCCTCAAGGGAGAAGTAGGACGGGGAGCCAACGAGCGTGACGTTGTCCCTCTCGTAGAGCGGCGCGGCGATATCCTTCGAAAGGGCTGGCTGGGGCTCGAGACGACGAACAGCATCGTGGTTGCCCGGTCCAATGATGACCTCTATGTAGTCGGGTATCTCGTCAAGGTACTTGGCGAAGGCATCGTACTGTTTGTATATATCCTTTATTGCAAGCTCGTCTATCTGTTGAGGGTACACGCCGACACCGTCAACGACATCCCCGTTTACTATGATATACTTCACCGTTCCCGCAAGCTCACGGGATTTCTCATTGCCAACACGTCCGTGCAGCCAGTCAATAAAGCGCTTTACTGCTTTCTCCACGTGCAGGCGGCTACCAACGTGCCAGTCGGAGGTTATGGCAACGGAGAGGGGGACGTCAGCGTAGTGGGGGGTGTGCTCAGAAACGTCTGGCCAGAAGATGTCATGGACAATGAGCATTCCGTTGGATGATACTCGTCCGCGGAGAACAACGACATCATCCGGTAGTAGCGATTCCGCCTTCGCAGCGAGCTTCTTGTCATTCTTGGGAATCACAACGGTTGCATAATCATCCAAATCCTCAACCGTGGCGATAAGGTTGCCCTTTCTGCTTTCTCGAATGTCGTAAACCATTGCGAGAATATCCACTTCCTCCCCCGCAAGCCGCGGCAGGCGGGAGAGGGGCTTCAGGTTCAGACTGGGGCGCCTCTTCAGTATGCTTGCCAGCCGCTCAAAGCGGTCCCTGAAATAGCGAACAAAGTCTTCAACGGTCCCCTCACAGTATGACTTTCCAGTAACGTCGAACTCGTCAAATACCCTTATTCGTCCATCATACTCCTTTGCAAGGGGTTTGAAGCTTGTTTTTTCAACTACAACCTCCTTTCGCTCTTCCTGCTGCTCCGCAGCCTCATTTTCCTCTGTAATCTCCTCTTCTACCTTCTCGCCCGGTTCGCGGGCAAGAATCTCGGAACGCACGAGGTCGGCATCTATGACGAAAACGCCGCGGGAAACAATGGAATCAACAATTTCTCTATAGTCTGCGCGGGTCGAGAGAGCTGCCAGCGCCTCCGGAGTGATTATAACCTTCTTGGAAAGCACGTAACTGAGAATTTCGTCTCGCTGACCCGCCGTAACATCCATCTATAATACGCTGCAACGTTGAAGTAAAAAAGGGGCATTGTAACCGGAAAAGAATATGTAAAAATTAACCCTTAATCTTCTCCCTGTAACTCTCCAGAGCGCCCATAATCTGCCAGACCTGCGTTCTGGTGTGCATGGGCATGTTTATGTCGTTGCTCGCCTCATCGAGCAGGTATATCGCCTCGGTGATATTGACAACAGGGTCGCCCTCCTTTTTGAGAACGAGTTCCTTCGCCTGCGCCACGGAGCGGCGGATGTTCCGCGGGACAGATGTATCATTTATAATATCGTCCATAATTTGCACAATCGCTTCAATCTCGGCGTCCATGAGACCACCCCAACTTTTCAAGGATTTTTGCCCTCAGTTCATCGACCCCTGCGCCGGTCTGCGCGGAAATGACCATATCGGCGCCAAACGATTCCCTAACGGCGCCGGGGTCCTCCACCAAGTCCCCTTTGTTCACCACGGTTATAACGGGTGCCCGAATAAGATGCTTAACCTTAGTTAATAAATCCCTTTGCATATCCCTATCCTGGAGGGGGTCGTAAAGGAAGACTATGACATCTGCAAGGTGCTGAAGTGCGGCCACGGCCTTCAGCTCCACGGGATTCATCTCATCCACCGGGCGGTCAAGGAGGCCGGGGGTGTCAATCACCTGTATCTTTTCCCAGCGGTGTTCGAAGTGGCCTATGCGTATGTCCTGCGTCGTGAAGGGGTAGGGCGCAATCTCAGGTTCTGAGCCAGTAAGCGCGCGGAGAAGGGTGGATTTACCGGCGTTGGGAAAACCGGCGAGAACAACCGTTTTCTTTCTCGGGTCAACCTTTGGAAAGCGGCGGATGGTCCGATATAGCTTCCGCAGGAAGTCAAAGCTCTTCTTGTTCTTGTGCAGGACATCCCAGACACGTCCAAGGTACATTCTCCGTATTTTCTTCAGCTCGGAGACATTTCGAGCACGGGTTATGCGGAAGAGGGCGTCGTCGCGTATAGATGCAAGTATCTTCATTATCGCCCGTATGCGGCCGATTTCCTCGCGTATTCTATCTATGGGAGCATACGCTTCAAGAAGCGCCCTCTGAAACTCGTTGAGGCGATTCAAATCGGGGAAACGCTTTGGAATGGAGCGGAGTTCCTCTGCAAAGTATCTATCATACGTCTTTATGCGAATATGCTCCAGTTTCCTCGCCTTATCGACAGAGAAGGGCCCGGGAAGCTTCACCGTCCCCATATACTTGTTCGTCTTCCGCACCACCGTTCCGTAAATCGCATCTACGGTCTTAACCATAAAATCACCAGTATCAGCATTGTTACAGCCATTAGAAGCGCTGCCATAACTGCGCGTCGGCTCGTACCCAACACTATGGGGATAGGACCTATAAATAAAACCGCCGCACCCTCAACATGGGCATCGGAAGCGGCTGCATGGAGAATACCTATAGCAATAAAAAGCATTCCCAATACTATTAGCAGGAGTCCTATCAAGAGCCAATCCATCGCAATCACCGGGTGTTAGCATGAATCTGACGGGGACTTATAGGAAGTATGGCACGAAAATATTGATAATACCCATCATTGCATTTGCCGTCTTCGCGTACCTCGCGTTCGTTTATCCGGGGATTTCATACGGTATCGACTTTCGCGGCGGTGTAATGGTATCATTCTCATCTTCTCAGCCAGTTCCCGCAGACAAGATAGCGGAGCGCATACGGAGCGAGCTCGGGGTCTCCGACGTGAGCGTAACCCCCACGGTCATACCCGGAACGGGCAGGTACGGTGGCTTCGTCGAGGCGGTGTATCCAGAAGGCGTGGCCAGCGAGGCGAACATTCCAGGCACCGCGGTCCTGAGCGCCGGTGACGTAAACGCCACAAACATGACAGAGGAGTTCAAGAGGAAGATTGTCCAGATAATAAAGGAAGAGGTGCCCGACGCGTCAGACATGGTCGTGCGCGACGTTGCCCCGACACTGGGCAGCACATTCTGGGGCCTAGCCCTTAACATGCTCCTCTGGGCAGTCGTGCTCCTCAAGATGGTCGTCCTTGTTGCTTTCCGCCGCAGGCTCTCGCTCGCGAAGGTCTTCGGCGTTATATTCCTTGACATAATTATAGCGGCGGCCGTCGGTCGCGGCATGGGACAGCCAGCCATAGCGCTCGCGCTCATCCTCCTCGACACACTACTCCTCATGACGGCATCTGCCGACGCCACACCGACCATCATTATGCTCGGTTCCGCAGTCTTCGACGCGCTCGGAATGCTGGCGCTCATGGCACTCTTCCACGTCCCCCTCACGCTCCAGACAATGACGATTCTCCTCATGATGGTCGGATACTCCATAGACACGGACATTGTCCTTTCGACACACCTGCTCAAGCGAGGCAAGGAAGAGGGTGACGAGTACGAGCGCGCGGGGCGTGCAGCAGACACGGGCCTCCACATGAGCGGAACGACCCTTGTCTCAATGCTATTCATCCTCGGCGTGGGATACCTCACGAGAAACCCCGACGTCATACGCGTCGGTTCCGTTATGATATTCGGTGTTCTGTCGGACGTAATCATAACATGGCTCTTCAACGCTCCTGTAATGATAGCGTGGGTGAGAAAGCATGCATCCTCTGCTTAAGAACTGGAAGGTAAGGGTACTCATAGGCGCACTCCTACTCTCAGTCGTAATCATAGCAGTGAAGGGCATCCAGCTCGGTGTGGACTTCAGCGGCGGAACTGTCCTCATATTCCGCTTCGACCGCCCGCTCACCCCTGACGAGATGCAGCAGGCCGTGCAGATAATATCTCAGCGTGTGAACTGGACCGGCCTTGCGAGCGTTGACGTACGGGGCTGGGGAGACCAGTACGTCTTTGTCGAGCTGTCCACCTCTGACCCGAGGGAAATCGAATACATGAAGGAGTCAATCCTCCGTCAGGGAAAGTTCGAAACGGTGGTTGATGGAAACGTCGTTCTCACCGGAGACGAAATAGTCGCAGTCAAGCCTGCCACATACACACCGCTCACACAGGGCTATAAATGGCAGCTGCCATTCGTTCTCTCCCCAGAGGGCGTGAAAGACTTTTACACGGGTGTCCACGGCAAGTGCGACGCTGCAGGCAACTGCAAATATACGTTCATGTACATTGACCGCCCTGTCAACGCAATCCTCCTCATACCGCCAGATGTGGCCGAAGAGGAAAACATGCTCTCATCGCTCCCCGCGCTTGACGCTCCCGAGAGGGACATTCCCCTCAGCGAGTTCATAACAAATGCCGGGGTCCGTGCGTTCGTAACGGACGAGAACTTCGACATAGATAATATACTCGAGCTCAACGCACCCCTCGTCATACTCCACCCGGAGGACAACCGCTTTATCCCCTTCCTGGAGGAGCACAACATACCCTACCGCGTCGTTCCACCTGAGGAGGGCATGTCCTGGGTATGGAGGGCGACGAACCTCCGCTCCATCGTCCGGCTCACGCCGAGCGTCACCAACACGGACCCGGAGCACGCAACGAACACGCTTCTCATAACCGGCTGGGCAAAGAACAGGAAAGAGGCAGAGCAGAGAGTTGAGGAACTGTCCATAATCCTGCGCTCAGGTGCTCTGCCTGCAGGCATACGCCTCGAGTCCGAGCAGAGTGTCCCGTCAACATACGGGCAGTACGCGTTCTGGACGTTCCTCGCAGCGATGTTTGCGTCAATGATTGCCGTGTCTCTATACATCGCCTGGCGCTACCGTGTCTGGAAGATTTCGGGACCCATTATACTGACGATTTTCTCCGAGATACTGCTGATATTTGGCTTCGCGGCGCTCATAAACTGGAAGATAGACGTGGCGTCAATGATTGGCATGATAGCATCAACAGGTACCGGCGTGGACGACCAGATAGTCATAACCGATGAGATTCTGCACGGAAAGACCGGAGAGGAGAGCAAGAAGGAGCGCGGCATACTGAAGAGAATACGCAATGCGTTCTTCATCGTCTTCGCAACGGCAGGGGCACTGGGGTTCTCCATGATACCGGTGTTCTTCTCCAACATACCGGCACTCACGGGATTCGCCCTCACAACGATAGTGGGAATCCTCGTGGGCATAACCATAACCCGTCCGGCATTCGCAGAGATAATCAGGTACACAGTAGGCAGGAGGGAGTAACTCCCTCTCTTTTTACCTGCCGAAGAGCCATAGCTTGATAATACCGATGCGGGGTATTCTGAAGAAGACCTTGCCATAAACCTGCTGCTCGGGAATAGGGTAAAGGTATATGCATTTTCCCAACTCACAGTCCTGGTCAATTGTGGGGTTCGTTGCGTCGTTGTCTCCCTTCGTCAGGAAGAAAACGCCGTCAGGAGCTATTATTTTCAGAACTGCGCGGTGAACGATGTCAACGTGGTATATATCGTTGTAGTACACGATGATATCGCCGTTACGCTCGAGGGGGACGTAGTTTCCGTCCACCTCGAAGCCCGCTATTGCAACTCCCCTGTGAATGAGGTGGATGGGCGTCTCGGCAAGGGGTTTTCCGTAGAGGGGGACGTTTACCTCCACGGTGGGTGCAGAGATATCGCCACCGCGGACGAGGACTATATCCCCCACCTGCAGCGTCGGAACCATGGACTGGGACGCGACGATGACAGCGGGCTTGGGCGTGTTGAAGAGAACTCCAAGAAGCATGTAAATGACATACGCAACTATGACCGCATAGAACACTTCTGCGGCGTGGTACACTACCTTCTCGCCTGTGGTGGAGGGTTTGCCGACGAAGCGAAACCAAAAGCGGTCAAACCAGTAAAATGGATCCAGCTTCTCAAGGACGCCCACGAGACTCACCCAGCCCTATAGCCGATGCCACGATATGCGCCAGCCGAAGTGGTTCCGGCAGCACGGAGTATATCTGATAATCCTCCACAACCCTTTTAACGGAGGGGTAGTCTATGCCCACGACAGAGACGTAGAGCGTCCCCTTCTTGGTCTCAAGGGGTGAAAGGGGAGGGTTGCTCCGCAATATTTTCCTTTTCTCATCGGAAAGGTGTGAAACAAGTGCGTTGAAACGCTCGGACGGCCCCCTTCTAAGAACGGCGACCACGGGGACACCAACGCGCTCATGCAAACGCGCAAGATCGAGAACATTCGTACCGGCAAACATTGTACCGGAGGTAAACACCACCCCTGCCTGACCAGCATACTTTGAATGTGTTAACGCGTCAGCCAGAACATCGGTAACATCGTTTCCGTCAACGCTGACCTCCCTGTATAAAACGCCCTCCACAAGCGTCCCGCGCATGAGAATGGCAACAAGGGGGGCCCTCGGCCCCGGTCGTCTGAAGAACCCGTCATCCACGCCAACCGCGCGGATCATTTCAGAGCCTCTTCAAAGGCAGTCCTGAATGTAATAAAGTCTGCCTTTGCACGCTCTACGGCTGCCTTCACAACTTCTCTCGGGTTCCCAGACTTCACGCGGACAAAGAGCTTCGTCTTGCCCTCAAGAGGATGCCCAAGAGCGAATGCCGCGAATTCCACATTCTCATCCTGAACCAGATATGACTTCAGAAGGACAGGAATCGTCTTATCACCTGTAATCTCAATCTCCAGTTCCTTATCCGTCTCCTTGAGGATTTTTACATCCATACAATCACCTCGGAAGCTTCGGCATGCCGTAATCCTGCGCAATTTTCCTCTTGAACGTACGCTTACAACGTGGGCAGTAGAGCACCGCACCCCTTCTCGAAAGGGGCCGCCTGCAATGTGGACAGTATGCCTTAATTATGCCGTAGTTAGCTCCCTCCGTGGAGAGCTGAACGAAGCGGCGCTTCTGGATGCCGACAATCTTGGCGCGGATCCAGTCCCCAACGCCAAACTCCTGTCTGACGTTCTCCACGTAACGCTTGGCCACATTGGATATGTGAATAGTGGCAAACTTGGAGGGTGGAACGAGACGGAACCGCCTCGTCTTGTATGGAAAGAGTTCAACGACAGCGTACTGATCAAAGGTCTGGACAATCCTCCCGTAAACTATGGAATTCACAACGTTGAGCCGAGGGACCTTTACCGGTGCATCTACGCGTACCTCGTGCTCCAGTTCGTCGAAACGTGGCTCTCCAATCGTCGACGCATACACAATACCCTCTTCCTCATAGGCACCGTCAGAGGGCATGAACTCCTCTACTTCCGCGAGCTTCTCGCCGGGGGTAACAAACAAACCAACCACCTTCACTCGTCTTCCTTTGTGAGCAGTTCCGAGAGCACGTCCTTTGCCTTGACAGCGCTCCCGGACTCCTTCTTGGCCGCCTTTGAAACTATGGGCACGGTTTTTCTGGCATCTGCAGCTGCATTGGACCCCAGAACGTCAAGTATCTCGCCGAGCTCGACGTAAATGTGATCAACCATCTTCTGAAGCATCTCCGGGCTTCCAGAAACATCGCCGTGCGCCATATCCTTCAGAAGCGTTACCAGCTCAAAGAGGCCCTCGAGACGACCCTTAACATAGGACAGATCTGCCATGAAGAAAAGATGCCCACGAATTTTAATAAAGGTGATCATATTTTCACGTGGTTTTTGAATACATCTTCGGCGCAAGGGATGTCGAAGGGCGCCCGATGCTCATGTTCGCCGCCGGATTTGTATACACCGTAATATCGGTGCCCCTTGCGCTCCTTCTACACAGCTCAGCAGCAAGCATACTCGCAGTTTCCCTCGCAACAATTGCAGGTGTCCCGCTCATACTCAAGATTGTCGAGTTCGAGAGCGACATGCTTGACCTCTATCCCAAGAGCGTATTTACGCGAGAGGCGCGTGTCGTTGCTCTATATCTCTGGTTCTTCTTTGGAGAGATCGCCGGATTCACGACGGCGTACCTCATGCTATCTCCGTCTGAGTTTGCAGCGGCGACTGACTTCCAGATGAAAGACCTGGGATTTGTAGAGAGCGTCAGATCGAGTATAACCGGAAATGCTGTCTCCCCGAGAGTTTTCAACATCATATTCTGGAACAACATGCGCGTTTACACCATAGGCGTCCTACTCTCGTTCATATACGGGACGGGCGGCGTATTCATACTTACTTGGAATGCTTCCGTCATCGCCACGCTTCTCGCGTCGAAAATTCAGGAAAGCGGCTCGATTCTAAGCGGGATTATCCACTTCCTAGGTATTCTACCCCACGGCATAATAGAGTATGGCGCATACGTAATAGCAGGGTTCACGGGCGCCCTGATATCGCTCGCCATACTCCAAAAGGGATGGAACGGCCACCTGATA
>Ga0256838_1001288_pt1 | contig 12328 bp, 10 predicted proteins | sample 4571419metaG_FD_185978 | JGI IMG/M metagenome (GOLD analysis project Ga0256838, IMG submission 185978) | Hydrothermal vent microbial communities from Guaymas Basin, Mexico - 4571-419 | ecosystem: Environmental > Aquatic > Marine > Hydrothermal vents | place: Mexico: Guaymas Basin | collected... | reverse complement strand
TCCATATATGAAGGTAGATAGGAAGTCGCTTGAAGGTATAGTAAAGAAACTTAAAAGTTTTGCTTTAAACTTAGTTGATGTAAATCCGTTTTCAGAGGATGCGTATTATTATTTGGGATTAATACTTCCAACAAATTTGGAGTTCGAGAAGTGGGGCAAAACGATTCTAATACAGGCTACTGGTTACTTGAGAGGAACTGCCAAACCTTATGAGTGGTTGGCTTGGGCTGGGAGGCTTTATACGGGAAATATGAAGTGGACTTTGAAGTTTGCAAAGAAGGCGATGGAGTATCCTGATTGTTCAATAAGTTTGATAAGCTTGAGCGCATTTTTAGAAGAGTACTTAAAAGGTGACTATAAGAAAGCCATGGATTACTTTCAAAAAGCAATAGATAAAGCTTTAGAGGAGAATTACAAAGAGAGAGCCAATTCTCTTGCTAAGCATTTTGCCAGGTTGATGGTTCAAAATTTGATACAGCAGGCGGTAAAAACTTATAAAAAGTTGTATGGGAGGAATCCTGATTCTGTAACAGAGCTTGTTGAGGTTGGAATATTAAAAGAGTATCCCAAAGATCCGTTTGGACGAGGATTTGTCATAGATGATGGAAAAGTTGTTTGGAAAGGAACTGAGAGGTGGGTGTTTTTGTACAGATTAAGAAAGAAGATGATTAGGGAGAGAGTAGAAAGTGGAGGAGTAGGTCCGCATGGTCATCACCACGATGAACATAAAAATGATGAAAGAGGAACTGAGCACGAACACTAAACGAAAGGGGGATTTGCTGTGAAGCCGTCAGTTACTTGTTTTGCGTGTTTTTTGAAGCAAGTTAAGATGATAGTTGATACCTTAGGAGTTGATAAAGATAAGGGAATAAAGTTTGCTAAAGAGGTTGCACGTTACATTGCAGAGGTTGATGAACAACTGCCTCCTCCTGTAATTGCCAAGCGAATATACGAGCTGGCAGGAGATTATTTGGGAAAAAGAGATCCTTATAAAAAGTTGAAGGAAAAGAGTATTGAAGCGATGAAGGGGTTAAAAGCTGAATTTTTAAAGCGTTTAGAAGGCATAAGTAATTCATTTGAGAGATTGAAGCTAGCTATGAAGTTTTCAGCTTCTGCTAATGCCATAGATTATGGAGTTAGCTTGGAGTTTGATATTGATGAGATCATGAGTGATTTGGAGCGTGTGGGTATTCAAGATGAGGATTACTTGATGGAGAATTTTAAACGTGGTAAAAAGTGGATGATATTAGGAGACAATGCTGGTGAAAATGTGGCGGATTCTGTTGTGGCAGGGGTTTTGACAGAGAGAGGATGTGATGTAATTTATGCTGTTAGAGGAGAGCCGGTGTTGAATGATATAACGTTGGATGATGATCTTTCTGATTTCAACGGAGTTGCAAAGGTTATTACTACGGGGAGTGGTTACTCGGGGCTTTGGAAGGATGCATCGGATGGATTTTGGAAGCAATTCTATGAAGTTGATGTTGTTATAAGTAAGGGACAAGGAAATTTTGAAACTATTGATGAGCTTATGAAGATGGGAATGGTGAGGCGTCCTGTTTACTTTTTACTTAAAGTTAAGTGTGATCCCATAGCAGAGAGGCTTTCTCAAGAAGTTGGAACATTTGTGGCAAAGTTAGTATGGCCAAAGGTGTAATTGGCTTTCTTAAACAAGGGGTAGGCACTTAGGTTAAAAATGGGTTGATTTTAAATAGGGTGGAGAGTCTTACGCGGGCACCATGGCCTGGGTATATTATTGTGTTTTGAGGTGATATACAATGAATTTTCATTAAATGCTTTATCCACCCACTAAAACGAGAAAGACTGGATTTCATGGCTTCAGGATTTGACATGGGAAGGTCACATCTCCCTATTGATTCTGCAAACAAAAAATCTCCTGTAAATACGTGTAATATGCCGTTAATTGTGAGTGCATATGTTACACTTCCAGGAGTGTGACCTGGTGTTAATAACCAGTAAATAGCAAGTGATGATGAGTTTACTTTAATTTTGAATTCTCCCTCTTCTCCATTTAAAAGGTTGTACTCAGCTTTTTCGTATAAGGAGAACTCCTCCACAAAAAAGGAGTATAAGTTGTATTCTTTCAGTATAGGAAGTTCTTGTTTGTGTATGGTAATGAATAGCGTTTCGTTTGAAAAATTAACTTTGTCAAGACCTGCAATATGATCAAAGTGAGCATGTGTCAACAGAATATTGGGAACTTCAACAACAGGAGCGTCTATTTGTAAAAATTTTTTAACTGTGTAATAATTGACTTCTATTGGAGAAAAAGTACCGACAACTGCAGTGAATTTTTTAACGATTTTGATCACCTCTTTTATTTTGATGTTTAATATTGCCAAACATTATTTTACTTATTGCTTCATTTAGTTTAAATTCGTACTGTTTGACTTTCTCAGGATCGATGCCAGTTAACCTTATAAATTCTTCGGTTTGTGGAGTGTATAAAGAAAATGGTGAGTGGATTACTACGAAGTTGTTAGAATGGGCAATCTCTTCCAGTTTAATCAATTTTGCTTTAACATTTTGCTTTAATTTGAGTTCTAAGCTAGAGGCTTCTTTTTGCCATAGTTTTACCTGTTCTCCAAGTTTTTGACGTTTAGATTTTAGTTCGCTAAGTTTTTTCCAGAATTCATCTTCATTTTCCACTTTTTTACCGGCAATAATTCCGCCTTTAGCGTTAATTATTTGCTCCGAGATTGAGGCTATTTTGGATTGAGCGTTTGAAATCTTATGCCATAATGAGTTCAATTTTTTGTAATCTTGAAGTTCAGGCTGAAGATAGAAAAATAAGAAAATAATTAGATTCAAAGTTACGATTTTCACGTGGCATCCTCCTTTTTAAAAAGGTTCAAGCTTTTTTTCAAGATTTTTTATTGTCTTTGAAAAAGTAGAAGACGACAGCCCAGATTTAGCCCATATATATTTTAATACTGGTAGCGTTACATCTTCTCCGTTTATGACTCTAGGAAATTTTAGGTTGCTGATTTTAAAAAGATTGTACAAATCAGAGAATGTAAGCTTTCCGAAAATTTCTCGGACAAGAATTGCTTTTTTAAGCGATGGATTTACCACCATACTAGTTAGAGATGTTAATGAAAAAGCTAATGAGGGGGGCCATGTGATCATCACAGAAGAAGATGGATAAAGTTTACTTACAGCTTCTTGAATGTCTTTTAGTACGATACTTAAAGTTGATTTAGGAATTAATGATGAGATTGTGTACATTTTTGTAAGTTGAGTTATCTCTTCTAAAATGTTTTTTTTGATTTCAGTGCTTGCTTGTGATTTGAAAACATTGTGAACCAGAGTTAAAGCTGTCTTTAAAAGCTTGAGTTCTTTTGAAGAGTAGAAGTTAATGTTGTAGGTAAGCAATTTTGGATGTAGAAGAAGCAACCTCTCTGCTTTAATATATTTTAAATTGTGTGATAAAGTGTGAAGTGTGAATAATAGCGTATAGATCAAAGCAAATTTACAAGAACTCAGCGAATCTTTCACAACACTCACCACTAGTTTCCTATCCACACTCCCGCAATGTAGCCAACCACTGCTGATGTTACTATTACCAAAACTGTGTACAGTAGAGTCCTCTTCCAGCCTTCTATGTGAATAAGAGCTGAGATTGTTGGAAAGCTCACAATTGGACCAGAGAGTAAAAGAGCTACAGCAGGTCCGGTTGCCATTCCCATGTCGATTAGTCCTTTGACAAATACTATGCTTACACAAGTGCCAAAGTAAAGTGGGGCTCCAAGCAAAGCAGCTAAAAATGTGGATTTCCATGTAGTCTTACCAAAAAATTCACTAAGCAGTTTTTCGCTTGCATAATTTTTGAATAGAAAGATCAAAAATACTCCAACACTTAATGGAATGATTATGCGTTTTGTCAATCCCCACGTTCTTTTCCACCACTCATTTCTCTGATGTGCTTCAAGCCAGGTGTAGCTTAAAGCTTGAATGGATATTAGTATTAGTGCCGATAAAACAAACTTGCTTTTTACTTCTATTTTCGAAAGACCCACAAACATCAACAACAGCGTTAGTTCAGCAAATACAGCAAATTTACGCCATGGAATTTTGACATTGTCGTATTGAAGTTTTGAGGAGTTTTTAGGTTGAGAAAATATCTTTTCAATTATAAGACCAAGTCCTATGGATATAAAAAATGCAGCAAGTAGTCTAAGTGTTGCTATTTTCCAGCCGAGCAATTGATAAGTTAAAGCAAGAGCCATTGGATTGACTGCTGGAGCAGCGTATAAAAATGTGTAAGCTATACCTATGCTTGCAGAGTATCTTGAAAGAGTGGTGAATAGGGGAATAACTCCGCAAGCGCAAATGGTAAGAGCAATACCGGAGATAGCACTTACTACGTAAGCAACAGCTTTTTTGACGCCTTTTCCCATCCACTTTGTTACGGCAGAGTCAGGGATAAATGTTCTAATCAAGGCTCCAAGAATGAAAGCTGCGCCAAATCCTTCAAGAAGAGAAGATGGGATAAACCAGAGAGTTTCTTTTAAAGCGGTTAAGATTTTATCCATAGAACCACCTACAACATGTAAAATAAAGCGGAGGGACTGGGACTCGAACCCAGACAGCCCGCCTTAACGGGCATCACCGGATTTCAAGTCCGGCGCCTTAGCCAATTCGGCCATCCCTCCGCATTTGCTATCTCTTGATAACTACCACATTAAAATTTTAACTATCAAATTAGAGCCAGTCAAATTGGCTGTGATTTTCAATTACATTTTTAGCCAGAAGCTAATGTTTAAGATACTTGCCACTTTTATCTTTATAGAGGCAATGTAAGGAGTGCCTTTCAGATTAAGCTTTATTTGAGAGTATGGCTGTAAGAGAAAAGTTTGTGTTGATAGGCGTTTTCCGTTTTCATCAAACGTAGTTATTTGAATTTGCCATGGAAAAATAATGGTTATGGGAATTTTGGATTTGATTTCACTTATAAGCTTTTCAAATTTATCTTTTGAATTGATAAAAATTACTTCAATTGTGGAATTTAAGAATCTGATGTTTTTTTTCTTGAAAGTTGCTATTTTAAAGAATAGATCATTTTTAATAGTAGAAAGATTGATTACATCATCTTTATCAAAGAAGATTAATTTGATCCTTTCGATTTTTTTCCAGTTGAACAATTTGGAAATGTCTACGGATAGCGTGGAAAAGTTTGGAAGAACAGGAGACGATGAAATACATTTTGTAATCTCATATGTTGATTCGAAAGTAGTATATTCAAAGGTTATAGGGTTAAAATGGTAGCCTACTATTTTCGACACTTGTGTGAATGTATACGAGCCGTCAAATTTGGGTGGAAAAAATAGTGTTTTGTAGATAACTAAATTGTTGTTTACAATTCCTACTTCATAGGTTTCACTTGATAGTATGACAATGTCCTTGGGGAATTTTAAGGTGACAAATTCTAAAGGAAAGGCTATTGGAAAAGTTGAATTAAAATATATAAATGGTTCGACAGCTATCGGGAGTGTGGCAGTGGCTATCATAATTTTGGAGTTGTAAAAATGTTTTATTTTTGAAGTTGTTATTTCAGAGAGTTTTTTAGTGGTAACAGAATATTTGTAAAGATGTGATGTAGTATATATTGCCAGTTCATCTGAAGATAATTGATAGATTCTATTGATGTTACATGTTAAAAATTTTAAGGATGGGATGAAGGCATAGAAAAAATTATTTGGCAGTTGCCCGAATTTATCGGTTATCACTGGAGATTTTATAAAAAAACTACCTTTTACAAGGTATTTAGGATGAAAATTGATAGAAGTTGCAGTTGCTTTTAGATTTCCAATAAAGAGGAATGATATGATCCATATAAATCCAACTAATTTCCTCAACATATCACCTACTTTCTCCTTGTTGATCCAGAACCAGCATCTTTTTCAAAATCTTAAGTGCTTCTGTAGTGTGATTATACAGGATCTCATCGGGGCAGTTTATAAAATTTAGCACGTCTTCTGCGCTTATTTTGGAGATTTCATCTAGTGTCTTACCTTTTGAAAGTTTTACAATTGAGTCTGCTGCTACGAACATGTAAGGATCGCAGTTTCCACATTCGTAAGTTATATCTTCTACAACGTCATTTTCAACTATTGCGTAAAAAGCAACGTTATCTGTACCATCCGGACATGCAGCTGCTCCTATTGAGTGAGTAGCCCCTTCTAGTTTTCCGATATGAGGAGGAACACCGCTTGAGAATATTTCTTTGAAAAGTCTTTTTACTTCGTCGCGAAGATCTTTGAGTTCCATTATACTCTCCTCCTTTATTGGGTTGGAACATTTTCTTACCAACCGTTGACGTCAACTGTAGGCATCCATTTTACCTTATCCACAGCTTCCTTTACAGCTTCAGCCAGTACTTCAACATCTTCTTTTGTGTTGTAAAGGTAAAAGGAAGCTCTAATTGGGGTGAAAAATGTAGGAAAGCCTTTTGCGTTAAACCAGTTGTAGACGCAGAACCTTCCTGTTCTTACCATAACGTTGTACTTGTCTGACATTGCTTCTCCCACATCGCGCTCTTCAACACTCACTGCTGGTTTTTTAATGTAAAATGTTACAATTCCAGACGCTTTTTCTGGGTCTTTTGGGCCGAGAATTCCAATATCTTCAATCTTTCCGAGTAGTTCAAGAGCATAAGCGGTTAATTCTTTTTCGTGCTCTTCAATGTTTTTTAGGCCAACTTCTTTGAGAAAATTAGCAGCAGCTGCAGAGCCTATTATGGCTGCATAATCTTGTAGGCCTGCTTCTAATCTTGCTCTTCCTTTGAAAAACTGGATATTGCGTTTAGTGTTGAAATCCTCAACTGTTCCGCCACCTGTTGAGAGTTGTTCAAGTTGTTCCATCAATTCTTCTTTAACTATCAAGAAGCCACCAGCAGGTCCTACCATCTTGTGAGTAGAAAAGGCCATAAAATCTGCTCCTAAATTTTCAAAATTTACCGGTATGTGAGGGAGTGCTTGAGCTGCATCTATCATTGTTAGAGCACCGTATTTTTTGGCAATCTCTATAATCTCTTCAATCGGAAATTTTACAGAGTCAAGATTGGATACCCACACCGTGCTTACTAAAATGACTTTGTCTCCGTAATTTTTCATAAAATCGACAAATTTTTCAAAGTCAAACGTGCCATCTCTTTTGGTTTCTAAAATTACCAACTTTATTATTCCTTTTGCTTCGAGTTTATACCACGGAATTGTGTTTGAAGAATGTTCTTTATCTGTTATTACTACTATTTTGCGGGTTTCAGATGTAAATTTTTGAATAGAGTTGGCAACTAAATTGAGTGCTTCTGTTGCATTTTTGAGAAATACTAACTCGTTTTCTTTCGCACCGGTAAACTTAGCTATTTGTTTATAACTCTCTTCTACGCGTTCGTTAACTTCTCCAGCAAACCAGTGGGTACTGCGGGATGCACATGCTGGAAACTGAGTGTAATACTCCTCCATTGCTCTAATAACTTGAATCGGGCGCAGAGTCATACATGCATTATCTAAGTATACCGGACGTTTTCCAGCACGACTCCTTTTTAGTGCAGGAAAAGAATTCATCAAGTTTTCATTTATCATTTGAAACAACCTCCAGATAAAAAGCCTTTACTTGTTACTTCCATTTTACAAGAAGAGAGTCAATTATACGCTTGAATTTAGCATCTTTATCGTATTTTTGGGCATCTTTCAGGTATGTGAGAGCTGCTTTAGTATCTCCAGCCAATTTCTTTATTATAGCTGCTAAGAAGTAAGCTTCGGGTTTTTCAGGAGCTATCTCTATGGCCATTGCAAGCATTCGCATTGCTTCTGGTAAATTGTTTTGATCTTTGTAAATTTTAGCAAGTTGAATGTAAGCTTCATACATCCCCGGATCCATCTTTATAACTCGCTTAAAAGCAGTAAGAGCTTCGTGTATTCTTTTACCTTTTAGGAAGACTAAACCAAGTCGGTAAAGAGATATAACACGTTGTTGCCAGGATGAAGTTGGTTTTTCATCCTCTGTGTATTCTGCAAGGAGTTTACTTGCTTTGTTAGCTATCAAGCGATTTTGATGACAGGACAGATCTGTGAGAAACTGTATGTTTGAACGAGTTGGAGTCAGTAGTTCAATTGCTTTCAGTTTTAACTGAGTGTTAACTTTACTCTCTATTATTGACTTAACAAAAGAGAAGGGGGTTGATGAATCAAGCTTTAGAGCATCAAGAGCTTTAAGTTTCAGCTTTGTGGGAAGATTCCAGAATGTAGATCTTAGAACTTCAAAGAATTGAGTAGAAGATGAATGAGTTTTTAGGAAAAAGTTAATGACAGCTTCTTTGATCCTTATGTCGGGGTGGGAAAATAACTTTATCATTTTTGGAGTGGCACTGGTTAAATATTGATTGGCAGCGGCTTCTATTGCTTCTACTATTACTGAAAGGCTTTCATCAGATAAATATTTTAGTATGGACTTTGCTTGGTTTTTGCTTGCAAGTCTTCCTAAAGCAAATACTATAGCTTTACGAATCAACCAGTGATCTTCAGGAATTTTTGAAAGATGAGTGAGTAGAGGGGAGTAGTGAAGGATCGCGAGGGTTTTAATAGCTTCTGATACAAGTTCAGGTGTTTTCTCAAATAACAATGGAAGAATTTGATTTGATACATCAACATTTTTGAAAGCAATTACTTCAAGTAGAGCAAGTTTAGCAGGAGTTGGTGCTTTCTCTAAATTTTCTGCTAGAAGAGAAGCGGGAACTGGCATTTCTTTTAAGATCTCTTTTGACCAATATATTGCATCTTTTGAAGCTTCTTTAGAAGTCAGGATATTAAGTAGAGGAACGTACGTTTGCGGTTCTTTTACCTGTTTTAGGAGAAAGGCGGCTCTTTTTCTCACTTTCCACACGGGATTTGAGAGTAAAGGGATTAGGCGAGGTATGGTTAGTTGTTTTTGTTTGATAATGGATTTACTTAAGACTTTAAATTCGTCTTCCGATACTGTTGAGATAAGTTTTATCATTGTGTCGGCAGAGTCGGGAGTAGATATATTGCCAAGAGCAACCAAACATGCCTTGATAAATTCAGGTTTGTTTTCTAAGATATGGCGAATTTTACCTGTAGCCTCATCTGATAACTTGGCAAACAATTGAAGACACCAGAAAAATCTATCTTCAGAAGATGGGTTTTCTATCTCCTCTTCTAGGACTCCTATATTTGCTTCTAGAGTTTCTGATAGAATTTCATAGGTTGCTTTGCGAACAATCCAACTTTTATGATCAAACAAAGATATTAGTTTAGCTGCTTCTTCAGGGATTAAAAGCTTTGCTGCTTTAACAGCAGCTTCTCTTATCTGCTCTGAGTCTTGAAGAGCTGCTTCAATTATCTTGACAGTAGGAGTTGCGTTCTTTTCCATATATTCTAGAATTGCTATGCGTAATTTTGGGAATGAGAAGAACAGCTCTTCTAGTTTTTTTGATGGGATGTCTACGAGTGTGTGGGCAGCGATTCTTACCGCCCAGAATTTTTCCTCTTCATTCTTTTGGAGAAGGCGATTCACCACTTCTTCGGCAAGTTCATGTTTTGTTATCAGAACTTCTATGAAGTTGTTTTTTATCAGCCATGGGTTTGATGCAGTGTAAACATTTTCAGCAAAGCTAGGAGTTATATCCATGTTCTTGAGTGAGTAAATGGCAGCTTCTCTTACTGCTTCTGATGTATCAGCAAGCAGGGGAAGAATTTTGGCAGGTGCGGTCCACTTTCGATTACCTAGCTCAATTGTGGCTTCACGGCGTATCTCTTCGCAGGGATCTGATAAAAGCTCCTCCAGTTTTCTACTAGTAGCTTCGCCTTTGATAACTTTTATTGCTTGCAAGGCCCAAAATCGCACTGTTTCATTTGATTCTTTCAAGAGAAAGAAAAGTTTTCCTAAAATTTCGGAGTATGAGCTCATAGTTGAGATTTTTTTTATGGCTTCGCGTTTGAGTTCTGTATTTCCAAATTTAAGCATATCTATTATGTTTAGCTTCTCCACTTAGCTTACCTCCCTTTTTCAGGTAATCTTTTTAGTTATCGTCAATATCTATTACGGAGATAGTATTTGCCCTTATTGGTTTTCCTAGTGGGAGGCCGAAGAATATTACAGCTCTTTTGATGTTATACTCTTTCATGATTTTTTTACAATGTTTGACAAGATTTTCTGTGTTTTCAAAATTTGAGCATATATGAGTGTATATGGTGTTGTAAGTTAAAGCAGAGAGTTTTTCCACACGGTCAGAATTTGATAGTGCAAAAATTTTCTGTTTTGGTTTTAAAGAGGAGATTAAAAGAAGACTTGTTCCTGTATATGTTATGACAAATATTGCTTCGGAATTGCTATAGTTTGCTACTTCCACAACTGTGGAAGGTAGAGATTCGTTGAGAAAGGGTGTAGAGTATTCTGTTGCCTTTGATGAGATTTGAACAGCTGTGCGTATAGTTTCAATGGGGAATTGTCCTAAAGCTGTTTCTTTTGTAAGCAGAAGAGAATCGGCGCCTTCTGTAACAGCAGTGGTTATATCTGTAACTTCAGCCCTGCTCGGAGCTGGACGAGAGACCATGCTATCAAGAAGTTGTGTAGCTACCATAGAAGGTTTGTTGTTTTTGATTGCCGTTTTTAAAATTTGCTTTTGAGCCCATGGAACATTCTCTTCGCCGATTTCGACTCCTAAATCTCCTCTGGCTACCATAAGTATATCCGAGGCAGCTGCAATTTCCTCCAGATTTTTGAGAGCAATTTTTCTCTCAATTTTTGCGATCAATGGCAACTCACGTCCAAAACTTGATGTTAAATTTCGAACTGTAAAAACATCGGCTGCGTTTGAGACAAAAGATATAGCAAGGAGATCATAACCAATATCTACACTGGCTTCTATGTTTTCAATGTCTTGTTTAGATAACAAGTGAACTTTCACATGTGAATCTGGAAATGCTATTCCAGCGCGTGAGAAAATCTCCCCCTCTTCTAAGACTTTAGCTTTTATATCTCCCCCTGATACTTCGATAACTTCGAGAACAGGAAATCCATCAGCAATTATTATTTTGTCGCCGACCTGAGCAGAAACTATTGAAGTGTCGAATAGCAGATCTTTTTCTAACGATACGACCACTCCTTTTTTCAATAGTTTTCTCTCAACTTCTCCAATTCTTATCTTGGGCCCCTGTAAGTCTCCAAATACTACAAATCCCAATTCTTGAGCTTCTTTGACTATATTTTCGGTGTCACTTGCCTTTGTGTGAGAAAAATTTATCCTGAGAAGTTTGGCTCCGCTTTTAAAGGCCTCTTCTAGTTTGTTTTGCAATGAAGGACCATAAGTTACTGCTACTTTTATAGGTGAATGCATCTTGCCACCTCCATTCAATTTTTACTTATGGAATTTTACTTGTGGAGCTTCCATTGGAATCTCGTTGTAAAGAGTTGGAATGTCATGCCTCAAGTACATATCTCCTACTTCAGCTGCTTTTTTTAAAGAAAAATCTCTCCATCTCTTTAGAAGCTTCAGAGCGAATTTTTCAGTAACATCTGGCTCCATGTAAGATTTTGGAAAGCGCTTTTTTAACTGGTTGTATATTTTACTTGATGGAAGCATGTAGTCTGTAAAAATGTTAGAGCCGCATAGGACAACCTTTCCATTTAAAGCGGGAATTGATACTATTACCGGGAGTTTGTTGTTTTCTACTTTTTTATCTCCCAAGAATAGATTAGGGGCATTAACTATAAGAAGAGTTTCAGGTTTTGGTGGACAATTGCACTTCTTTATGATTTTTATGGGTGTAGCGTTCCAAAGGTGTAGAAAACCATTTGGGATTTTTGTGTAAAAGTCCCAGAATCTGCGTTTGTTTTTCATCTTAAGTCTGCGGCCGTCGAATCTTAAAGGAATGTTGAAGCGTTCTAATATTTTATTGCTAATTTTCATAGCCTTCATTCCTGGCTTTGAGGTATTGCCTATGAATACAACTGTCCACCCTCGAAGAAGCATGGTTTCTACAAGTTGGAACCACTTCTCAGAAGGATTCTTGGAAGGAGGAAATACCAAGAATATTCCGCTGACCGGCAGAAACTCTATTGATGAGGCATATTTGAAGTTCATTTTGAGAGAAGAGGCCAAATTTCTAAGTACTTCAGTTGCTGACACACTTTCATTATCAAGTGATGTATCTACAACTATTGTGTTTTCAATACGTTCTTTGGGTGAGGTGAAGAATTTTTCCTTCTCCTTCTCTTCTCTAAGCCACTTTGGATGAAGATCTTTGGGGAAGAATGTGAAAAAGTGAGCTATGTTGTAGGCGAG
>Ga0256838_1001287_pt1 | contig 12328 bp, 12 predicted proteins | sample 4571419metaG_FD_185978 | JGI IMG/M metagenome (GOLD analysis project Ga0256838, IMG submission 185978) | Hydrothermal vent microbial communities from Guaymas Basin, Mexico - 4571-419 | ecosystem: Environmental > Aquatic > Marine > Hydrothermal vents | place: Mexico: Guaymas Basin | collected... | reverse complement strand
GGAAGGGCTCTGTTGTCATGTATATGTCGTCTATACTGGGTGAGGCAGGATACTCTTGGGGATATAACATCTCTCCACACATAGAGCATTGGCGGGAGCGTATTGTGGTAAATGGTGAAGAGATACCGGAAAGCGACCTTGCCGATGTTATATCATATGTGGCCCAATATGTGAAGGAAGTGGGAAGGATATTGGGAGAAGAGCCTACACTGTTTGAAATTATGACATCTGCGGCTTTGGAATACTTAAAGAAAAGAAAAGTAGACTTTGGGGTTATAGAGGTGGGTATAGAAGGCAAGTACGACGCTACCAATATTATCAATCCAGAGTTGTCTATGCTTGTTTCCCTTGACCTTGACCATTTAAAAACGCTTGGTGGGAGTATACAGAATATAGCTCGTGAGGCAAGATATGTGTTTCGCCGTGGGGTGCCCTATGGTGTTGTTGGCCCGCTGCGTAAGGGTGCCCATAAGTTTGTGAAATATCGGTTGTCTAATTTGCATATTCCTGCACTGTGGTATGGAAAAGACTTCTATGTGAAAAGGGTTAAAAATATTTCTCTTGATGGAATGGTATTTGATCTTTATCTTGATGGAAGGGTATATAAAGATGTCAGAACTTCTCTTGTTGGACTGCATCAGTCTATTAATGGGGCTGTGGCTTTTGCCGGTGCCTATATGCTCTCAGATAGATATAAAAAGATTACCGAAGATGCTATAAGAAGAGGGCTTGAGAAGGCATTTCACAAAGGGCGTTTTGAGATTATTTCACGCACTCCACTGATTATTATGGATGGGGCTCATAATCCTCATGGTATGAGAGCCCTAACATATACACTAAAGAAATTGGGTTTGACAGATTTTACTGTTGTGTTTGGTGTGCTGGGAGATAAAAATGTTGATGAGATTATCTCTCTTCTTGCACCTTATGCAAAGAGATGGATACTTGTCACTCCGCCCAGTAAGAGGGCTCTTCCTGCACCGAGGCTGAAAAAGCGTCTGGAAGATTTGGGGATTACTAATGTTGTAGTTAATGAAGATAAAGAGATGGTGGTTAGAGATATTGCTGGTGAGGATAAGGTTTTATTTGCCGGATCGCTTTATATGGTAGGAGATTGGCGTCCCCATGTAGTAAAAGCGTTTAAAAATAAGTGAAGGGGAGAAAACTCTCCCCTTCACAATGCCTTTACTTTGTTTATGTATCTGCTGAGTATTTCGTTTCTATCTATCTTCCATATTTGAGGGGTAAGCCCGTATGTCTCTTTTACAATTTTTAAGATGGTATGGTGCAGATCTTCTGGGGTAAACGATTTACCGTGCTGTGAAAATGAAGTGCCCTTCATAACCTCTGGTGGGGCAAATACCATACCGGCATTCGGGGGAAATGGTTTCATTCTAATAGATGCATGCATAAGCATGCCTTGGCGTGTCTTTCTCACAGCTATACCTGCAATCTTCTTACCGTTTATGCCTATTTCGTAGCCTGTTGATGATGTAAAACAGCCTTCATGTTTGTGATATTCATCTTCAGCGGTCCTTGATAGAGGAAGGTTTGTCAGCTGAAACAGTGCTTCTCTCAGTATGTCTGATAGTTCTGTGTATGCATCCTTTGCCCTTCTGGGCAACAGCTCTGCCGGTAGATAGAGGGCAATGGATATATCACCATCGTGAATAACAGCTTTGCCTCCTGTTGGCCTTCGTGCAATTACATAACCACTCTTTTGTATAAACTCTTTGTTAAGTCCTGATGTGTCTTGAAGATAACCCAGGCTTATGGCATGGGGATGCCATGTAAAGGTATGTAAAGCGGGTATGTTTTCATCAAGCATGTACCAATCTATGGCCATGAGCGTATGACCATGTTCGTTTTCTGTAAGTATGTGTCTTAATATCATCAGCCACCACCCACAGGCGATATGATGGTAATACCTTTTTTCATATCCTCTTCTGTTATTGGCTCATTCCATCGCCATATTGTGTCTCCTACTGTTATAGCACTAACAAGTCCTTTGTTGATACCCAGCTTTTCTATAAGGTCATTAGGGGTAAATGGTACATCTATATCTACGGTAATAGTAGATTTTCCACCGGAAATATACTCTTTAGCATGTCCAGCGACCTTTATGGTGATTTCCATAACACCACCTCCGGTGGTATTGTAGCATTAAAAAAGGCCCCGCGTGCGCGGGGCCCGATAGCCTCTTTTATGAATATTACATGTTTTCTTCAACAAATTCCAGAATGCCAAGTTCCTGAAGTTTTTCCTTTGTTGGTCGTCCGTTCTTGTCCCAGCCACGCTTTGCATAGTAATCATCAAGGAGTTTATCAAACTCTTCCTTAGGAATAACGGCACCCTTGGCTGGTCCTGTTGGAATAGGCTCTTCAAGCCATCTCTTTGGTGGATAGTCCCAAGATCTGCCAAAACCGGGTTTGTGTCTGAACCAAATCATACGGGTGAGGTTCCATACACGTTCTGCAGCTTTCAGCATATCCTGGAGTGTCCAGTCAATGCCTGTAGCTGCAGACAGGAGTTTGGCGTAGTATTCAAGGTCAAGCCCAAGCTCTACCCACTGCAGACGGCATGTGGTTAGCATATCAAACATTGGTCTGATGTGCTGCAGTTCAATGACCTTATCTGCTGTCTCAGGTGTAATCTTGTGGCCAACGGAAATATCGTATGTGATAGCCCATGCTCTGTTGTGGTGGGCACCAATGTCGGCCGTTGCGTATGCAAGCATCATGCCTGGAGCCCATCTGGATTCATAACCAGAGATTTCCTGGCCTTTAACCTGCATGGCGAACTCGTGACCGGCTCCGAAGTAGTTAGCGGCATATTTCACACCTTCTGCCAGTATCTTACCAATGCCTTCTCTATATGCAATCTTTTCAAGAAGATACTCTGCAGTTTCAACATCATTCCACTTCAGCTCTCTGCCATCAACCATGGATTTGGGTATAATGCCCTTCTGGAAGGCCTCTATGGCCCAACTGATAACTGCTCCCGATGATATTGTGTCAAGTCCCAGATTATCTGCTACCCAGTTGAGATAGGCAACATCGGCGACATCTGTGTTGATTCCGAGGTTACCACCCATGAGGGCCAGTGTCTCATACTCGGGACCTTCAACGACATATTCTTTTCCGCGATATGTGAATCTCATAACCTTACCACATGGGGATGGACAGTTATAACAACCTTTATGTTTGACATCGTATGTCTCAATCATATAGCGACCATCAATCTTCTCATAGTTTTCAAGATATGCAGTGGAGAAGTTGCGGGTTGGAAATGCACCATTTTCATTGGACCACTGCACAACAGATGTTGTGCCGTATTTGACCCAGAAATCATAGTTATCAGATTTTGTGCATGCTACAATGGCCTCTCTGGCAATCTTCTTAAACTCTTCATCTCTGGCATACTGTATCTTGCCACCAGAACCTTTGACGACAATGGCCTTAACCTTCTTGAAGCCCATTGTTGTACCAACACCGGTACGGCCTGCCTGTCTACCGAGGTCGTGATGAATCATAGAGAATTTGGCAAGGTGTTCGGCGGCCGGACCTATAACAAGCACTTCTGCATCCTGACCATATCTTTCTTTGAGAATGTCTTCTACTTCAAATGTTCCTTTACCCCAGAGATCGGAGGCATCTATAAACTCAATCTTGTCATCTTCAATGTAGATGATAACAGGCTCTGGAGAAATGTCTTCAAGAATAAGACCGTCCCAACCGGCATCTCTCATGGCTTTAGATATTTTTCCACCAACATTGGAGTCACCATAACCGCCTGTTAGTGGGGACAGATGGCCGATGTCAAATTTACCAGAACCAGGGGTTTCCGTGCCAGATAGAGGACCTGTCATAAGGTACAGGTTGTGTTCTGGTGTCAGTGGTTTTACGCCTTTCTGCTCTTTCCATACATAGTAAGCAATGAAACCACGGCCACCAATCCAGTTTCTTGCCATCTCCTCGGTGACCTCATCAATTTTTACTGTTCTTGTTTTCAGGTTGATTCTGGCTATTTTCCCCGCATAACCATAGAGCATAACAGCTCACCTCCCATATATTTTTAGCCTACTACTGCAGGCTCAATGACCAATTTACCTTCATCAAAACGTTTCCAGTTAAGTTTAGTGATATCGTAGGCCAGCTCTTCGCCAACGATCCACTGTGCTAAGATCATGCCTACTGATGGACCAAACATAAATCCGTGTCCAGAACCGCCGGCTAGTATCCACAGACCATCGTAAGCATCAATGGGACCTACAATGTGGTGATGGTCGGTTGTCATATCGTAAAATCCTGCCCACTGTCTGACAATGTGGACATCTTTTAGGAAAGGCATAACCTCAAGTATTGTAGAAGCCATTTTCTTTAAGAAGTGCCAGGAAGACTGAATATTATAATCTTTTGGATCAAACCAATGTTCGGGATCGTCGGGGGAAACGCCCATGATAAATCCTCCATGGGGCCTCTGCTGTGCGTAGAAGTCTTTGGAAAACGATATAACCATGGGGTCAAGAAATCTTGCCAGAGGTTCTGTAATGAGTATCTCGTGTTTTTCTGCCCATAGTGGAATGTCTACACCTATATCTTTTAGTAACTTTGTAGACCATGTGCCAGCGGCTACAACAATGTTTCCACCGTATATAGGCCCGTCTGGAGTTTCTACTCCGACAACCTTTTCACCTTCGGTTAGCAGTTTTAATACAGGAGTGTATTTTCTCAGCTCTGCTCCTAAACGCTTAGCTGCTTCTATATATGCAAATGTTGTATAAAATGGATCTGCGTGTCCGTCTCTGGCATGGTATGTGGCTCCAACAACGCCATCTAAGCGAAGCATAGGCCACCTATAGTGAACCTCTTCTGGGGTAAGGATTTCTGTATTGATACCTATTTTGTGCTGAACTCTAACATTTCTTCTCAGATTTTCCATTTCCTCTTCAGAATATGCCAGCACGAGGTATCCACCTTGGTGAAGCCCTATGAGTTCTTTCGGATAATCAAGTTCCTCATGGAGGTTTTCAAACTTTTCCAGTGATATCTTCATGAGGCTAACATTAAATTCTGTTCCAAACTGGGCCCTAATACCGGCTGCACATGACCCCGTAGCTCCGGCTGTAGGGAAGTCTTTGTCAAGGATGAGAATGGAACCGGCCTTTCTTTTTGCAAGTTCATATGCGACGACGGCACCGCTTATACCTGCTCCAACGACGATATAATCATATGTTTTATTCATTATCTTCCACCTCCACTGCGGTGGCGAATGTAATGTTCTTCATAGGGGGTCTTATCATAGTAGGCCTCATTGGCACTTTATCCGGTGTGGTATTCCAGTAGCGGGCCAATTCGCGGAGGATAATAGGTCTACATGTCTTACCGCCACATGGTCCCATTCCAGCCCTTGTGTATCTTTTTACTTCGTCATAGGTGGTGTATCCCAGTTCATAAATAGCCTTTCTAATATCTGCCAGAGTCACATCTTCACAACGGCATACGATTACCTTTTCGGGATCCATAGGGCTTCACCTCCTCTTAAAGAAACGCACCTGAAGGGCATAGCCCTTTGGCACTTTTATGGTTACTATAGGTGTCTTGTCTTTCTTGTTAACAGCAGGTAAGTGCACAACTTTTTCAATCGTTCCTTCGCACACAACTCTTCCTTCGTGATTGAGACAATCTACGGTTTCTCCTACTTCTGGTAGCGGAAATTCATATGGTATAGAGACACGATCCCCATCTTCTTTACTGCCATCTACTAAGGCTATGGCAAGACCCGGACAGGCTGCTACGCATAGTGCACAACCTATGCACTTGTCAAAGTCTATCTGGGGGATAGCTGTTAGTTTTTCCATGGTAATGGCTCCAGTAGGACAGGAAACAACACAGGGATTGCAAGGTATTTCCTGCCAACATTCAATCATGGCCACGGCACCTTTTTTCATACGCTCTGCTGGAGGTGCCTTGGCAAGTATATCTTCTTTGGTTGGAATTCCATCAACAGGAAGCATTACTGTAGCCCCCTTTCTTTTGCGGCCTCGTGGAGTTTATGCAGACCTTGACGCAATCTTTCCAGTAGTGGTGCATCTCTTAGCTGAGAGAGTTCTTTTTTCCATTCTTCTATTGCTTCATCGTTAACATCAAATCCTAAGTCTTTTGCGGCTACAGCACCGGCTATTTTGCCTTCCAGTGCTGCTGTTGTGGCCTCTTCAATACCTGAGGCATCACCGGCAACATATATCTCAGGTTTGTTTGTCCTCATGTTTTCACTGTGAACAGGTACAAGTCCACCAAGCTCGGGTATCCATATCAGTTCAACACCAGCCTGATACATAAGGTCTGTTAGTGGTGAAAGGCCTATAGATATGGCTATAGTATCCACATCAAGTTCTTTTTCGGTGCCGGGTATAGGTTGAAATTTTTCATCTATCTCGGCAATGGTGGCACCTTCTACCCATTTCGTACCCTTTATTTCTATGACAGTGTGTTTCATATATAGTGGAATACCCATTCTTCTAATCTTGGTAACATGAACCCAATATGCACCACCCAGTTTAGGTAAAACATCAACAACTGCTTTGACCTCGGCCCCGGCCTGGGCCAGCTGATATGCCAAGATAACACCGATATTACCGGCACCAACAATGAGATATTTTTCACCGGGGAGCACACCGTATACATGCATCATAGTTTGTATGGCACCGGCTCCATACACACCGGGAATATCTGCATTTTCTATAGGCAGTGTTTTTTCCTGTGCACCTACGGCTATAACAACTTTTTTCGGATATATGGGAATAAGTTTTCCCTCTTTTTCTATCATCCATGCACCATCGTCGTAAAGTCCTATGGCCTCGCTGGATAACATAACGGTGATGTTCTCATGTTCTTCTACTGCTTTTGACCATTCTTCTGCCAGCTGAATACCTCTTGTACCGGCACCTTTTTCGGCCCATCCAAAGAATTTGTGAGTTTGTTTGACAAGCTGTCCTCCCAAGTGGGCTTGCCTTTCTACTAAGGTGACAGAGGCTCCTGCACGGGCTGCTTCTATGGCGGCATTCATGCCAGCTGGTCCTCCACCAATAACAAGAACATCAGTTTTCATAGTGCAGTGCCCCCTTTCCCTTGATACGCTCAACACGCATGCCTTCTTTCAGTGGTGTAATGCATGTTCTAACATTGGGTACACCGTCTACTGTCATAAGGCAAGATGAGCAATTTCCTATAGCACAATAAAAACCACGGGGCCGATGGAGTTTAAGACTTTCTCTAAAGACCTTTACACCGTTTGCTACCAAGGCAGATGCAATTGTATCTCCTTCATATCCCCACATCTCCTTGCCTTCAAAGTAGAATTTTATCTTTTTACCTCGCTTAAATGTGAGTATGGGATGGTTTTCTATGCGTTTCAAGTTTTCACCCCCTCCAGATTATTTCAAAGTTATTCTATCATTTATGCATAAGTTTTTGGTAGTTCTATTGTTTATGCATTGAATAATGTTGGTAAATATCAGATAGAACCAGTAATATCCAGAAACCTTCTGCAAGTTTGAAAATTATGCCAAACATGAATCTTTCAATAAAGGGAATGCGTACAAGAAAGAGGGTAAATATCCAGAGCATAAAGAGAATAAGAGATCCAATGGCTGTTCTTTCTGGTGTGCCTCTGGAAGGGGCGATCTTGCTTCCTACATAGTAAAATAAGGCAGAAAGACCGGGAATACTAAGTCCGATGAGAAGTGAGTTAGTAATATTCATTGTAAGCAGGGTGTAGTTCCACCGTATAGAGATATATGCAAATGCCATGTATATACTAGCCCCCAATGACAGAGATAAACCTGCATATTCTGATAGTAGTTTTTTCCATCGTCTAACATCTCCTGGAAGTAATACGGCGGCTATAAGGGCACCAGGAATAGTTGCTACCCATGTAATGATGTGTCCCATGACGACGGGATGTAAAAATGGCATGAAGGGCCGTGGGTGATGTTCTCTAATACGGGTGAGATTTTTGCCAAATAGTGGTTTTCTACGGCTTGGAGGTACAACAACAAGCATAGATGATGTGCTACCTGATGACTTATTGAAGATGAATAATAATATTTGCCATGCAATGCCAATAATTAGCAGGTAATAGTTTATGCGGAATCCATATGCATCTACGGCGATAGGATACATGTAGTCTACAAGAACAAAGGATAGCACACCGCTAAAAATAATTAGGCCTATGAGCACAAGCCAGGATTTTTTACGGTTGGTCTGTTGTTTTTTCTTAAATGACTGTATATATTTCATGCTTATGTTGTTATTTTTCACCTTTATCACCTGCCAGTTTCTTTAGTTTCTTTATGCCACGGGAGACAAGTTGTCGTGCTGTATCTTCGCTGACATTCATAATTTGTGCGATCTCTTTGTAGCTTTTTTCATCTACATACCTTAAGGTAATGGCCTTGCGGTATCTGTCAGGAAGTTTGTTAAGAAGTCCCTTTAGTTCATCTGACAGATTGTCTTGGCTACTTTTCGTTTCTTCCTCTTGGGTTTCTATATAGAGAAATTCTTCCGGAGGAATGTATATTTCTTGTTTCTTCTTTTTTCTAAAGAACGACATAAGCGTGTTGTATGTGATTTTTCTAAAAAAGGCAAGAGGTTCTGCTTGACTGTCAACCCTATCAATGGAAGACCATATTTTCCATATACTTTCTTGCAAGATATCATCTATATCGTGTTTGTTGTCTAAGTATCGGTTAAGGTCTTTGTAGAGTGTTGGAACAATCAACGCAAGGAGCTCTTCAAAAGCCTCTTCATCACCATCTGCTGATTTCTTAATTAGTATTTGTAGTTTTCTATTGTTCACATATGATATTATAGTAAATTGATAGTGAAAGGTAGGAGGTGGACCGGTGGCGGTACATATTTTTATTGACCTGGAGAACCTTGTGAAGAGTTTAGAGCGTTATATTGTTGCTCCATCTGAGTTTTTTGATGAGATGGATGTTTTTATACGCAATATGTTTCCCAAAAGAGAGTCGGTATATATGAGAGCTTATGCGTCTTGGGGACTTCATTCTACTATTGTCAATTATCTCCATATGAAAGGTGTAGATGTTGTTTATGCTTATGCTGCCAAACGTGGTGAGAATAAGGCCGTTAAAAACTTGGCAGATATGAAAATAGCCGTTGATGTTTTTGATTCTCTTATGGAGCATCCTGAAGTAGATACATATGTCTTGGTAACAGGGGATTTGGACTTTTTACCCCTCGTATTTCTCTTGAAAAAGTATGGTAAACGTGTCGTTATCATTTCCGATGAAATGGCCCTTGCAGGGCCTTTGGCATCGGCTGCTGACCTTGTATTTACATATAAAGATATAGATCCTGAGATTAAATCTATACTGCAGATTCAAGAGCAGGTTGATATGAGTTCTCTTATTGATGTTACGCTGAAGTTAGCTTATATGGCCGAAGAAATGGGATATCAGCTGAGTCCATCTATCTTAAAAGAGCTATTGGCTTTGCATTTTGGGTCTTTCCAGGAGAGAGAATGGGGTTTTCCCAACTTCAAGGCATTTGTGGATATGTTAGAAAAGCATGGATATGTAGAGTTTGTAGACAAGTCCAAGATGTTACTTAAGCTGACACCTCTGGGTAGAGAAGTTGCAGGTTCCCCGTATGTGCCAGAAGAAGATTATGCAATGGCTAAACAGTTGTGTGAAAAAGATCACTTAAAAGGTGGTAGACTTGTTGCTAAATTGAGGAAGTTATCTGGTAAACAGGGTATAAAAGGTGGTAAGGCTTATTGGGCATATATTGTAAAAATGGCAGGTTGCGATGTAGAGGAGGGAGAAGACAGTGGCGAAACAGAAGAAGCCGATGAAAAATCCTAATGACATCAAAGCACAAAGACGACGCGTGGGTATTATTGTATCCCTTGTCCTTGTGGTTGTTATTATCTTGGGTATTGCCGGTTATAAGGCATGGGAAGTTTGGAATAATTCCCCAGAAAGAGTGGCTCAGAGATTTATGGATGCGTTTAGCACATATAATGCTGGAGAGATGGAAATGAATTCTACACCAGAGTTTTGGAAAAAAGAAGGTGGCTACTACGCTTCTGTATCACGAGCCTTAGGTGTTTTGGCCGATAAGATAGCAACATCAAAGGGTGTTTCCAAGGCTATGTTGAAACCTCAATTGAAGATAGAACTTCCACCTATAAAACAATGGAATTATACAGAAACAGCTACAGCTAAGATATTTACATATGATGGAAAGGCTACTTTGACTTTTCCTGAATCTCCCAGTTTATCTAGTGCTAAAGTCAATATAAATGTGGATTTAAAAGTGAAACTGTGTAAAGATAATGGCAAGTGGCGTGTATGTAAATTTGATAGGTATCGTAAATATGCAGATTGGACGGTATATGAATTTATAGAAGCCCGTATGGCTGCCGATACTCCCCGTTTAGATGAAATGTCGTGCATTGATGCCGATAAGAGTCTAAAAGATTATATTGATGCTTACGATATTATGGTACATGATGCTGCTGGCGATAGTAATTACGCATGGGTTATTTCCCATATCGGTAAACTAACAGTATCAGGTAATAGGGCGCTCGTTGAATATGGTCTTTACAAGGTATCCAGTCAAGACCCAACAAATCCTGTTCTAAAGTGGAAGTATGTAGATGTTAAAGAGCATCTTACTCTGTGTAAAGAAGATGGGGTATGGTATATTAAAAGTATACATTTTGAAGAATAGGTAGTTTGAGATAAAAGGAGGTATGTCCCGTGGAAGAGTTTGATGGAATGGAAGGGTTTGGGAGTCAGGATAGACTGCCCAGACGAGGAGATCTTATTGATGCCAAGGTTGTTGTTGTAGACGACCGTGGTTTATGGCTAAGTGTAGGAAGCACTAAATATGATGCCCATCTTCCTATAGAGGAGATGACAGACGAGCTCGTTGAGAAGCTGAAAAATGGTGAGATCAAAGAAGGAGACACTGTAAAGGTTGTTGTTAGTGGTATTAAGCGTGATCCCAACGAGGGTACAACAATTATTACATTGTCCCAGAAAGACCTTTATCGTAGGGAGATTATTGAAAAGCTCCTTAGAGCAAAAGAAGAAGGAGAAGTTATCCGTGTTAAACCTACAAAGGTAGAGCCTAATAGAAAAGGTGTTATTGTTGATTTTGGCTATGATATTAGAGGTTTTATTCCCGCTTCTCAACTGGATACTCGTTTTGTGCCACCAGAGAGATTGGATAGATATGTTGGAAGAAACATAAGAGTGAAAGTACTCCGTGTCAACCCACGCAGAGGAGATGCAGTGCTTTCTGCAAGGGCTGTACTTAAAGATGAGATGGAGCGCAGAAAGAAAGAGTTCTTTGAGAAAACCAAGCCAGGAGATATTGTTAGAGGACGAGTTGTACGCGTAACCGACGAGGATGTCATTGTAGAGTTGGAAAAAGGGGTTATTGGTAAAGTGCCGTTTGAGGAGCTTGACTGGAGGCCTATTAAGAATCCTCAGTCTTTTGTTAAGCGTGGCGATGTTGTCAGGGCATATGTCATGGATATTGACCCTGAAACAGAAGCAATAAAACTTAGCATGAAGCTGGCCAAGCCCAATCCTTGGGAAAAGTTTGCGGAAAAGCATCCAGTTGGTTCTGAGGTGTCTGGTCGTGTATTGAAGGTAACGCCTAAGGTGCTTGTTATAAAGGTAGGTAACATTGTTGGTATTGTTCCTCGCAGCGAGATGACATGGAAAAAGGTTTTTAACCCTGAAGATATGTTTAAGCGTGGAGATTATGTTAAAGCTATTGTCAAAGAGATAGATGTTGATAACCAGAGGGCTGTGTTTAGTATTAAGGCAGCTTTACCTGACCCGTGGGAGAACATAGAGGAACATTATCCTGTAGGTAGTATCGTTGAGGGAGAGGTAAAAACCATAAAAGATTTTGGTGCCTTTGTTGAAATTGGTGATGGCATAGAGGGGCTTGTTCCCAGAAGACATATTTCTTGGAAGTCCTTTGAGAATATTGAAGATATCATCAAAGTAGGCGATAAGGTCAAGGTTAAGATTATTGGTATTATTATCCCAGAGAGGAAGATATCTCTTAGTATTAAAGATGCTATGCCCGATCCCTACAAGGAATATAAAAAACAGCATACCAGAGGATCTTTGGTAAAGGGTAAAGTGAAAGAGATACAAGATAAAGGTATTCTTATAGAACTAACCCCTGATGTAGATGGTTTTATGCCCATAAATCAAATATCAAAGGAAAGGATAGAAAACCTGGAGGATGCTTTCCCGGTTGGAACTGAGATAGAG
>Ga0256838_1001285_pt1 | contig 12339 bp, 11 predicted proteins | sample 4571419metaG_FD_185978 | JGI IMG/M metagenome (GOLD analysis project Ga0256838, IMG submission 185978) | Hydrothermal vent microbial communities from Guaymas Basin, Mexico - 4571-419 | ecosystem: Environmental > Aquatic > Marine > Hydrothermal vents | place: Mexico: Guaymas Basin | collected... | reverse complement strand
TTTGGCGATGGTTGTGCCTGAAATGCTTCCTAGGGCTAAGATATGTAAGTGGGCTTGGCTTGAAATTATCAAAGAACTTAGGGCTTGAACATTCTCTTTTTCTCCTCCATCAGTGATGAGAATGATATTTTTATTTGCTACTTCTAGTTGTGAGAGCTTTTTAAAAAGTTTTTGAAGTGATGTGCCTTTTGTGAGGATAAATTTGGGGTTAAAACTCTCTAATGCGATATTGATAAGTGCATGGTCAGTCGTGGGAGGAGAGAGCAACAAAGGGTTAGAGGTAAAGGCTAGGAGCATGACATTATCACTAGGGTTAGCTTTGAGCAGGGCAGAAATCGTCTCTTTGGCAAAGCCGTAGCGTGTAGGGTGTAGGTCTGTAGCATTCATAGAATAGGAGACATCAAGGGCTATGATGAGTTCTTTGGCTTCTATGGGCATCTCTTCTAGGCTTTGTTCGTAGACGGGTCTTGCCAAAGCGATAGATAAAAGCATCAGTATAATAATATGTATTTTTACTTCTTGTATTTTTGGAGCTTTCCATAATAAAAGAGCCAAAGGTAAAAGAAAAACTAAAAAACTAGGTATTAAAAAAGTCATTTTGCACCCCTCAAAGTGATAAATATCCAAAGCGTTAAAAGAAAAACTACTAATAAAAGAGGATAGATAATTAAAAGTCTTTGATTAAGATAGTTCTCACTTCGCAGGGCAGAAGGCTCTAAGGCTTCTATCTGTGCATATACTTTACCCAAATCACTAGCTTTTAAAGCATGATAGGCTTTTGCTCCACTCTCTTTGGCGATACTCTCCAAAAGTGCCACATCATAATCGGCTTTTTTACCAATACCTATGGTATAAACTTTGATGCCCTTTGCTTTGGCTTTGAGTGTAGCATCTTTGGGGGAGACAGCCCCTGCGTTGTGATAGCCGTCACTAAGCAAGATAATGACCTTAGACTTGGCTTCTCCATAAGAGAGGGTACGAATGCTCTGCATAATCGCGTCACCAATGGCTGTACTCTCTCCTGCTAAGCCCACATTAGTCATGCCCAAAAGATAAGAGAGTGACTCCAAATCATAGGTCAAAGGTGAGGCTGTGTAGGCAAAAGTACCAAACAATACTACGCCCATATTGTCATCAAAACGCTTAGAGATAAAGTCTTGTGAGAGCTTGGTACTAGCTGTAAATTTGGTCTGCATTCTATCATTGGCATTAAATCCACTCTGAGCCATAGACCCACTAGCATCCATAGCCAAAACCAAATCACGCCCTTTTTTGTGATAATTTGAAGCAGAGTCATAGACAAAAGGCATCGCCAAAGCAAAGACCATTAGAGAAAAGATAATTATTTTAAGCCACGCTTCCCACGCAAAAAATGACTGTTCTTTGTCTATCCACGAGAGCTTAGAAAAATAATAAGACCTCACAGAAGCCTTACACCAAAAAAAGCAAGGCAAAAGCAGAAGCAACAAGAGAAAAAAGCTAAGGGCAAAGGTGAAGTTCATAAAGAAAGACATATCAAAACTTCTTTTTAAATCCTAAAAAAGTATGCCCATCATTAAAATAAAGTAAAAATGAGGATTTACGTTTGGATACTAAGTATCCAGAAGCAAAACCTACGATTGCTCCTGCGATGACATCACTTTGCCAGTGGGCTTGGGCTTTGAGTCTGCCTTCCATTTGGTATAGTGGTAATGCCCACAATAAATGTACCCAAGGATTATCTTCTTGATATTCTAAGATAAATGGCGTAACTAATGCCGTCATGCCTGAGACATGACCAGAAAAGAAGCTTTTGCCTCCTTGACCCCACTCATTTGGAGAGTTAGTCGTTCTAGGTCTCAGACGACCTCCTAGGTGTTTGACACCCTCTGTAAGCACTTGTGATAGTAGTCCAGCGTCCAAACTCTGCCATGCTGTGTTGCCTATGCGAGAGTCTGTGCCTTCGTAGAGGGCTGTTCCTGCGATGAGAAAGAGAGAGTATTTAGGCACGTCATAGTGTGCACCCCAAAATCCTTTGTCATCAAGCTTTAATTTATAATCAAATCCTCCCCAAAGCGTAGAGCTACAGAGAAAGACAAGTATTAAAAAAAGCTTTTTGATATTAGAGTCCTGCTTCTTGTATCGCTTCTGTTTGTGCATGGGCGATAAGTGGGTCAATAATCAAACGCATTGTACCGTTGTTCATAATATCATCAAGAGCATAAAGCGTCAAGCCTACACGATGGTCGGTGAGTCTGTTTTGTGGGTAGTTATAGGTTCTAATCTTTTCTGACCTATCACCTGAACCTACTTGAAGCTTACGCTCACTTGAAGTCTTGTCTAGTTGTTTTTGAAGTTCAAACTCATAGACTCTGGCTTTGAGAACTTTCATCGCCTTATCACGGTTTTTGTGTTGAGATTTTTCATCTTGAATGGCTGCAACAATTCCCGTGGGAAGATGCGTCAAACGTACGGCAGAATCGGTGGTATTGACCGATTGTCCCCCACATCCACTCGAGCGATAGACATCCATTTTAATCTCATTGGGCTTAATATCAATCTCAACATCATCCACTTCTGGGATAATAGCAACCGTAATTGCAGAGGTATGTACACGTCCTTGTGTCTCTGTATCAGGCACACGTTGCACACGATGCGTTCCACCCTCATATTTGAGTTGAGAATAGACACCCTGACCTTTGATTTCGGCAATAAGTTCTTTGTATCCTCCTGATGTACCGTCATTGGTACTTACAAGCTCTACTTTCCAGCCTTGAAGCTCTGCGTAACGGCTGTACATTTTAAATACATCTGCCACAAACAAGGCTGATTCATCTCCACCAGCTCCTGCACGAAGCTCTAAAAAGATATTTTTATCATCATTGTCATCTTTTGGTATCATAAGAATTTTAATCTCTTCTTCTAAGGCAGGAAGCATTGGCTCAAGCTCTGAGAGTTCTTCTTTGGCAAGGTCACCCAATTCAGCATCACCCAAAAGTTCTTTATTTTCTATAATAGCATCAGAGGTTTCTACATAAAGATTGGCTTTTTCTACTAAAGCAGAGAGTCCAGCTTGTTCTTTACTAAGCTTTGTCATACGTTTAATATCACTAGCAATATCAGAAGCACTAAGAAGTGTACTTAATTCATTATATCGGTCTATAAAAGGTTGGAGTTTTTCTTTGAACATAGGCGTTCTTTGTGTTGGATTGTTTGGGGGTATTATAAGATAACTAGCCTTTAAAGGCTAGTTGTTAAAGCAAAAGAGAGTCTTATGCTTCGATTTTGTTTACCATTTTGTGTAAACGGCTTACTTTTCTTGCAGCAGTTGTCTTTTTGATAAACCCTTTACTTACAAGTGCGTGAATGCTTTTATTTGCTTTTGCAAATGCTTCTGTGGCTTTTACTTTGTCTGAAGCTTCAACTGCTTCATGCACAGCTTTTACTGTGTTCTTGATTTTAGTTCTGTAATATCTGTTTCTCTCAGTTCTTACAGCAGTTTGTAAAATACGCTTTTTAGCTGATTTGTTGTTTGCCATGGTCTTTCCTTTGGTTAGGTATTGTTTTGTTATTACTCTAATAGAGCAAAAATAGTTCGCGAATAATAGCTAAAAAAAGTTTAAATACCTATTAATCACAAAATAAGCCTTCTAAACTAGCCGTAAACGATATATTAATTGACAAGGCATTTTTAACAGATAATCAAGCTAACTTTGAGTAAAATCGGATTTAGATTTTGAGGAGCGTGTATGGTAAAAGTTGTCAAGAGAAGTGGTCGTGTTGAGATGTTGGATGTGTCGAAAATCCAAAAATATACAGCAGATGCCGTTAAGGGATTGGTTCGTGTGAGTCAGAGTGAGCTAGAAGTAGATGCAAAACTTCAGTTTAGAGATATGATTACGACCGAAGAAATTCAACAGACATTGATTAAGACAGCTGTGGATAAAATTGATATAGACCGACCTGATTGGACTTTTGTAGCTTCAAGATTGTTTCTGTATGACTTATATCATAAAGCATCTGGTTTTACTGGCTATAAACATTTGCGTGAGTATTTTGAGCGTGGAGAAAAAGAGGGGCGTATAGTTTTAGGACTCAAAGACAAATACGACCTTAACGAACTCAACGATTATATCGTGCCTGATAGAGATTTACAATTTACCTATTTAGGTATCAGAACCCTCTCGGATAGATATTTAATCAAAGATGCAAACGGCATACCGATTGAACTTCCTCAACAGCTTTTTATGTCTGTGGCAATGTTTTTGGCTCAAAATGAGTTTGATTGTCAAACATGGGCAAAAAAGTTTTATGATATATTATCTAAGTTTGAAGTGATGGCTGCTACGCCTACGCTTTCGAATGCTCGTACCCCCCGTCACCAGCTCAGCAGCTGCTACATTGGGAGTACTCCTGATAATATAGAAGGTATTTTTGACGGTTTCAAAGAGATGGCATTGCTTTCTAAATTTGGTGGTGGTATCGGTTGGGATTGGTCTTTAGTTCGTGGTATGGGGTCTTATATTGACGGTCACAAACACGCAGCAGGTGGGATTGTTCCATTCTTGAAAATTGCCAATGATGTAGCGATTGCTGTTGACCAATTGGGTTGTGTGGCTAAAAATTCTTATGTGAAAGTCTTAGATAATGTTGTCACGGATAATTTTGAGCATGATTTTAGAAAAGAATATTCAAAAGCTGATTTTACGAAGAAAGAATTAAGAGAGGCTATTGCTTCTTATGCCAGTTCTTTTGCCTTTAAATATGCGAACTTTTCTAAGAATTTTATTAGTAGTTTACTCTTTGATTATATTATGAATGACAAAGGCTATAGATTTTTAGAGTCTGTGTATGGACTTAATCATGACCAATATAAAAAGATTATTGGTAGATACAAAAAGTTTCACAAAGGTTTGCCTGATGGATTTGAGACGATTTTAAATCACCCTAAATATGCTATAAGTAAAGATGGTGTAGTGATTAATTGTGATTCTCTTAAAGTTTTGTCCAATACTATTGATAGAAAAGGCTATGTGAGAGTAGCTTTGGGTAAAGATTCTATGACTTTACATTTGATTTTGGCAAAACAATATTTAGACTATCATTCTGATGGAACAATTGACCATATAGACAGTAATAAGCGTAATAATAGTCTTGAAAATCTTCAATTACTTTCTAATGCCAAAAATATTTCTAAAGGTTGGGAAGAGACTTATAAAAAACGCACAGAAATGTCAAGAATTAGAAGACATCTCTCTTATGGTCATAATCTCAAAGGCAAAAGAAGAGAGACACATACTTTTGAAATCAAAGAGATAAAAACGCGTATTGTAGCTATTGATGAGCTAAGAATAGGCGATTTAATACTCTCTTATAATATTGAAAATAATACTACAGAATATAAAGCGATTACAGCCAAACACGAAATAGATGTAAAACAAAAAGACCAAATTAAAATCTCTTTTGAAGATGGAAATTATATTATCACTTCAAATTGGCATCCTTTTCCTAAATTGATTGAGGATAAAGTATCTTATGTACGCAGTGATAGTCTTGAAGTTGGAGATATTACGGTCAATGAAAAGAACGAATTTATCAAAATATCCAAAATATCTAAGGCAAAAGCCAAAGAAGATTTTATGGACTTGACGGTAAAAGATAATAATAATTATTTTTGTTCAACAGAAAATAAAGAGGGTAATTTTCATCTTATTCACAACACTCGCAAGGGTGCAATAGCCGTTTATATCGAGCCTTGGCATGTGGATATTAGAGACTTTTTAGACCTAAAGAAAAACTCTGGTGAAGAACGCCGTAGAGCCCATGATTTGTTTCCTGCTTTGTGGCTCAATGACCTCTTTATGGATAGAGTACAAAAAGATGAGATGTGGACGCTTTTTGACCCTTTTGAAGTGACGGAACTTACCACGCTTTATGGCAAAGAGTTTGAAGAAAGATATTTAGAATTAGAAAAGAATGATGATGAAATTACGCGTGAAATTATTTCTGCCAAAGGGCTATGGAAAGAGATTTTAAGAAGCTATTTTGAGACGGGTAATCCATTTTTGACCTTTAAAGATACGGCTAATAAAGGAAACCCTAATAAACATGCAGGAGTCATACGCAGTAGTAACCTTTGTGTGACTGGGGATACGAAAGTATTGACCAAAAAATATGGATATATTAAAATTCAAAAAGTTGCAGGGAAAACTTTGGAATGTTGGAATGGGGAAGAATGGAGTAAGACAGAACTATTTCAAACTTCTAAGTCTCAAAAAGTGCTTAAAGTAAATTTGTCTTCACAGCAAACGATAGAAGCCACACCTTATCATAAATGGTCTGTAGTTGTTCAAAATAAATTTGGTGAGAATAAAGGTGAAGTGATTAAAAGAACGCACGAACTTGAAGCAGGAGATAAGCTTTCTAAGTTTGAATTAGAACCTATTCCTCATGGAACAAAAACGCTTAAACTTGCTTATGAAAATGGTTTTTATTCTGCTGATGGTACAGTGGTTAAAGACAATAGTATTATTGGTAGCAAGATTTATTTATATGATGAAAAACGCAATTTACTTAATTTATTTTCAGGTTTTAAACATAAGCATCTACAAGATAAAAGAATAAGTCTTAATTATGAGCATGGTCTCTTAAAAAAGAAATTCTTTATTCCAAATCATAAATATTCAGTACAAAGTCGCTTAGATTGGTTGGCAGGATATATTGATGGAGATGGTACATTAACAAGTAATGATGCTTCTGAATCTATACAAATAGCTTCAACAAACAATGAATTTTTACTAGAAATACGTTTAATGCTTCAAGAATTGGGAATTTATTCTGTGGTATCTCATTTTAAAGATGCAGGATATAGACTGATGCCACAAAATGATGGAAGTGGTAAATCTAAAGAATATTGGTGTAAAAAACAAACAAGATTATTGATAGCAGGTTCATCTTTGAATGCACTTCTTGATTTGGGTTATCTAGGGCATAGAGTGATACCAACAAAAAGAGTCTATAATCGCTCTGCTGTACGCTTTGTTAAAGTATTGTCTGTGGTAGATGATAATGAAGCTAAGGCGACTTATTGTGGGACTGAGCCTAAGCGAAGCAAGATGATGTTTGATGGAGTAATGACCCTTCAATGTACAGAAATCTTCCAAAACACAAGCCCAAACACCTATAAAACCCAATTCACTTTTGATGATGGGTCTGTAGAAGCCTATGATGAAAATGAGATGCTTACTGTAGGCAATGGTACGACCAAACCTGCTAAAAAGATTACGGCACTTGATACATTAGGTGGCAAACAAATTTGGATAGTAGATAAAGAAAAAACCGATGGAGATACGGCTGTGTGTAACTTGGCTTCGGTGAACCTCTCCAAAATTCATACGCGTGAAGACTTAGAACGCGTGATACCTACTGCTGTGCGAATGCTTGATAATGTGATTGAATTAAACTTTTATCCTTTAGCCAAAGTCAAAAAAACCAATGAAAAATCGCGTTCTATCGGCTTGGGTGTGATGGGTGAAGCTCAAATGTTGGCTGAGAACAAAATAGAATGGGGTTCTGCTGAACATTTTGAGAAAATAGATGAAGTCATGGAGTCGTTTTCTTATTATACGATTGAAGCTTCTTCTAATTTGGCACTAGAAAAAGGTAAATATCCTACCTTTGAAGGCTCTGATTGGTCTAAAGGACTTTTCCCTATAGACAAAGCCAATGCTAATGCTTGTAAATTGGTAGATAGAGGAGGGTTATTTGGTTATACCCATGACTGGCTAGGACTCAAAGAAAAGGTAAAAAGTGACGGAATGCGTAATGGCTATTTGATGGCAATTGCACCCACCTCATCTATCTCTATCTTGACAGGCACGACACAAGCCATTGAGCCAGTGTATAAGCGAAAATGGTTTGAAGAGAATTTATCAGGGCTTATTCCTGTAGTTGCTCCTAATCTTTCTGCTGATACATGGGAATATTATACACCTAGCTACGAACTAGACCAAAACTTGCTCATCAAAGCAGGAGCAATCCGTCAAAAATGGCTAGACCAAGGGCAGTCACTTAATATCTTTATTAGCCTAGACAAAGCATCGGGTAAATATCTGAATGAAATTTACATGAACGCATGGAAGTTTGGACTTAAGTCCACTTATTACCTAAGAAGTCAATCTCCAGAGAGTTCTGGAGATATTGAAGATAGAAGCCAAGAGTGTGTTGGCTGTCAATAGCATTTCTTTTTGCGTGTAATTGTGTAAGCTGGGATTTAAGCCCAGTAAGCGTTAATTTATTTGAAACACATTATTTTTTTTCACCACGTCAAACAGCACACCAAAGCTAATACGCTGTTGTATGCCTCCTCTTGCAGACAAATCTACAATCACGCCTAGGTCTTTTGTTTTGATATGTGCTTGTATCTTTTGATAAATCTCATGAGCAATATTTTCTGCGATAAATTTTTGGCTTCTTAGTGAAGTAATATAGGCTTTTATATCGCGTAAATCAATACTCTGCCCAACACTTTCAAAGTGTATATATACACAACCACGATAAGGTTGTCCACTCTGTGCCAAAAAAAGCAATTCAGGGCTAAAATATTGAATATTTGTGCCTTTTATAACGTCTAGTGTTCTCATCTTTAACCCCTACGTTCTGCATTGATATTACGGTTGATAAAACGGTGTTTTTCTATCTCTATATATTTCTCTTCATTGTTAGAATATGAAAAAGTAGGATGAATAGAGATATTTCCTCGTGGATAAAAAAGTCCCACAACTTCTAAATATTTAGGTTGCATCAAAGAGACCAAATCTTTACCTATTTTATTGACCACATCTTCGTGAAATTCCCCACTATTCATAAAGGAAAAAAGATAAAGTTTGAGAGACTTACTCTCTACCATTTTGATATGAGGGATATAATTGATAATCAAGGTCGCAAAATCAGGCTGATTGGTAATAGGACAAAGCGAAGTAAATTCATCGGCATTAAGCGTGACCCAATAATCACTTTGAGGGTGCATATTCTCAAAAGTTTCCAAAAGCTTGGGATTATATTCGTATTCATATTGGGTATTATTATCCCCCAAAAGGGTGAGCGTATCGCTAGGTCTTTGTGAAGGAGTGTTTGGCATGGTTTTTCTCTTAATATTGTCTGCTATAGTCTTGGCTACTTTTTAGAGAACCATCTTTATTATATGTTTTCCATACACCATATTTTTTGCCCATTTTAAACTCACCATCATATTTCAACTTTGACTTATCTTCACACTTTTCACCTTGTACATAATAAAAGGTATATTCTCTTTTGTCCCATAGTTTTTGGGCACAACCTTTGGTATATGAGTAGGCAGAATAATACTTTTTATAATCACCATGTATTTTTTTATCATCTTTACTCAAATCAAAATTGACAACTTCTTTGATAACACCTTTGACGTTGATATTTTGACATCTTATTTTTTGGGAAGCAATTCTCTCACATATCCTATAAATCGTTCTATTTGTACCTGTTGTCTGAATAACATATTTATATTCTGTATTTTTAAAGTGTTTGATGGGATAGGTAGTCGTAAATCCTACTACTTTTGTATCACTTTTGGAATATCCAAATCCACTACTAATCATTAAGCTTAAGGCTAGTGCCATTTTTAATATCATTTTCATATTATAACTCCTTTTTTATTACTATATCATATCTCATCTAAATTTTATCTAACTCTAAATCTTGTATAATCTTTTTTATATTTTGAGGAGTGTTTATGGATTATTTTGCAAAGCGTATTATCCCGTGTTTGGATGTGAACAATGGGCGTGTGGTCAAAGGTGTGAATTTTGTGGGGCTTCGTGATGCAGGTGACCCTGTGGAAGTGGCACGGCGTTACAATCAAGAAGGGGCTGATGAGATTACTTTTTTGGATATTGGGGCAACACATGAGGGGCGTGATACGATTGTAGATGTGGTCAAGCGTGTGGCACAAGAGGTGTTTATTCCTTTGACCGTTGGTGGAGGGATACGAGAGCTTCAAGATATTTATGCACTTCTCAATGTGGGCTGTGACAAAGTAAGTATAAATTCATCGGCAATTAAACGCCCAGACTTTATAGGTGAGGGTGCAAAACGCTTTGGTTCTCAATGTATGGTCGTGGCGATTGATGCCAAAGAAGTCAGTCCAAACAAATGGAATATCTTTACCCACGGTGGACGAAACGACACAGGATTAGATGCACTAGAATGGGCAAAAGAAGCCTACGATAGAGGGGCAGGGGAATTGCTCGTAACCTCTATGGACGCAGACGGTACAAAGGCAGGATTTGACAATAGGCTCAATAAGCGTATTTCAGAGCTTGTCAATATCCCAGTCATTGCATCGGGTGGAGCAGGGACGATGAAACACATTGAAGAAGCCTTTACCCTTGGCAATGCAGACGCAGCCTTGGCAGCGTCTATCTTTCACTTCAAAGAGATTGACATCATGGATTTGAAACGCTATCTTAAAGCCCAAAATATACCTGTGAGGATATAAATATGTTTATATGTGCAGGAGAAAAAGAGACCTTTGACTTTGCCAAACCTATGGGTATTGGTATGGTAGATATGAGTATTAACCTCACCAAGCTTTGCCTAGACAAGAAGCCCCCTTTTATATTTTTTGTGGGAACAGCAGGAAGTTACGGAGAAAAAAAGCTATTTGATATTATAGAAAGTAAGACTGCTACCAATATAGAAAATAGCTTTTTTAATGCCAATGCCTACACACCTATTGATAATATGGTATCTTCAGCCGAAGATATTTCAAAAGAGGTTATTATAAATTCTTCTAATTATATCACCACAGATAGTAGCCTAAGTAAGCAGTATTTGAGCAAAAATATACAGATAGAAAATATGGAGTTTTACGCTGTGATTAAAGTAGCACAAAGCCTAAATATCCCAGTAGCAGGAGCATTCATTGTCACCAATTATTGCAATGCCAATGCCCACAGAGATTTTATCTCTAATCACACAGAAGCGATGTTACGCTTATCTGCGTTTATTATGAAATAGGGTATTTTGTAGATACTAATGCTTCTATCAACGCCCACTTTCCAAATCCAGAATTGGCATTAATATGTCCAGCATCTTTAATCATTGTAAATTTTGTATCATAGTGTTTGGCTATTTTTTGAGCTTCTTCTACTGTGATATAAGGGTCATTGTCTGATACGATGATATGCATCTCTTGGGCATATAGATATTGAGGTAGAGGACAAGGGAAAAAAGTTTTAATAGTATCTACTTGTGTATTTAGCGATGGAGGAGAGACCATAAATAATCGTTCTATAGAGATATTTTGCATAAATTCTTTGTCTTCACAAAGCCAAAACCATAAAGTATTGGCTAAAGAATGACAAATAATTGTATCTGGTTTAAATTCATTCAACAACATTTTGAGCTGTTTTATCCATCTGTTTTTACTCGGAAAATGACAGTTATCAAGCAAAGGAAAAGAAACTGTACCATAATCTTTTGCTATTTCTAATGCCAAATGACTTTGCCAATGGGGAAAGTCTGAACCTCCCCAACCATGCAAAATAAGTGTTTTGTTTTTTATTTTCATAGCTTATATTCGTTTAAATCCAAAATCGGTAAATGGGTCTATGTAGGTTTGCATTTTTTTCCTTTGTTTTATTCTAGTATATTATTGGTATTTATTATACTCTATTTCAAATTACACTAGAATATATAGTTTGGTAGTGAGAAGAAAGTTTAACTATTCTGATGTTACGCAAAATATTGTTGTATGCAAATTTTAGGACAATAAATAGGTTTTTTTTGAGGAGCGTAACATCAGATTATTATATTAAACTCCCTCTAATCCAAAAGAATATACCATAACACTAACAAAGCTTTTTTTGAAGATTTTTAAAAGAGGCTGTAAAAAAGGATGAGTGAAGTCCCCAAGTTTTGGACGACCGACGACTTCACTCAACAAGCACAAGGCTCAATCGCATTTTAACCATTTTTGCGTTAAATTCTCATTGAACCTACACATTTTATTGTCAAGCATTCCCCTAAATGCTTGGGGTCTTTTTTGCAACAAAGCCATAAAAATCTTCCACGACTCCCACAGTCGCGTGTTCTTGTCTAGGCTAAGTCTCGTTTTGAGATATGCCAAGTAGAAAAAATAACAAGAAACAATAGATTGGTAGTAACCGAATTTTTGCAAACCACGCAACAATACGAAACATGCCGAGATAGAAGAATGTTGGTATTTGGGAGCTTTAGAAGAAAATAGCTGTATTTGAAAAAAATAGAGAGGATAAGGGTCTCCGTCCTCTTGAAGCTATTGGAAAGTGGGTAGTTACTCCCCTT
>Ga0256838_1001284_pt1 | contig 12341 bp, 14 predicted proteins | sample 4571419metaG_FD_185978 | JGI IMG/M metagenome (GOLD analysis project Ga0256838, IMG submission 185978) | Hydrothermal vent microbial communities from Guaymas Basin, Mexico - 4571-419 | ecosystem: Environmental > Aquatic > Marine > Hydrothermal vents | place: Mexico: Guaymas Basin | collected... | reverse complement strand
CAACTCCCTCAAACACCTTCCACGAGTCAATTCCGAGCCTCTTACAAATGTTCCCAATCTCATTGGCAAAGCTGATTTTTGTCGCGAGAAAAGCGTTTGAAGCGTACTTAATCATCTCAGCAGTCTTAATGTCAGTGAAAAGCTTGGGGGCGTTGATAGGAGCGTAAAGCTCCTCCAGAACGTTTTTCGTCCGTTCATCAAGGACTCCAATCACAATCCTATCAGGGTTAAGGAAGTCCCTCAAAGCCACTCCCTCGCGGAGGAATTCCGGGTTCATCGCGAGACCAAAATCCTCGAAGGCCTTTTTACCCGACTCCTTTTCTATTATGGGTTTGACGACGTTCTCGGTTGTCCCTGGAAGAACAGTACTCTTGACGACGACAACGTGATACTCTTTCTTCTCGCGGAGGGCTTTCCCGATTTCCCTCGAAGCCTGCTCGATGTAAGTTAGGTCGATTGACCCGTCTTCTCTTGATGGCGTCCCAACGGCGATGAACGTAACGTCCGAGTTGAGTATTGCATCGCGGTAATCTTTGGTTGCCTGATACTTCCCCCGGAATTTCCTCATGAGTTCTTCGAGGCCTTCCTCGTAAATTGGAGGTTGGGCCTTGTTTATCATTTCGATTTTCCTCTCGTCAACGTCAACGAAGATAACCTCATTCCCAAGCTTGACGAAGCCCATCCCAGTTACGAGACCAACGTAACCTGAACCAACGATCGAGATGCGCATTTATATCCCCCCAACATTGTTAATGAGCTCAGCGATGATCCTAACAAGACGTGGGGGTGTTTTTCTTCTTGGATGAGCTTTTAGGTTTGAATCTAGTGCACTCAATATGGCCTCTCCAAGTTCCTGTATATCATAAACTGGTATTACCAGCCCTTTCCCCTCCAATGCCCTGACTATTTCCAGCTGGTGGTCGTCTATATGTTCCCCAAACTTTTTCAACCTCGGCACGACTATAGGCTTTTTCCCCAGCATGAGGATATCGAGTATCGTTCCGGCACCTGCGTGGGTTACTATTACTTTAGCATTTTTGAAATGTTCGAGCATTGTTTCATAGTCTGCATATCTAAACCACCTCGCGTTTTTTGGGATGTAAGAGCTTGAACCAATCTGCATTATAACTTCATACGGCAAGCTGGGGGCGAGTGCATCCATAGTCCTAATTAGTCTCTCAAATCCTATGTTTGAGTTCCCCACAGTTACAAATATCATAGTATCCCCCCGAAATATCGTGCTTTTTTGCCGTACTTTTCCAGAAGCTGGGGCCACTGAACTATGAAGACATCAGAGAAGTAGTACAGAATTCTGCCACTATCAGATTTTTTAGTAACCCTAGACCAGGAGTGAATATAAATCGTGGGTATGCCAAACACGACCTTTGCGAGGATGAAAGCTGGGACTGAAACCCACCCCGCGGTAGAAATTATAACATCCGGCCGTTCTTTTTTAAGGATCCTGAGAACCTTGATAAAAACGGTCGGATTGAATGCATGAAGGTATCTCAGGTATTTGTTTTTGTATCCACTACTCCCTAAGAGGTAAACTTCATCGAATAGGTTACAACTTTTCAGGTTTTTTGTTCTTTTGCTGTCTTCAGTTATTAAAACGATATTAACATCTTCCCTCAGTTCTCTCAGGTGTTTCAATATATAGACCATCTGCGTCAGATGTCCTCCACTTTCACAGGCGGCCAGTAGTTTCATTGATTGTCACCTGAGAGTTATTGCTCTTACAAAAGATAATCCAAACGAAACTTTCATCTCCGCTCACTCCCTCACCATTTTTGCCAGCTTCAGGATCACTTCATTTTATTTTTTAAATCCCTCAACTCCTTCTTAATCTCTGTCATAACCTTGAACATATACGTCATCACAAACCCAACTGCAATGAACTGGATTCCCCCCAAAACCAGTATGGACGTAACGACTGCCAGTAGGTTATGAGAGACGTGATTAAACCATTCGTGAACAATGTAAATTCCCGATAGTACTCCTAAGATAAGGAAAAGAGTTCCAATGAAATAGAGGTATTTAGCAGGATTATACCTAACTAACAGCTCTACAATTGTCTTTCCAATTCTCCAGCCATCCTTGATGGGATGAAGGTTCGCTTTTCCCTTGCGCTTGTAGTAGTTGATAGGAACCTCGGCAATACGGAACCCCTTGGCAATAGTCTCAACTGTTAGCTCTGTTTCAAGTTCAAAACCATGCTTCTCAAGTTCAACGTTTTTATAGAGCTCCCTTGTAAGAGCACGATAACCTGTGAGGAGGTCATGGACTTCAACACCGTACATGAACCTAAAGAGAGCGTTGAAAATCTTGTTTCCAATAAAGTTCAACTTCGTAAAGGCACCCTTCTCGAAGTTAATTAAACGGTTCCCAATAACATGCTCCGCTATTCCCCGCTCAATAGGCTGGAGAAGTTTTGTAACATCCTTCGGGTCATAAGTGCCGTCTCCGTCAATCATAACGACTACTGGACTGTCTATCATCTTAAAAGCCTCAGCAACAGCCTGGCCTTTGCCCATACCGCTTTGAAGAACTACCGTTGCACCTTTAGCTTCTGCAATCTCGCGCGTTCTGTCCGTGCTGTGACCGTCTATGACAAAAATGTTCGTAAATCCAAGCTTTTTGAACCCGTCAATTACCTCACCAATTCCATCCTCTTCATTTTTTGTTGGAATCAGTATTGTAACGTCCTCAGGATTCAATTTTTTCAATTGCATCACGGTGCCTCCCGATAGTGCTCGCCCCATGCCTTGCTGTATTAGTATTCTTTATCCTCACGCACGCTTAAACATCTCATCCCTTTTAAAGTTTTTCCAAACGAGAAGCAATAAAAACGTAAAAACCCCAACCGCGGCTGTAACCGCCACCTGCGCCGGAGCGGAGCCCGCATAATCCAGTGTTTTCCTAAGCAGGGCGAACGCTACAATTGTAACCACTAAGACCACGCCGGCAATCCGTCCAAACCTCACTCTGGAGACGAGAACAACGGCCCCGCCAACAATCAGCGATTCCGGAAAGAGAACCCCGAGGAGTATGAAGGGAATCGCAATTAACTCCCTTCTCCTGGGTAGAAGCCTTCCCGTTAGAACGTCGTCGAGGAGGACAATGAGGGACAGGGAAAAGGAAAGGACTGCAATTAACGAAGAGTAAGAGTACACCGTCGAAACCTGAACGGAGTTGCCCAGGTATATGGCGTAGAGAAAGAACGCCACCAGCCCGGCGTCTCTTCTCTTCAGCGAGAGCAGCCAGGGCACTATCGAGAGTGCCCCCACGTAAGTCCCGGCCCAGTAACCGGCGATTATCGAGAGTAAAACACCAATCACTCACACCACCCTCGCTATCTCTCTCAGGTAGTCGCTCGGCCCGAGGTCAATCGTGGGAACGAGGGCGTTGAAGCGTTTTATGAGCCTCTCCCTCTCCTCATAAGCTTTGTAAAGCCTCTCAAGAGTTTTCTCGTCAAGTGTCCCCGAGTAAAACAGAATCGGATTTGGAGAGAGTATTAGAACCCTGTGCCTCTTCCTGGCCTCCGAAACGGCCCTGTAAACGTTCCTCGGGTTGCTGAGGTCGGTTATGAGGATTATAAACGCCGGACCTTTAAGGAGTGAGAGGGCCTCGAAGATTCCGGGCGAGCCCTTTCTGCCCTTCATCATTGGAAGCACCTTTTTGAGGAACTCCCTGGCCCTGGAACCCACGCTGGCGGAGAACTCGAACCTGAGGCTCATGGCCTTCTCCTCGTGTTTTATGCCGAGGCTCCTCCTGATGGCTTCAAGCTGAGCCTGCCCCTTCCTCGCGGGCAGAAGTTTGGCGCTCACCTCGTCGTAAACGACGAGTCCAACGTTGTAGTTGTCGAGCAGTGCCGAGGCAAGCTGGAGAACAAGAGTTGAGCCGTAGTCAATCTTCGCCCGCTTTATTCCTTTCCTCATCTCCCGGGTGTTATCGAGGAATATGTAAACGTCAACGTTGTCCTCCCTGAGGAACTCCCTGACTATTAGCTCGCCGAGGCGGAGGCTGGCCTTCCAGTCTATCCGCCTGAAATCGTCGCCATGCTGGTATTCCCTCAAATCCTTGAAGTCGAGGCTCTCAAGACCGAAGAAGCGCCCTGTCCTGTAAAGCTCGGCTAGGCGGAGGTTTCTCTCAACCCTCGCCTCCTCCCTCAGCTCCTCCAGCGAAGGGTACGCCTGAAACCTGGCCCCCCCAAGGGTCAGCTCGTCGAAGTAGAGCCCGCGCCATTCCTCGACCCTGAGCGCGATTCTCTCTATCGAAACCTCGCCCTTCTCAAGCACCTTCACACGGCCAATCAGGGTTTTCTCCTCGCCCTCAACGAAAAAGGACTCCGGGAACTCAACGCTCAAGCCCCTCGCAGAAACCTCGGGACGAAGCCGGACGATGCTACCCGAGTTCTTAACCCTGAGCTCCAGGGGATACTCCTTACCGGCCTCGAGGGGCCCTTCCGGAAAGGTCGCGGATGCGCTGACGGCAAACTCCGTAGACGAGCGGAGGAGGAGCAGATAGATTAGCATCGCCATACCTAGGAAACCCGGGAGGACGTTGCCCGAAAGGTAGCCCTCAAGCATGAGGAGGAACGCAGTCATCACAATGAAGTCTTCCCTCTTCATGCGCTACACCGGCACAGGCGTTCTCTTGAGGATGTCCATGAGGACGTCTTTGGGCTTAAGACCTTCGAGCTCGTAGTCCACCCTAAGCACGAGCCTGTGTGCGAGAACCGGGAGTGTCATTTTCTTCACGTCGTCAGGGATGACGTAGTCCCTGCCGTCGAGGAAGGCACTCGCCTTGGCGGCGTAGAGGAGGTGCTCCCCCGCCCTTGGGGAGGCGCCGAAGAGCAGTCTCTCGTCACTCCTGGTGGCGGAGATGAGGGCGTAGATGTACTCTATGACCTCATCGCTGACTGTAACTTTCCTTACCTCCTCCATGAGCCTGAAAAGTTCGCTTCCCCCGACGACCGGACGAACATCGCCGAAGTCGTTGGTGCTCTTTCTCCTCAAGAGCGCAAGCTCCTCTTCCCTACTCGGGTAACCCATTTCGACCTTGAGCATGAACCTGTCAATCTGAGCCTCGGGAAGGGGGTAAACACCCTCCTGCTCAAGGGGATTCATTGTCGCTATCACAAGGAAGGGCCTGGGAAGATGGTGAGTTTCTCCCTCTATGGTGACCTGCCTCTCCTGCATCGCCTCAAGCAACGCTGACTGGGTTTTCGGCTGGGCGCGGTTTATCTCGTCGGCAAGAACGACGTTTGCAAAAATAGGCCCCTTTTTAACAACCCAGTCTTTGACCTTCTGGTCGTAGTAGCGGACGCCGATTATATCAGCGGGGAGGAGGTCCGGGGTAAACTGTATCCTCGAGAAAGTGAGACCAGTCGCGGAAGCAAAGGCCTTGGCAACGGTCGTCTTTGCGACGCCCGGGATTCCCTCAAGGAGAACGTGTCCCTCGGTTAGCAGTGCAACTGCGAGGAGCTCTATAACATCCTCTTTGCCAACCACAGCCTTTGAGAGCTCCCGCTTGAGGTTGTTTATGAATGTTTTACCGTCCATGAGCACCACCCAGTTTTGAGCCGGTCTCGATTTCCTCAATCAGTCTTTTTAACTTATCCCCGTCGTAGCCCCTGGCCTCAAGCCTCCGGAGGATATCCTCAAGACTCTCCTCCTCCGACCCAAAGAGCTTCTCAAGGATTGAGAAAACCAGACCCAGAGACCATGCAAGGAAGCGAAGCGCGAGGCCGGATTCAACAAAGAACACGACGAGCGCAACAAAAAGAACGTAGTAGAACACCAGCTTCCTGTTGACGGCCCTCTGTATGACGACGGTTCCGGAGGAGTACGGGTTCAGGTCGCGGTGGTGGGCCTCGTCTATGTAGAACGTCCTGGGAAGCCCCGCAATGAGGTTTCTGAGAAACGGCTCGTTCTCGTCAAAGAGAACGTTCGTGAAAATCCCAGGGTCCGAAATTATGATTATCCGCCCTTTCCCGTAGGGCACCTCATCGGCGAGGGGAAACCGTCCGTAGGAACCCCTGAACATCGTCGCGTTGCTGGTGAAGAGGATGGGATTCTGAGCCCCGAGGATAACAGAAGGCTCGCGAAGGGCCACAAAGGAAACACCCCTCGCAAGGGAATCTGAGACCTCCCTCGTGGCGGGGAGGCCGTTGAAGAACGTTATCGTGAGCGCTTTCTCCCTGGAGGCCCTCTGCTTTAAACCGAGTTCGCGCAGTATGGAGTTTCCCACGTCAGAGTCCGTGGCGAGTAGCAACGTGCCCCCCTTTTCAATGAACGAACGAAGCACCTCGAGTTCACCCGCCCCAAGCGAGACATCGGGCTCTATCATAACGAGCGTCGCGTTTTCCTCAGAGAACGAGGAGTAGGGAAAAAGCACGGGGACTACCTTGCCGGAGTGGTACAGGAGCGCTCCAAACCTTGAAGTTCCATCCGGCCCAGTGTTCAGAACGCTGTAGGGGGCATCACTCTTAAACCGGGGAACGCTCAGGGGCATAACTATGAGGGCAATCCCTACTATGAGGAGCAGAGCGTACGCAACCCTTCTCACAGCTCATCACCGATTATCGCCGATAGCAGAACCCTCGAAGCAGTCCTAACCGCACTGCGAACCGTTGAGGCCTTCGCCTTAATCCCTCTGTAAACCTCAAGCTCGTGAAGGGTCGTGAGGGTGAGCAAATCCTTTCCAAACGGGAACCGCCTAAACTCACCGAGGAGCTCCCTGGGCGTCGTAGACCTGGGCAATCCTCGGAGCCTCAGCAGGGCGCGGTAAACGAGGACGTAAACCTCACGCACGGAGGAGAAAGCCCTTTCCTTCAAGCCCCACTCCAACGAGCCCGAGTCCGTTTTTTCTACCCGCTCAGGGGAGCCTGAACTCTTCCTGCCAAACATACGGTACGCAAGGAACGCTATGACAAACAGGGACACGAAAAGGGCAACCCTTGCCATCGGAATCAGCGGGAGGTTTAGCACTAAGGTGTTTGACCTGGCGGGCAGGTACCTCTGGTTTCCCCTGAAAACTACGTAGACTTCATGGGGTCTGCTTCCAGTTGGTATCGTGAGCATAAATTCCCCCTTCGAAACGAAGAGGCGGGAGTAAAAGGAACCATCCACGTAAACGTCGAGAGCTATCTGCGTCTCAGGTGAAGGAAGCAGGCGTCCCTCAACAGTTGCTTCCCCAGAGAAGGGGGAAACTTTGGAGACGGAGAGCTTTATTATGAGAGGAATCCTCTGGGGAACGAACTCTGTAAAGGCACTCGCGGGGGAGTGAACTTCATCTCCGAAGTAGAGAACGTCCACCCATACCGGGCCGTTTGTTTTAAGTGGAACAAAAAACTGCCCATCCCTGTCCGTGAAAACACCCCTAGCGGTGCTTCCCCACCGAACCACCAGGGGAGCGTTTTTGAGTGGATTGCCCAGGGCATCGCTAACGTAGCCGCACACACCGGAGAGGTTTGCGCAGGTGCCGAAAGTAATGAAGACCGGAACGCGGAGAACCTCAACATCAACCGTGTTCGAGCGGTGCTCTCCGGTTGCGTTTGTACCCACCGCGTAGACCTCGTAAACTCCAGTGGAGGGAAAAGAGTACACGTAAGAGAACCTCCCCTCAGCAACCGGAAGGAGCACCGAGTAGTTGCCAATATGGAGAACAATCCGGCTCATATTGGGGGCGTACCCAAAGATTGTAACGTTTTCTCCAACGAAAGGTCTTGCCTTGGACGTGAAGACAGCAAGACTATCCTCGTGTCCGAGAGTATCCTCCCAAACCAGAGTTTTGCTATAAAGCTTAACCAATAGAACATCAACCTGCGTTGTATTTAGTGAACTAAGAGTTCCTGAGAGATTAAAGGAGAAGTTATTAATCTTATTTATAGTTTTATTAACGTTCTCAATTCCAGTCCGGATAATGCCAAGGTATCCCCTTGCCACAACGCTAGAACCTGAAGAGAGTGTCTTATTAAATGAAGATGTCGAATTAACTATCAGCAGAACACCCTTCTCAAGCTCAACGAAGGAGCGAGCAAGGGCAAGGACATCGTTTGAAGCGTTGTAGGAGAGAAGCGTAAAATACGTGGAATTCGCAACGGAGAGCAGCTCCAAGGCATCTCCCACTGAGGCGTTGCCCTCCAGCACCCCCGAGAGAATGGAGGCTGTCCTGTTGAGGAGATTGTCATAGTAAACGTAGTAAGGAGTACTCAGAGGTAAACCCGCTGAGGAGGAGGGAATCATCGTTAGGGAAAGCAACAGCAACAGGATTGCGGAAACCTTCTTCATAATACCCCGCGAACGGAAACGAGAAAACCTTTTATAAGGTTAGTGGCTCCCCCGTTCGTGGGGCGTAATGAAGGCAAGGGGAGCCTCAGGATTAACCCTTATGATAACCGGGCTTGCACTCGCAATCTATGGGTTTATGAACGTTAAAACTACCCTCACGAACCTTGGCATAGCCGGCGTTTTCTTGGGCCTCGTTGTGCTTACATTCAAATCCAGCGACTACGTAAAAAAAGAAAGCGTTCAGGCGATTATGGAGCCGTATCGGAGGATTTTCTCGACCTTTGCAGACAACCTGTACCTCGAAGGAAACGCCGTCTTCATACCACCCTACGAGAACCTTCCGAGGGGCGGACTCTTCGTGCCCCTCCACGATAAGTTTGAGCTTGACCTAGCGAGGCTCGATGAGGGAACTGTCTTCCTCACAGACGTTCCCAATGACCGGGCGATGGGGCTTTTCCTCGGACCCTTCGGAGACCCCTTAGTTGAGAAATTCGAGGAGCACTTTGAGGGACCTCTCGACGGAGCTGGGAGCGGTGCCGTTGAGAGCGTCGCGGGCTCTGTTCTTCGATACCTTGAGCTGGCCAACAGGGTGTACATAGAGGAGAAAGATAGGAGATTCCGCGTAATAATACGACCAACGATTGAATGTAAGTCAGAAAACTGTGAGAAAATTCCATGCCCCATATGCGCCTCGGTTCTTCTCGCACTTGCAAAGGGAACAAATCAAGTGCTCGCCGTTGAATCCGTTGAAGAGAAGGACTACGGAATTGAAGTGACCGTCAGAAAGCTAGGAGGAGTCGAGAAATGGATGTAGAGGATTACATGCTCCTCTTCCTGTCAGCCTGGGTTTTGATTTCTGCTCTGGCTACATCGAGCGTAAGCGTTTTCCTGACCCTAACACTCATAGGCCTTCTAATAACCGTTGAAGTGGGAAGCCTCTTCCTGAGCAGGGAGCAGAAGGAGAGTTTAAAACCCCTCATCGAGCTCATGATAGTGGTGTTTGCAATCGTCGTTATGGAACGCGTGTACTCAATCCTCTCGGGGGGAAGGTAGTTGCGAGAGCCTAAGGGCATATGGAAGTACTGGGACCTGCTGACACTTGTAGGTCTTTCCATTCTCATGGACGTCCTGATAGTTGCCTTCCCTGACAGCCTCGCGAGGAAGGCCCTGGGATTAGCATTCGTGCTCTTTTTCCCGGGCTACGCATTTATTACCGCTCTATTCCCAGAGAGAAAGGAGCTCGATAACCTTGAGAGGCTCGCCCTGAGCTTCGGACTCAGCATAGCAATAGTTCCGCTCATCGGCTTAGCCCTGAACTACACCCCCTGGGGAATAAGGCTGAAGCCAATTCTAATCAGCCTAACTGCATTTAACATTATCTCCGCCCTCGCGGCAATTTACAGGAGGAAAAACGCAATTGAACCCTGGATTCCCTGGATAACTCTGGAAGACATAAAACGGGAACTGGAATGGGAGACCGCGAGCAGGCTCGATAAAGCCCTCACCGTGATTCTGATAATCGCAATTGTGACCTCCGTAGGAGTCCTGGCCTATGTCGTGACTCATCCAAAGCCCGGAGAAGCTTTTACGGAGTTCTACATCCTCGGCCCGAACGGAAAAGCGAGCGACTACCCAACGGACCTCAAAGTCGGACAGAACGCAACGGTAATCATTGGCATCGTCAACCACGAGCACAGAAACGTGACCTACTACGTTCAAATTTGGCTCGTGAACCTGACCTGGAATAACCAGACAAACACGACGATAATCCACGAGATGTATCCAATGCCCGGATGGTTTAACGTAACCCTCCAACCTGTCCCCGTCAACATCGAGGGCAACTGGACACCCCAGTTCGAGACCAACTACACGTTCAGCATAGACAGACCCGGCAGGTGGCAGCTGTGGTTCCTCCTGTTCAAAGACAGCCAGCCAAAACTTCCCCCCGCACCACAGGATGGAAACTACGCTGAGACCCCCGCAAGAGAGCTCATTTTGGAAGCCGTCAACGGAACAATTCAGAGTCTTAAGCTGAATATTAACGTGCACAGGTGAATAGTTACTTTATAAAATCAAAAAATATATAAAGGCCTTCTCCCACTTCTAGCGGTGTTACTAATGCAGACAGTTAAACTAAAACATCTTATTATAGTTGTTGTGCTGTTGTTTGGTTTAGTTCTCACCAGCATGGCCAGGTCTTACTTCACAGACACGGCAATCTCTAAGGGCAACACCGTGACAACCGCCGAGTTCGACATCGCCATAAGTAAGGACGGAAAGCGCTTCTACAACGAGCTTAAGCTCTTCGACCTGAGCAACCTGCTCCCGGGGGAGAAGAAAAACGTGACATTCCTCGTCAAGAACAGGGGCACGGTCACGATGAACCGGCTGACACTGACGCTGAACGTCCGAAACTACGAGGTGAAGATGTCCCCGGCGGAGAAAGCCGTTGATTCAACACCCGAAAAGGGAGAACTCGGAAAGTGGCTGGTTCTGAAAACAATCAGCGTGAACGGGAAGCCCGTGCTCGTGAACAAAACCCTCGACGAGCTCAGCGGGAAGACGATATCCCTGCCGGTAAAGCTCAAGCCAGGGGAGAAGGCCGAAGTAAGGATGACCTTTGACCTCCCGGTCGAGGCGGGCAACGAGTGTCAGACCGATGGAATAGACGTGACGCTTAGGCTCGACGCGAGCCAGTGAGCTTTTATACTTCCCCCACCTTCTCCCTCAGGTGGGAGCATGATTGGAATCGTATTCGACATGGACGGCGTCATCTACCGCGGAAACCAACCAATTGAGGGTTCGCGGGAGGTAATCGAATACCTGAGGGAGAAGGGTATTCCATTCGTCTTCCTCACCAACAACTCGACCAGAACGCCCAGCATGTACAGGCAGAAGCTCCTCTCGATGGGCATAGACGTCCCGGCGGAGAGAATAATTACCTCGGGCCTCGCCACGAGGCTCTACATGGCCAAGCATATGGAACCCTGGAAAATCTTCGTCATCGGGGGAGAAGGCCTCCACGAGGAGATGGAAAAGCTGGGCTGGGGCGTTGTAAGCCTCGAAGAGTGCAGGGAAGGGAAGTGGAAGGAAATCGGGCACGTTGTGGTTGGCCTCGACCCCAAGCTGACCTACGAGAAGCTCAAGTACGGGACGCTCGCAATAAGGAACGGGGCGACATTTATAGGAACGAACCCCGACACCACTTACCCGGCGGAGGAGGGGCTCTACCCCGGAGCGGGGGCAATAATAGCGTCGCTGAAGGCCTCAACCGACAGGGAGCCTATAATAATCGGAAAGCCCAACGAGCCCGTGTATGAAATCGTGAGGGAAAAGCTCGGACCAGTTGATGAAATCTGGATGGTGGGGGACAGGCTTGACACGGACATTGCCTTTGCGAGGCGCTTCGGCATGAAGGCGATAATGGTTCTCACAGGTGTGAGCACCTTAGAGGACGTCGAGCGGAGTGGTGTTAAGCCCGACCTCGTTCTGCCAAGCGTGAAGGAACTCCCGGACTACCTGAGGGTTGTGGAATGAAGGCGAGGGAGCTGATAGAGAAGTTAATCTGGCAGGAGAACGAACTTTACAACCTCTACAAGCTCGGGGAAACGTACGCGCTCTTCGAGAGACCCGAGCTGAGAGACACCTTCGCGCTCATGGCGGAGGAGGAACTTAGACACCGCGAAACCCTGACGGGACTCCTGAACGAGGGGACCCTCGAGAGCCTAATCCTCGACTACATGGACGAACTGTCAATAGAACCGGTGTTGAGCGACGAGAGGGCTGAACCGGAGAGCCTTGAAGAGCTCGTTGTTGAGGCCGTCCTGAGGGAAAAGCACGCCTATGAGATGTATTCCAAGCTCGCGAAGCTCCTGGGTGAGCCCTTCAGCGACCTCTTTCTCCACCTCGCGAGGGAAGAGCTGACCCACGCGTACCGGTTGAAGCTGATATACGAGGCCATCTAAACCATCCATCGCCTTTTTCTATCCGTTCCCTACCATCCAAGGTGATAAGTCAGAATTCGTCAGGATGGCAAGTCAAAGCGGG
>Ga0256838_1001283_pt1 | contig 12343 bp, 11 predicted proteins | sample 4571419metaG_FD_185978 | JGI IMG/M metagenome (GOLD analysis project Ga0256838, IMG submission 185978) | Hydrothermal vent microbial communities from Guaymas Basin, Mexico - 4571-419 | ecosystem: Environmental > Aquatic > Marine > Hydrothermal vents | place: Mexico: Guaymas Basin | collected... | reverse complement strand
AATAGCTTTTTCTTTAACTCTTCTAGTGCTTTTATCGCATCAATTTCACAAGCAAATTTCTGTTTTTCATATCTTATTTTAGCTTTTAAATCTTTTTTACTATTTATATCAAATTTCTTGATTGTACTCCTGTTTTTTAGATATTCTATCTCTTTATTATGTACAATTATCCATCTTTGATTTACATCATTATAGTTGCTTCCTATCTCCAAATATGAGTAGTTATCATCAATTATTTCTAATTGACTGAACTCTATGGTTGAGATAATATCTTTGACAATAGTTCTGCTATTTGGTACTCTTGTTATCCAAAATATCTCTTCTTCTTCTAGTTTTTCAAGATTATTTTTGGTATATAAAGCAGAATCTACGACAATATACTCAATCCCATAATAGTTTTTTAGATTATCCACTTGTGCTTGAATAATTTCAGCAAATTTCACTTTATCACTTTGATTTCCACTAGAAACTTCCAGATATATTGGTAGATTTGCCCTGTTTTCTACTATCATATTGAGAGCTATTTGATTCAAGTCTGGTCTATAATCTTTGCTATGACCTTTTCGTATCTCAATTGTTCCATCACCTGTATCTTTCTCTTTTTCTATATGAGTTGCAAAGGCAGTTGAGTCCAAATGTCCTATTTTTGAAGAAATCCCAAGAGTTTTTACAGCATTTGAAGCTATTTTTGAGAATAAATCACTAACTCCATACTCATATATTTTATCCAAAGTTCGTCCTAGTGCTATATCATTTATACTTTTTGCCTCTATATCTTTTCCTAATAGTTGGGCTATTGGTTTATCTTCAAAATATTGTGGAGTCATATATAGTGGAGTACCTGTAAATCCCAAGCCATTGATGATCATAGCGACCACAGCGTCCCCATGACTTAGGGTTCTTTGGTCTCCTGTAACTATATGATTATTCACTATTTGAGATATATTTAACTCTTTACACATCCCTGCCACTAAGCCTAGATGTCCTAACTTTTTTGTTTTTATTTTATTTATTTTTGTAAAACAGATGGTATATTCCTAATATATATATTTATTTCTTATTATATTACTTTAAGTTTATAGGGGTGATGAATGTCAGATAATAAATAAATTTTTATTTAATTTATATATTTTTAGAGCCAACAGAGTGTTTTTACTCTGTCTCCTAGATACAATCATCGATATGACTATAAAAATAAAATTGATAAACCCAAAGTAAAACCATAAAATTTGAAGTGTTATATTGGCAGGTTCATTACTTTCAGGTAAAACTAAATAGATTAATATGGAAAGAATAGAGATTAAGATAGTTATAATAAATAAAAACAGTGACCATCTCGCATTTTTTATTATTTTGTTTTTCATAAAAACTCCTAAATTATTTTAGTATATTTTAGTATATTTTTGCTAAATAACTCTATATTATGATTTTTTATAATATAAATATTTAATGAGTATCTTTGTATCATCTCTTCAATTTTTATAATAAATTTATCTTTTATTGATTTAAATCAATCCTTTCTTACTAATAAAAAGATAAACTATACCTTGATATATGAAATTTTCAATCTAATATTTTTAGGTATATATTTGATTTTTTGTATAAAATAAAAAAGGGGAAAATATGGCACTTTCAAGAAGAGACTTCTTAAAAAGTTCAGCCGCAGCTTCAGCAGCAGCAGCGGTTGGTATGAGCGTTCCTGCTCCATTACAAGCAGCTTCAAATGAGGCTCAAAAAGAATGGCGTTGGGATAAAGCAGCTTGTAGATTCTGTGGTACTGGTTGTGGTATTATGATGGCTACAAAAGATGGTAAAATTGTAGCAGTAAAAGGGGATCCAGCAGCACCTGTAAATAGAGGGCTTAACTGTATTAAAGGTTATTTTAATGCTAAAATTATGTATGGGGCTGATAGACTTAAGCAACCATTATTAAGAGTTGGTTCTGATGGTAAATTTGACAAAAAAGGTCAATTTAAGCCTGTATCATGGGAAAGAGCATTTGATGAGATGGAAGTTCACATCAAAAAATCTCTTAAAGAAAAAGGTCCTGAGGGAGTAGCTGTATTTGCATCTGGTCAATATACTGTTATGGAAGGTTATGCCGCTCAAAAGATGATGAAAGCTGGATTTAGATCAAATGCAATTGATCCAAATGCTCGTCACTGTATGGCATCTGCTGTTGTTGGTTTTTACCAAACATTTGGTATTGATGAGCCTTCTGGTTGTTATGATGATATTGAGCTTACAGATACAATTGTAACTTGGGGTTCAAATATGGCAGAGATGCACCCGATTCTCTGGTCTCGTGTAACGGACAGAAAATTATCTGATCCAGATAGAGTAAAAGTTATTAATATGTCTACATATAGACATAGAACTTCTGATTTAGCTGATATTGAGATTATCTTCTCTCCAAATACTGACCTTGCTTTATGGAACTATATTGCTAGAGAAATTGTTTATAATGCACCTGATTCTATTGATTGGGATTTTGTAAATAAACATATGGTATTTGCTGCGAGTCCAGTAAATATGGGTTATGGTATGAGAAATGCTAAAGAGTTTAAAAAATATCCAGAAATGGCAAAAAAATATACAGCTTTAGAGAGAGAAACAATAAGTCAAGAAGATGAACATATTGTATCAGCTAAAGAAGCTCCTGCTCTTGCTCCTTATGGATATAAAGAGGGTGATAAGATGGTTAATAAACCAGCTGGTCTTAAGCACTGGGAAATCTCTTTTGAAGAGTATAAAAAATTCTTAGACCCTTATACACTTGATTATACTGCAAAAATTTCAAAAGGTAACCCTGATGAAGATATTGAAGAATTCAAGAAAAAACTTCAAACTTTAGCAAACCTTTATATTGAAAAAGGTAGAAAAGTAGTAAGTTTCTGGACAATGGGTATGAATCAACATACACGTGGTACTTGGGTAAATACACTTTCTTATAATGTTCACTTTTTACTAAATAAACAAGCTAAACCAGGTTCTGGTGCATTCTCATTAACAGGTCAGCCATCAGCGTGTGGTACTGCAAGAGAAGTTGGAACATTTGCTCATAGATTACCAGCAGATATGATGGTTAAATCTCCTAAGCATAGAAAAATTGCAGAAAATGGTTGGAAAATCCCTGAAGGAACTCTAAATCCAAAAGGTCACCAACATATTATGAAAATTCATAGAGATATTGAAGATGGTAATGTTACATTTGCATGGGTAAATGTATGTAATCCTTACCAAGATTCAGGATCAGCTAAACACTGGATTAAAGCAGCACGTGAGATGGATAATTTTATTGTAACTTCTGATGGATACCCTGGTATTTCAGCTAAAGTTTCTGACCTTATCTTACCTTCTGCTATGATTTATGAAAAATGGGGTGCTTATGGAAATGCTGAGCGTAGAACACAACACTGGAGACAACAAGTTTTACCAGTAGGTGATGCGATGAGTGATACATGGCAGTGGCTTGAGCTTTCTAAAAGATTTACAGTTGCAGACTTATGGGGTGAACAAACTCTAGTAAGTACAGGTGGAAAGAAAAAGCTTCCAGATGTTATTGCAGCAGCAGAAAAAATGGGTTATAAAAAAGATACAACTATGTTTGATATTCTTTTTGCAAATGAAAAAGCTAAATCTTATAAACTTGATAAAAATAATCCAGTTCAAAAAGGTTATGATAACTCTGAGGGTTATGGAGATAGTAGAAAAGTAAAAGGTTCTGATGGTAAAGTCTTTGAAGGTTATGGTTTCATGATTCATCAATATTTATTTGAAGAGTATGCTTCATTTGGTAGAGGTCATGGTCACGATTTAGCTGACTTTGAAACATATCATAAAGTTAGAGGACTTAAATGGCCAGTTGTTGATGGTAAAGAGACACAGTGGAGATTTAATGCTAAATATGATCCTTATGCAGCAAAAGCTACAAAAAAGAGTGGTAATTCACATGCATTTTATGGAACTCTGGCAAAAGCACTTTCTCAAGGTGACTTGATGGGTATCAAAGATAAAAAGAAAAAACCTTTACCAAATAAAGCTAAAATTTTTGCAAGACCATATATGGATCCACCAGAAATGCCTTGTAAAGAGTATGATACTTGGTTATGTACAGGTAGAGTTCTTGAGCATTGGCATTCAGGTACAATGACAATGAGAGTTCCAGAACTTTATAGAGCTGTTCCTGAAGCACTTTGTTATATGCACCCAGAAGATGCTAAAACAAAAGGTCTTAAACAAGGTAAACTTTGTTGGGTTGAGAGTAGAAGAGGTAGAGTTAAAGCAAGAGTTGAAACTCGTGGTAGAAATAGACCTTCAAGAGGACTTGTATTTGTTCCTTGGTTTGATGAAAAAGTATTCATTAATAAAGTTTGTCTTGATGCTACTTGTCCTCAGTCTAAACAAACTGACTACAAAAAGTGTGCTGTAAAAATTTATAAAGTATAAGTAAGGGGGTGCGTTGTATTGAGCAACGAAAATCCTCAAATTAAAAAGAAAAGAGAACAAACTATGGTAGATGAACGGAGAAAGTTTATTTTGGGAACTGCTAGGGCTGTCGGAATAGTGGCTTTAGGAGGTCTTGTATGGAGTGCTTATGTTGATGAAGTTACTGCGAATAAGCTGATTCTTCGTCCACCAGGTGCATTGAAAGAGGATGATTTTTTGGCAACATGTATTAAGTGTGGTATGTGTGTTGAAGCTTGTCCTTTTGATACCTTAAAATTAGCAAATCCAGGGGATAATAAACCTTTGGGAACTCCATATTTTGAGCCAAGGGATATACCATGTTATATGTGTCCAGATATTCCATGTGTTCCTGTGTGTCCCACAGGTGCATTGGATGAAGCATTAGTTACAACAGATGGAAAGCTAGATATTAATCTAGCTGATATGGGTGTTGCTGTTGTGGATACAAAAAACTGTATAGCTTTTTGGGGTATTCAATGTGATGCTTGTTATAGAGCTTGTCCTTTGATGGATCAAGCGATATATCTTAAATATGAAAAAAATGAAAGAACAGGAAAACATGCATTTTTAAAACCAATTGTTGATAGTGATTTTTGTACAGGTTGTGGACTTTGTGAAAGGGCTTGTGTTACAAAGAAGGCGACAATAACAATCGTTCCTAGAGAAATTGTTATTGGTTCGCTTGATGATCATTATATCAAAGGTTGGGATAAAAAAGATGAAAAAAGACTAAAAAATGCTAAAGCAGATATAACCACTACAGAGTTAAGTAAAGAGAGTGCAATGGATTCTTTAAATGATATGGGAGGTTTATTAGATGACTAATTTTTGGGAACATTATAGATTCCTTGTTTTAAGAAGATTTACACAAATTTCTCTTATGTTACTTTATATTGGTGGTAATTATTGGGGTTGGAACTTTGTTCAAGGAAACCTGAGTGCTTCAATGCTTTTTGGTGTAGTACCATTAAATGATCCTTATGCAGCGTTACAAATGTTTGCAGCAGGAGCAGTTATTACAACAAATTTATTTGTAGGTGCATTAATAGTTACTATTTTTTATATGTTATTAGGTGGTAGAACTTTTTGTTCTTGGGTTTGTCCTGTTAATATTATAACAGATGCAGCAAACTATTTACGAAGAAAACTCCATGTTAATCAGGTTGAAAAAAAACAACCTGCTAGTAGAAATATTAGATATTGGGTTCTTGGTCTTAGTTTGGTTCTTTCATATATTTTAGGCGTAACAGCATTTGAGTTTATCTCACCAATATCAATAACTCATAGAGCTATTATTTTTGGTGTAGGTCTTGGATGGACTGCAATGCTTGTGATCTTTCTTTTTGATCTATTTATATTGAAAAATGGTTGGTGTGGTCATATATGTCCTCTTGGTGGCTTCTATGGAGTTATCGGAAAAGTGGGTGCTGTAAGAGTTGATCACGATGAAGAGAAGTGTACAGTTTGTATGAAATGTAAAATAGTTTGTCCTGAGCCTCAGGTTCTATTTATGGTAGGGAAAGAGTCTTTACAAGTATTAGACGGAGAATGTACAAATTGTGGAAGATGTATTGAAGTGTGTGATGATGACGCTTTAAACTTCTCTATTAGAAAACTCGCAAAGGAGAAAAGAGATGAAAATAATTAGTAAAATATCGTTAAGTTTAGTTCTTGCATCTAGCTTATTTTTGGCTACAGTAAATGCTGAAGAAGTAAAAGCAGATGGTGTAAAAAGTGTAACAGAAGCGTCTTTAGGACTTAGAAAAACAAACCTTTATGTAGAAGAGGCGGAAACAGAGGGTGCAGCAACAAAATATAGTGATGCACCAGCTGGAACAAGTAAAAAAATTAAAAGAGCATTTCAAGATGCACCACCAATGATTCCTCATAGTGTAGAAGGTCTCATACCTATTAAAATTGGTAATAATGCTTGTGTTGGTTGTCATATGCCAGCAGTTGCGACAGCTGTTAATGCTACACCTATTCCAAAATCTCACCTAATAGATTTCAGACCAAAAACTGCAATTGGTGATGATGGAAGAATTACAAAAGATGGTCATGCTGTTGATAATACATCAAGTCAAGAGAGAAAAAATATCTCAATAAAAGAGAATAAAGAAGAGAAGCTAACAGGTGCAAGATTTAACTGTACTCAGTGTCATGCTCCTCAATCAGATGCAGAAGCTCCTGCAAATACTTTTGAAACAGTATACTCGGATAAAGATGGTGCAACTAAGTCAAGCTGGATAGGTTCTAGAATGACAGATGATTTAGATACATTAATTAAATAGATGAAAAGAAGAGAACTTTTTGGTTCTCTTGTCTCCTCTTTTAGGGGAGAGAAACAAGAGAGTTTAATAATACGACCACCATACTATCAAGATGAAACTGATTTTCATAAAAATTGTATAGACTGCATTGATAAGCCGTGTATTAGTGTTTGTGAAGAACAGATAATTAAACTATTAGATGATGGCACTCCTAGTATAGATTTTACTATTACTGGATGTACATATTGTGATGATTGTGCAAAGGCTTGTGAAAAAGATGTTTTAAAAGTTGAAAATCTATCAAATATAAATGCTTCCATTAATATAGATATATTAAAATGTTTTAGTTGGAATCAAACAATGTGTTTTAGTTGTAAAGATCCATGTATTGATGATGCAATAGAGTTTTTAGGAATGTTTAGACCAGAGATTATCCAAGATAAGTGTACAAGTTGTGGTTTTTGTGTTAGGGTGTGTCCTGCAGGAGCTATAACTATTAGTGCAAACAACCAAAAAGAGGAGAATATATAATGTCAGCAAAATTTACAGCAAATATAGAAGAGGATACTAGTGATGGAGGTTGGTTAATACGTTTAACTGATACTTTGGATAATAGAGAAGAGATTTGTAAGTCATTAGAAGAATTTGAAACTAATATTAATAAAATGGGCGATGATTATGGTGGAGATGTTGAGGTTATTTGGAATAAAAATCAAGATGTAAGTGATATTCACTTTAAAGAGATTCACGATGGTATGGCAAAATATAAACAAGAAGAGGTAACAGATGAGGAGGTGGGACTTCATGAATAAAAAAGTATCACTTTTTTTTGTATCTTTACTTTTAACAATAAATGTTAATGCAATAGATTTAATACCAACTACTATATATGAAGCGACAGGAGGGGTAACAGATATAGTTATTGATAAAAATAGAATATTCGTCTCAACCTCTACAAGTAGCGTTGATATTTTTGATTTAAATGATACCAAACCTATTAAAAGTATTAAAGTACCTCAGATAAAAGATTTTATGGGTGATATTATTGATACAAAAATTTATAATCTTGATGTATATAAAGATAAAGTGTTATTAACTTCTCAGGGTATTAAAGGTTTTCGTGAAATTAATATATACTCTAATGGTACACTTGAAACTGTTATTAGTGTGAAAAAAAAGATGTTTATATCAAAAGCTAAATTTATAAATGAAGATAAAATATTATTTAGTTTACTTGGTAATGAGATGTATCTTTATGATTTAAAATCTAAAAAAATCATTTGGAAAATTGATGTTAAACCAAATGATGCAGTATTTAACTCAACTTTCTCTGATTTTGCACTTAACGAAGATAAAACAATAGCTGTTGTGGCAGATGAGAGTGGTGATTTAAAAATTGTAGATATAAATAAAGGTAAAGTTATAAAAGTATTAGCTAATAAAAATCTTGATAAAGTTTTTAAAGTTGATTATAAAAATAATAAAATTATTACAGCAGGTCAAGATGGAAGATGTGTTATATATAATACTAAAACTAATAAAGATTATTTTTTAAGAAAAAAGGATTGGTTTTTAATTTATGGAGCTGGTTTATCTCCTAGTGGAAAACTTGGGGCATTTTCAAGTGATGAAAATAACAATGTAACAGTTTTTAATACAAATACAAAATCAAAGCTTTTTAAATTAACTCAAAATCCTATGACTTTATCATCTATACTATTTATTAGTGAAGATGAGATATTTGTAACAACAGATTCTAATAAATTTAATTACTATAATTTAAAGGGAAAATAATGGAATATAACGAATCAGAATTTCTATTTGAAACAGAAGTTCCAGAAAATGAATTGATAGTCTCAAGAACAGATTTAAATGGTATTATAACTTATGTAAATGATACATTTATAAAAATAAGTGGATTTAGTGAATCTGAACTTATTGGAAAAAATCATAATATTGTAAGGCATCCAGATATGCCAAAAAGTGCTTTTATTGATTTATGGGATACAATTAAAAAAGAGAAAAAATGGAATGGAAATATTAAAAATATCCGAAAAGATAAAGGTTTTTATTGGGTAAATGCAACAATATCTGGTGTATATAAAGATGGAAAATTAGTTGAATATAAATCAATTAGAATTCCTCTTAACAATCAAGAGAAATTAGAATCTCAAAAAAAGTATGATAGAGCTAAAATTAATAATAACGAAAAATTAAGACATATTGTCTATAAATAAGGATAAGAAATGAATATATCAAGTATCGTAGTACAAACTGTACCAAAATTCTTGGCTGATGTTGTAGCAAGTTTAAAAGAATGTGAAGCGTGTGATTATCATCTTCATGATGAAAAAGGTAGAATTATTATCACTATTGAGGGTGAAAGTGTATCTGAAGAGTTGGCGAAAATGAAAATTATTGAATCAATCCCTCATATTGTATCTGCTGAGATGCAAATGGCATATAGTGAAGATGAGCTTGATAGACATATGGAAGTTTTGAATAATGCTGATTTAGTACCAAAAATGCTTCATGATGATAGTATGGATGTTGATAATATCGTTTATAGAGGTGATTTAAAAAAGAAAGATTTAGAAGGTTTTGCAAAATCTTTTGATATAGTAGATTAAATCTCATTCTTTTTCTCTTTATATTATCAAATATTTAATATAATATTAAAGAGAAATTGTATATAATATTATTAACTTAACTAGATAGATTTTACTAACACTTACAAATCTAAATTCCAATAATTAATTTTTTTGTTATAAAAGATAGTCAATATGATTATTATAGTATAATTTATTAAATCAACTTAAGAAAGGTTATTATGAATCCTAATAATAGTTTGAACCAAAGAGAGATATCACTTATTGAATTTGTAGATGAGATATATATAGATATACTTAAAAATCCTGATACAAAATATATCTTTTTTATAGGTTCTGGATGTTCTGTTAGCTCTGGAATTCCAAATGCATCATCTTTATCTATGTCATGGTATTCAGAGATTCAAAGTTTTCAAAGATCAAAATTAAATAAACTAAAAAATGATAATATTTTGGATAAAAATACTCTAAGAGAAAACCATTATAATATATTTGAATCTCTTTATCCTGATAAAGTATCTCAACAAAAAGCTATACATAAACTAACAGATACAAATAAACCAAGTGATTCTTACTCTACATTGGCTTTAATTATGCAACAAAGAGCATTTAATACAGTTATCACAACAAATTTTGATGATTACATACAAGATAGCCTTATATTAAATAAACTTAGAAGAGCTTCTGTTGTCTATAACAATAGTATGTCTTCTCTTATAGATAGATGTGATATTCCTTTGATTATTAAGCTTTATGGTGATTCTTATATACCACTATTTTTAAATCAACAAGATAATAATAAATTACCTGATCCTCTTAAAGATAGGGTTTCTCATCTTCTTTTTAATGCAAAATTGATATTTATTGGATATAGTGGAAATGATAATAGTATTATTGATCTCCTTAACTCATCAAAAGATATTAGACATACATATTGGATTAATAATTCAGCTCCGAATAATGCTAAGATAAAAGATTGGTGGAATAAATCAGATTGCAAAACACATGTTAAAAATGGTAGCTTTGATGATGTTATGAATGCTATGAAAATAAGATTTAGTAAAAAAATATCAAAATCAATTACTAAAAAAAGTAATATAAATATTAAAATTGATACAGATTATATAGAAATGGGAAATACTCTTTTAAATAATAAACAATATGTTAGTGCCATCGCATCATATAAAAAAGCTATTAAAACAAAACCGATAGAGGCATATAAAAAGTTAGCAAATACATATACAACAATGAAAGAACATCAAAAGTCTATAGATATATATAAAAAAATTATAGAACTTGATATAGAAGATAATTTTGTATATCATTCAATTGCAAAAAATTATCTTTTGATGGATGATATACCTAATAGTATAAAGTATTATAAAATATTACTAGATAATAATCCAAAGAACGAATTAGCTTATATTGAATTGGCAAATATTTATCTCTCCATTGATAAAACTAGCGAAGCTTTAAAATTGTTTGAAAAAGTACAAAATCTAAATCCTAAATCAAATGAAATTAAAGATAATATAGAGAAATTAAAACCAAAAGAAGAAAAGATAGTGGAATATACTCCTGCGGAACAGAGTTTAACACTTAAGAGTATATTGGATGATGTAGTAGAATATATTCCATTAAAAGAAGAGATAGCTAAACCTGAAATAGAACTAGAAGAGGAGGAGATAAAGAATAGTCTAATTTATAAAGAAGAGGAGAAACAAGATTTAACTTTTATTATAGCAGAAGATGAGATAGAGATTAAAAAATTAAATATAGAGCCTAAGATACTATATCCTATTGAAAAAGAAGAAATTATCTCTTTAGATTTAAAAGAGGATAATCAAAAAGATGAAGAACAAGAAGAACTTATTATGGAAGAAGAAGATAAAGAAGATAAAAAGATAAAAGAAGATCCTTTAAATCTAATTATTGATTCTCATATAGATTCAATTGAATTAAATAATAAAAAAATGGACAATCTTTATGATTTAGGAATATTTTATTTTAAATCAAAAGAGCATGTAAAGGCTTTAAAATATTTAAAACAATCTATAGAATCAGAACCATTTAATTATTATGCTTATATCTCTATTTTTGAAATCAATTTGATAGAAAATGGTTTATTTGATGAAGATATTAAAAAAATATTTTTAACACAATTTAACAAAAATAATAAAAATATTATAGAATTTAAAATGCTTACAACTCTTTTATTAATTTGTAATAAACAAGATGTATATATGAATAATTGGGTAGATAAATATAAAAATTTAAAGATAGACCACTGGCCATTTTATTCTATTGAATCTTGGGCAAAATCAAAAGAATTAGATATACAAAAAAAATTACTTAAAGCTATATCTATATTTAAGAATATGGTTAAAATAGAGATTAATAAATAAGATATGGTGTAAATAATTAGAATTTTAAATAATTTAAGTTTAACTGTGTTAAGTGTTGGATTTAGGTTGTGACTCAGTTTGCAATGAAGATAATTTTTCCTTTTATGATGGAAATGATATTCCATCTTATAGTGATAATACAGATGCTAACTAGCATTCCCATCAAATCTAATAGGTGCACTGCTGAGCCTACAATAGAAATGGGCAGAAAGTTGAAGAGATAGTTACTCAAAATCAACAATCAGTTTACTCATTTAATGCTAATAATTTACCAAATAATCAAGATATTGCTTTAACAATAAATAAATTAGTTGCAAACAGCAAGTGGGGAAAATAATGCAAAAACACTTTTAGATATAGATAATCACATTAGAAATTGCTATCTCTTTCATTTTTTTAGATGGTTCAACACCTATCTTTATACCAATAGGTATAGCAAATTTTCCAGTTCCTACACCTATTTCTAATCCATTTTTAGTATCTTTAATCCGACATTCATCACCCCTCTAAACTTAAACTAATATAAAACAACTAATCATAAAACTCTTCATAATCATCCCCTAAGCACTCCAAAATAATCTCATGATTT